>ERZ779953.531-NODE-531-length-10510-cov-2.10607_pt1 | contig 10510 bp, 4 predicted proteins | sample MGYA00511184_ERZ779953 | MGnify/ENA primary metagenome ERZ779953 (study PRJEB29588, sample SAMEA2163248) | human gut metagenome | biome: human gut; feature: human-associated habitat; material: faeces | place: Denmark | collected 2008/2010 ... | reverse complement strand
TGCTGCAGCTGTAGCTGTTGCTGCTGGTCCTGCTGCTGCTGGTGCAGCTGCTGCTGAAGAAAAAACTTCATTCGATGTAGTTTTGAAGAGCGCAGGTGCTGCTAAATTGCAGGTTGTTAAGGCCGTTAAAGAAGCTTGTGGTCTTGGCTTGAAAGAAGCAAAAGACTTGGTTGACGGTGCTCCTAGCACAGTAAAAGAAGGTTTGGCTAAAGACGAAGCAGAATCTTTGAAGAAAACTTTGGAAGAAGCTGGAGCTGAAGTTGAACTTAAATAAGATTATCCTGTAAATCAGGTAGTTCGGTTAAGAGTCCTCTGTAAAGAGGATTCTTAACCTTTTTGCGTCTATATTAAGTTCACTAGGTTTCATCTGTCGGAACTGTGAGAGTGACCGACTGTTATTATCCTAGTTTTTACATTTTAAACTCCATACAGATGTCTTCAGAAACTCAAAATCAACGAATTAATTTTGCTTCTATTAAGAATCCGATGCAGTATCCGGATTTCTTGGAAGTACAGTTGAAGTCATTTCAGGACTTCTTGCAATTAGATACCCCACCCGAAAAACGAAAGAATGATGGCTTGTATAAGGTTTTTGCGGAAAACTTCCCTATAGCTGATACACGCAATAACTTCGTGCTCGAGTTCCTTGACTACTATATTGATCCGCCTCACTATACAATTGATGATTGTTTGGAACGTGGCTTGACATATAGTGTACCTTTGAAAGCTAAATTGAAGCTTTATTGTACCGACCCCGATCACGAAGATTTTGATACAGTGATTCAGGATGTGTATCTGGGACCGATTCCTTATATGACTCCGAAAGGTACCTTTGTAATTAATGGTGCTGAACGTGTAGTTGTTTCTCAGCTTCACCGTTCTCCGGGTGTATTCTTTGGTCAGAGCATCCATGCCAATGGTACCAAATTGTATTCGGCTCGTATTATCCCGTTTAAAGGATCTTGGATTGAGTTCGCTACGGATATCAACAATGTGATGTATGCGTACATCGACCGTAAAAAGAAGCTTCCGGTAACAACTTTGTTGAGAGCTGTAGGATTTGAAAATGATAAGGATATTCTTGAAATTTTCAATCTGGCTGAGGATGTAAAGGTTAACAAGACTAATCTGAAAAAGATTATTGGACGCAAATTGGCTGCTCGTGTATTGAAAACATGGACAGAAGATTTTGTGGATGAAGATACTGGTGAAGTTGTTTCTATCGAACGTAACGAGGTAGTAATTGACCGTGAAACTGTTATTGAACCTGAACATATCGACTTGATTATCGAGTCTGGTGTACAGAATATCCTCGTTCACAACGAAGAAGCAAATGCCTCTGACTATTCTATTATCTTCAATACTTTACAGAAAGACCCAAGTAACTCTGAAAAAGAAGCTGTATTGTATATCTATCGTCAGTTGCGTAATGCCGATCCGGCCGATGATGCAAGTGCACGTGAAGTTATCAACAACTTGTTCTTCTCAGAAAAACGTTATGACCTGGGGGATGTAGGACGTTATCGTATCAACAAGAAGTTGAACTTGGATACTCCTATGGATGTCAGAGTATTGACGAAACAAGATATTATCGAGATCATCAAATATCTCATTGAGTTGATTAACTCAAAGGCTGATGTGGATGATATTGACCACTTGAGTAACCGTCGTGTACGTACAGTGGGTGAACAGTTGTCTAATCAGTTTGCAATTGGTCTGGCTCGTATGTCACGTACAATCCGTGAACGTATGAACGTACGCGACAACGAAGTATTTACTCCGATTGATTTGATTAATGCGAAAACTATTTCGTCTGTAATCAACTCATTCTTTGGAACAAATGCTTTATCACAGTTCATGGACCAGACTAACCCGCTGGCTGAAATTACGCATAAGCGTCGTTTGTCTGCTTTGGGACCTGGTGGTTTGTCACGTGACCGTGCTGGTTTCGAGGTTCGAGACGTACACTATACTCACTATGGTCGTTTGTGTCCGATTGAAACTCCTGAAGGTCCGAACATCGGTTTGATTTCTTCTTTGTGTGTGTACGCAAAGATTAATGAACTGGGCTTTATCGTTACTCCTTATCGTAAAGTAAAGGACGGAGTAGTAGACTTGTCAAATGAAGGTATTGAATACCTTTCTGCAGAAGAAGAAGAAGACAAGATTATCGCTCAGGGTAATGCTCCGCTGAATGATGATGGTACATTTATCCGTGAAAAGGTAAAAGCACGTCGTGATGCGGATTATCCGGTAGTTACTCCGGACCAGGTAGAATTGATGGACGTAGCTCCTCAGCAGATTGCATCTATTGCGGCTTCATTGATTCCGTTCCTTGAACATGACGATGCGAACCGTGCGTTGATGGGATCTAACATGATGCGCCAGGCAGTTCCTTTGTTGAAGACTGAAGCTCCGATTGTAGGTACAGGTATCGAAAAACAATTGTGTGAAGATTCACGTACACAGATTGCTGCAGAAGGTGATGGTGTGATTGACTTTGTGGATGCTACTACAATTCGTATTTTGTATGACCGTACAGAAGATGAAGAGTTTGTAAGCTTCGAACCGGCATTGAAGGAATATCGAATTCCGAAGTTCCGCAAGACAAACCAGAGCATGACCATCGACTTGCGTCCGATTTGTAATAAGGGACAGCGCGTGAAGAAGGGAGATATCCTGACAGAAGGTTATTCTACTGCAAATGGAGAGTTGGCATTGGGTAAGAACCTGCTAGTAGCTTACATGCCTTGGAAGGGTTACAACTACGAGGATGCTATTGTATTGAACGAACGTGTGGTTCGTGAAGATATTCTGACATCTGTCCACGTAGATGAATATATTCTGGAAGTACGCGAAACTAAACGCGGTATGGAGGAATTGACTTCTGATATTCCGAATGTGAGCGAAGAAGCAACGAAAGATTTGGATGAAAACGGTATCGTACGTATTGGTGCACGTATTGAGCCGGGCGATATCCTGATTGGTAAGATTACTCCGAAGGGAGAATCTGATCCTTCTCCAGAAGAAAAACTGTTGCGTGCTATCTTTGGTGACAAGGCTGGAGATGTGAAGGATGCTTCATTGAAAGCTTCTCCATCATTGCGCGGTGTGGTTATTGACAAGAAATTATATTCTCGTGTAATCAAGACTCGTAGCGAGAAAAATGCAGATAAGGCTATTCTGCCGAAACTGAATGAAGAATTTGAAGAAAAAGCTGCAGCTCTGAAAGCAATCTTGATTGACAAGTTGCTGGTATTGACAGCTGATAAGGTTTCTCAGGGTGTGAAGGATTATCTGGGAACTGAAGTGATTGCCAAGGGAGCTAAGTTTACTAAATACGATTTGGAATCATTGGATTATACTGTAATTCAGTTGAGCAAGTGGACTGCTGATGCTCATAAGAATGATATGATTCGTGATCTTATCGTAAACTATCTGAAGAAGTACAAGGAACTGGATGCTGAATTGAAACGTAAGAAGTTTGCGTTGACAATCGGTGATGAGTTGCCTTCAGGTATTATTCAGATGGCGAAGGTTTACATTGCTAAGAAACGTAAGATTGGTGTGGGTGATAAAATGGCCGGTCGTCACGGTAATAAGGGTATCGTTTCACGTGTGGTTCGTCAGGAAGATATGCCGTTCTTGGCTGACGGTACACCGGTTGATATCGTATTGAACCCGTTGGGTGTGCCTTCTCGTATGAACATCGGTCAGATTTTCGAAGCCGTATTAGGACGTGCCGGAAAAGAATTGGGCGTGAAGTTTGCAACTCCGATTTTCGATGGTGCTACTTTGGATGACTTGGATGAATGGACTGACAAAGCTGGTCTGCCACGTTATTGTAAGACTTACTTGTATGATGGTGGTACAGGTGATCAGTTTGACCAGCCGGCTACAGTCGGTGTGACTTACATGTTGAAACTGGGTCACATGGTTGAAGATAAGATGCATGCCCGTTCAATCGGTCCGTACTCATTGATTACTCAGCAGCCGCTTGGTGGTAAGGCTCAGTTCGGTGGTCAGCGTTTCGGAGAAATGGAGGTTTGGGCAATCGAAGCATTCGGTGCTGCTCATGTACTTCAGGAAATCTTGACTATCAAGTCTGATGACGTAGTAGGACGTTCTAAGGCATACGAAGCAATTGTGAAAGGTGAACCTATGCCGACTCCGGGTATTCCTGAATCTCTCAACGTATTGTTGCATGAACTTAGAGGTTTGTGCTTGAGCATTACGCTGGAATAACTTTTTCAAATGAAGAATGGAAAAGAAAACTTCCATTCTTCATGATTAAATTCTTCATTATCATAAAATAAAAAGTATGGCTTTTAGAAAAGATACTAAGATAAAAAGTAATTTCTCAAAGATTACGATCGGTCTGGCATCACCCGAAGAGATTCTGGAAAATTCTTATGGTGAGGTTCTGAAACCGGAAACCATCAACTATCGTACTTATAAACCGGAACGTGACGGTTTGTTCTGCGAACGTATCTTCGGTCCGGTGAAAGACTACGAATGTCATTGCGGTAAGTACAAACGTATTCGCTACAAAGGCATTGTCTGCGACCGATGCGGTGTGGAAGTAACAGAAAAGAAAGTACGTCGTGAGCGTAGTGGTCACATTCAGTTGGTGGTACCTGTAGCTCATATCTGGTATTTCCGTTCATTGCCTAATAAGATTGGTTATCTGCTGGGATTGCCGACGAAGAAGCTGGATGCTATCATTTATTATGAACGTTATGTAGTTATCCAGCCGGGTGTGAAGGCTGAAGATGGTATCAGTAAATATGATTTGTTGTCTGAAGAAGAGTACCTGGATATTATGGAAACTCTTCCGAAGGAAAATCAATACCTGGAAGACAGCGATCCGAATAAGTTCATCGCCAAGATGGGTGCTGAAGCAATCTATGATTTGCTGGTAGGAATTGATTTGGATGCTCTGTCATACGAATTGCGTCATAAGGCAAACAATGATTCTTCACAGCAGCGTAAGAATGAAGCTTTGAAGCGCTTGCAGGTAGTAGAATCTTTCCGTGCATCTCGTGGCCGCAACAAACCGGAATGGATGATTGTACGTATCGTACCGGTTATTCCGCCTGAATTGCGTCCGTTGGTTCCGCTGGATGGTGGTCGCTTTGCTACTTCAGACTTGAACGATTTGTATCGTCGTGTAATTATCCGTAACAACCGTTTGAAACGTCTGATTGAAATCAAGGCTCCGGAAGTGATTTTGCGTAATGAAAAACGTATGCTTCAGGAAGCTGTCGATTCATTGTTTGACAACTCTCGTAAGTCGAGTGCAGTGAAGACAGATGCCAACCGTCCGTTGAAATCTTTGTCAGACAGCTTGAAAGGTAAGCAAGGACGTTTCCGTCAGAACTTGTTGGGTAAACGTGTTGACTACTCTGCTCGTTCTGTAATCGTTGTAGGTCCGGAACTGAAGATGGGTGAATGTGGTATTCCTAAGTTGATGGCTGCAGAATTGTACAAACCGTTCATCATTCGTAAGTTGATTGAACGTGGTATTGTAAAGACAGTGAAATCAGCGAAGAAGATTGTAGACCGCAAGGAATCTGTTATTTGGGACATCCTGGAACATGTAATGAAGGGACACCCGGTATTGCTGAACCGTGCCCCGACACTTCACCGTTTGGGTATCCAGGCCTTCCAGCCGAAGATGATCGAAGGAAAAGCTATCCAGTTGCACCCGTTGGCTTGTACCGCGTTCAACGCCGACTTCGATGGTGACCAGATGGCCGTACACTTGCCTTTGAGTAACGAAGCTGTACTGGAAGCTCAGATGTTGATGCTTCAGTCACACAATATTTTGAACCCTGCCAATGGTGCGCCTATCACTGTGCCTGCACAGGATATGGTATTGGGATTGTATTACATTACCAAATTACGTAAGGGTGCCAAAGGTGAAGGTTTGATTTTCTATGGACCTGAAGAAGCAATGATTGCTTACAATGAAGGCAAGGTAGACATTCACGCTATTATCAGCGTAGTGGCTAATGACCTTGATGAAAACGGTAATATCGTGAAGAAGCTGATTAAGGAAACTTCTGTAGGTCGTGTCATTGTAAACGAACTGGTTCCGGATGAATGTGGTTATTTGAATACCGTTATTTCTAAGAAGTCTCTGCGTGACATCATCAGCGACGTTATTAAGGCTGTCGGTGTGGCTCGTGCTTGCGAATTCTTGGATGGTATCAAGAACTTAGGTTATAAGAAAGCATTCGAAGGTGGTCTGTCATTCAACTTGGGTGATATCATTATCCCGAAGGAGAAGGAAGAACTGGTAAAACGTGGTAACGAAGAAATCGAACAGATTATGATGAACTATAACATGGGATTCATCACCGATAACGAACGTTACAACCAGGTAATTGATACTTGGACTCACGTAAACAGTGACTTGTCAGACATTCTATATAAGACTATTAAGAACGACGACCAAGGATTTAACTCTGTATTTATGATGTTGGATTCTGGTGCCCGTGGTTCTAAGGAACAGATCCGTCAGTTGTCTGGTATGCGTGGTTTGATGGCTAAACCGCAGAAAGCTGGTGCTGAGGGTGCACAGATTATTGAAAACCCGATTCTTTCTAACTTTAAGGAAGGTCTTTCGGTGTTGGAATACTTTATCTCTACCCACGGTGCTCGTAAGGGTCTTGCCGATACCGCGTTGAAGACTGCCGATGCCGGATACTTGACTCGTCGTTTGGTTGACGTTTCACATGACGTGATTATCAACGAAGAAGACTGTGGTACATTGCGTGGCTTGGTTTGTACAGCATTGAAGAACAACGATGAAGTTATCGCTACTTTGTACGAACGTATTCTGGGTCGTGTATCTGTTCATGATATTATCCACCCGACAACTGGTAAACTGATTGTAGCTGCTGGTGAAGAAATCACAGAAGACATTGCGGAAGAAATCGAAAAATCTCCGATTGAAAGCGTAGAAATCCGTTCTGTATTGACTTGTGAATCTAAGAAGGGTGTATGTGCGAAATGTTACGGACGTAACCTGGCTACCAGCCGTATGGTACAGAAGGGTGAAGCTGTCGGCGTAATCGCTGCTCAGTCAATCGGTGAACCGGGTACTCAGTTGACTCTGCGTACATTCCACGCCGGAGGTATCGCTGGTAACATGGCTGCCAATGCAAGTATCGTAGCTAAGAATGATGCTCGTCTGGAATTCGAAGAATTGCGTACGGTTGATGCTGTAGAAGAAACAGGTGAACCAGTGAAGATTGTTGTAGGTCGTCTGGCCGAAGTTCGCTTTGTGGATGTACATACAGGTATCATCCTTTCTACTCACAACGTTCCTTACGGTTCTAAACTGTATGCTTCAGACGGTGAGGTGGTAGAAAAGGGTAAGCTGATTGCTAAGTGGGACCCGTTCAACGCCGTTATCGTAACAGAAGCTGCTGGTAAGATTGACTTTGAATCAGTAATTGAAAACGTAACCTATAAGGTAGAATCTGATGAAGCTACAGGTTTGCGTGAAATCATTATTACTGAATCTAAGGATAAGACGAAGATTCCGTCATTGCACATCTTGGATGAAAACGGTGGAATTATCCGTACATACAACTTGCCGGTAGGTGGTCACGTAGTAGTAGAAGACAAACAAACCGTGAAGTCGGGTGATATTCTGGTGAAGATTCCGCGTGCCGTAGGTAAGGCGGGTGATATCACCGGTGGTCTTCCACGTGTAACTGAGTTGTTCGAAGCTCGTAACCCGTCTAATCCGGCTGTCGTTTCTGAAATCGATGGTGAAATTACGATGGGTAAGATTAAACGTGGTAACCGTGAAATCATCGTTACATCGAAGACTGGTGACGTTCGTAAGTACTTGGTTGCTTTGTCTAAGCAGATTCTGGTTCAGGAAAATGACTATGTACGTGCCGGAACTCCGTTGTCTGACGGTGCTATTACTCCTGCCGACATCTTGGCCATCAAAGGTCCTACAGCCGTTCAGGAATATATCGTAAATGAAATCCAGGACGTTTACCGTCTGCGGGGTGTGAAGATTAACGATAAGCACTTCGAAATCATCGTTCGTCAGATGATGCGTAAGGTACAGATTGACGAACCGGGTGATACTCGCTTCTTGGAACAGCAGGTTGTAGACCGCATTGAATTCAATGAGGAAAACGACCGTATCTGGGGTAAGAAAGTGGTTGTAGACGCTGGTGATTCTCAGAACTTGCAGCCGGGACAGATTGTTACAGCTCGTAAGCTCCGTGATGAAAACAGTATGCTGAAACGACGTGACTTGAAACTGGTTGAAGTACGTGATGCAGTTCCTGCTACTTCTACTCAGATTCTGCAGGGTATTACACGTGCTGCATTGCAGACATCAAGCTTCATGTCAGCTGCATCATTCCAGGAAACTACCAAGGTATTGAACGAAGCTGCTATCAACGGTAAGGTTGATAAACTGGAAGGTATGAAAGAGAACGTAATCTGCGGTCACTTGATTCCTGCTGGTACAGGTCAGCGTGAGTTTGAAAAGATTGTGGTAGGTTCTAAAGAAGAATACGATCGCATCTTGGCTAACAAGAAGAATGTATTAGATTACAGTGGAGTTGAATAATCTCAACTACTATCATAAAAAGAGCCGTCTCATTTGAGGCGGCTTTTTTTATGTGCCTATTCGATGTAAGCAAGCATTGTATATTTAAAGTTTTTCGTTACTCTGATAATTGACTATTGTAATTGTGTAGTACCTGTCATTTCCGCATTATAGGAGGGGAAACTGTATTCCGCTGATGCGTATTGCTCAGCTTTATTTCCTTTTCCAATATAGCAGGATGAAACGTCCTCCTGTGGCCATCAAGGCGAGGGAAAGTCCGGTATAAAAGACTGCAATAAAACTTTCCGGCAGCAGGCGTGCGGTACGGATCGTTATACCCAGTGCAATCATGAAAGCCATCACCAGCCAGCCCTTCACGTCAAAAAACGAGAATGGACAGCGTTTGTTGGGATTACCGGCTGTGATACGCTGTGCATGCTTGCGGTAGAGCTTGTGGAAGATCATGTAGAAAAACAGCAGGAATATCAGACTGGCTTCGCAGACCTTGAGCAGCCAGTAGTGCGCGTCCGTTATCCAGCAGGAAATGCCGATACGGAGAATGTTGATACCGGCAACCAGCCATACGATTCCGGCCGTAAGCAGCAGCGTATTGGAAGATACTCCGTATTTCATATACCCTCAGCTTAGAACCACTTTATTTTCCGGAAAATAACAAAGGCCGTTGCCGAGAGGAAGATGGAGAAACATACAATCAAGGCAAAGGCGTGTGGCAGTCCTTCGATGTGAATATCCACGTTCATACCATAGAAACTGGCAATCAGTGTCGGTACCATCAGCACGATGGAAAGACTGGTCATGCGTTTCATGATGGTGTTCACGTTATTGGAGATGATGGAAGCAAAAGCATCCATGGTACCCGTAAGAATGTCGCTGTAGATGTTTACCTGATTGTGTGCCTGCTTCAGTTCGATGAGCACATCTTCTGTCAGTTCCGTATTCTGATAGTCCTTCTCATTAAAGATATTCTGCAATTTGCCTATCATGACCTCGTTGCCACGGATAGATGTATTGAAATATACCAGACTCTTCTGCAGGTTCATCAGTCGGAGCAAGTCCTCGTTACGGATGCTACGTTCCAACTCCTTTTCCGCATTGTTTACTTCGTTGTTGATTTGTTTCAGGTATTTCAGGAACCATACAGCCGAGGAGTAAATCAGTCGCAGAATCAGTTCGTATTTATTGGGCACGTTGATGCCTTTGCGCTGCGTATGTTCGATGAAGTCCGGCAGCATCTCCGTAGAGTGATAGCACACCGAAATCACCAGTTCATTGTTCGTAATGATACCGATAGGCACCGTGGCATACGGCACTTTTGAATCAGGAGTCTGTACGGGAATACGCAGAATGGTCAGCAGCCAGTTACCTTCCGTATCCGTACGCGGACGTTCGTCCGTATCGGCTATGTCATTAAGAAATGATTCGGGTACGTTGAGAGTTTGAGTTAGAAATTCAAAGTCATCATTATTTGGGCATACTACATTTACCCAGCTGTTAGGAAGCCATTGAGCTTTTTCCACAAAGCCGGCTTCACAATAAAGATACGTTCTCATCTTATTGCCTCCTTTCGTTTGTTTTACACGAGCAGAGGCATCAGGTTTCAATGACTCTGTTCGCTTTAATTAATACTAGTTGTGCACGTTCGCGGGTTTGAATCGTCCATATTTCTATGATTTTAATTTAAAAGCGATGCAAAGGTACGGAAAAATGAAGAGGGTTCCGCCCTTTGTATCGCTTTTTTTGATATTCTTTTATTTGTGCCCTTTATTTAGAGGCTCCGATCCTATTCTGCTTTTCCTTCGAAATGATTATCCAGATATTTCCTGATATTGTAACTGCTTAAACGCTCTTTGGATATGCTGCCATCTTTTTCAACAAGATCATAGAGTGGAATACCATTGAACT
>ERZ779953.530-NODE-530-length-10549-cov-2.18134_pt1 | contig 10549 bp, 6 predicted proteins | sample MGYA00511184_ERZ779953 | MGnify/ENA primary metagenome ERZ779953 (study PRJEB29588, sample SAMEA2163248) | human gut metagenome | biome: human gut; feature: human-associated habitat; material: faeces | place: Denmark | collected 2008/2010 ... | reverse complement strand
TGATAGCGCCCACGCTGATGATGTGCAGCTCCTCCTCCGTGAACAGCCCGCGCTTCTGCATCGCTGCCAGTGCCTCACGGATGACCCTCGGGATATCGTCCGCCGCCCGCAGCGCATCCAGCGGCATCAGCGACAGCGCCCGGTGCGTCAGTGTACCGCGCTCCGCCGCCGTCATCCGCTTTTCCTCCATGAAGGCCGGACGGCGCGGCAGTTCCGACAGCAGCAGCGGCGTACCGTTCTCATCCACTGCGTGCTTCGTCTCAGCGTCCTCCTCCGCATCCGAAAGCGGCAGTGCGTCTGCCTGTTTTTTCACAAGCGCGGATACCGACGTTTTCAGCGGCAGAATGTCCGTCTGAACCGTTTTTTCCGGGAAAACGCCCTCTGGCGGTGCCGTTTGCAAAAGCGAAAGCACCCTTGATGCATCCGCCTCCGTCTCCCCTACTTTATCCACAGTTTTCTGGGGCAGTTCGTCCCAATCTCGGCAATCCCATGGGGTTGAGGCCTGTGGATAATTTGTGGATTTCGTGTGTGTATCGGTGGATATCGCCTGCATCACCCATGTAATCATGCTCCCAGCCTCTCGCACGCGACTGTCGCTCGGCGGCAAATCCAAATCCCACTTCGTGCGCTCAAGATCCGCCACCGTTGCCACCAGTTCCAGATGCAGCTTCGCCCGCGTCATCGCCACATACAGCAGGCGTGCCCGTTCCGCCAGTTCGTCCAGCCGCCGCTGTTCTTCGAAAGCCTCCTGCATCAGCGTTCTTCGGCAGATGTTCAGCTTCCGGTTAATGTACGGCATCGCCACGCCCAGCTTCGGGTGCAGCATCAGCTCACTGGTCTGCGTCCACAGAAGCCTGCGCTCCATGTTCATCAGGAACACCACGGGGAACTCCAGTCCCTTTGATTTGTGCATCGTCATCACGCGCACCAAATCTTCGTTTTCGGTCAGCATTTTGGCGGATATGCTGTCCCCGCCCCGCTCCTGCTCGTCCATCCGCGTGATGAACGCCGCCAGCGTGACGCCGCCTTCCGCCTCGAATGCCTGCGCCCGTTCGTACAGCATCCGCAGATTTCCCTGGCGAACTTCCCCTTTTGGGAGCGCCCCGACCGCCGCGTAGTACCCCGAATCGGTCATCAGATGCCAAATGAAGTCCGATAACCGCATGACTTCCGCCTGAAACCGCCATGTTTCAAGTTTTTCGCTGATTTTTCGGCACTTTTGGGCGAATTCATCCTCCCCGCCGCACGCTTTGGCGAACGCCTGATAGAACGGCACGTTCTGCCCCGTCTGCATCAGGCGAATTTGCGCCAATTCCTCGTCCGTCAGCGAGAACGGCACCATTTTCAGCACCGTCAGCAGCGGAAAATCCTGCTGCGCATTGTCCAGCAGGCTCAGCAGCGCTTTCATATCCATGATTTCCGGCAGGTTGAAATAGCTTTCCGCGCCGTCGTAAAAGGTCGGAATCCCCTCTTCCGTCAGCGCATCGACAACTGTCTGCGCCAAATTCGTCGTCTGCGCAAGCAGAATCACCATGTCTCGGTACGAAATCGTCTTTCCATCCGGCATCGTCGTTCCCAAAAGCTCCTTGATGCGCCGCGCCACCACGCGCGTCTCTGTCTGCAGCACTTCCTCGTGGCCAGCCGCCTCGCTCGCACTCCCCTCCAGCGCATCCCTGATGTCCGGCCCACGCAGCAGGTGCACCATCACGGGCGGATCGTCCTCCCGCGCACCCAGCCCGCAAATCAGCTCATCCTCCGGCGCATAGGTCAGCTCCGTCACCGCGGGGCGCATCGTCTGCCGAAACACGCGGTTCGTCGCATCCAGCACCGGGAAGCTGCTTCGGAAGTTCTGCTGGAGCACGATTTTCCGCTCCCTCGCCCCCTCGTCTTCCGAAAACGTCTGCATCCGCCCCAAAAAAAGCGTCGGGTCGGCCTTGCGGAAGCGGTAAATCGACTGCTTCACGTCCCCGACCATGAACAGGCAGTTCTGTTCCCCGTGGATGGCCTGCAGAATCGCGTCCTGCACCTGACTCACGTCTTGGCATTCATCCACGAAAATGTGGTCAAACTCCCCCTGCATCTGCGCCCGCACTTCCGGCTGCTCCAAAATGTCGAGCGTGTACTGCTCCATGTCCCCAAAGTCCATGCAGTTCCGGGCGTTTTTCTCCTCGCGGAAATGCTGATGCGTCCGTTTGACCAGTGCCGCCAGCCCACGCAGCTGCGCCTGAATCGCCGGAAGTTCCCGTTCCAGCTGCGCAAAATCGGGATTCAGCAGCTCGTTCGCCCTTTCTGCGCGCTTTTTGATTGCCGTCCGCCCATCGCTGAAGCGCTTCCCCCATTCCTTTTCTTCCGCCGACAGGCCGCGTTTCGGGGGCAATCGTGGCAGGGAGAAGTTCGCAACCGCCGTCCGAAGCGCCTCCCCCTCCAAACCTTGCAGTGCCGAAACAAGCTGCGCGTCCGCATTCAGTGCTTCCATGCGATCCATCACTGCATTCGGCAGGTCAAATAGGCTACGAATCGCTATTAGCGCATCATCCATCGCTCCCACCTGCAATTTCGCCGCATTTTCGAGCGTTTCCACCCACGGCTGCTGCATAAGCGGCTGCGAAAGCTGATCCACATGCTCATCCAGCCACGCAAACGGCTTCGGCAGTGCCATCAAAAAGTCGTACAGCTGCGCCGTCAGCGACAAAAGTTTGTCCTGCTTCCACGCATCCGCCAGCAGAAGGAAGTTTTCATCCGTTCGCTCGTCTAACAGCTCGTCCATTGCCGTCGTGAACGCGGCTTCAAAGAGCAGTTTCTGCTGCTGTTCGTCGCACACGCGGACAAGCGGGTCTACGCCCACCTGCTCGAAGTGGCTGCGAATGACGCGCTGGCAGAATGCGTGAATCGTCGAAATCTGCGTCGTTTCCAATTCATCAAGCGCCTTCACCATTGCCGGGTCACGGCTGATAGCCTCTCGGCTGATTCGCTTTGCCAAGCGCTGGCGCATTTCCGCTGCCGCCGCCTTCGTGAACGTGACGATGAGCATCCGATTCATCGACGCGCCTTCGCGGACAAGCGAGACAATCCGCTCCACCAGCACGGCGGTTTTGCCCGACCCTGCGGCGGCACTGACGAGAATGGTGTGGTTGCGCGCACGAATCGCCTGCTCCTGCTGCTTCGTCCAATTCGGCATCATGATTCCTCCTGCGTTTTTGCTGTCTCCATTGTACCACAAAGGCGGATTTGATTCAATGTTTCACGTGAAACATTCCTTTTTGCGCTGCTTATATTGACGTTCTTTGTATGGTGATGATAATATAATTATTTTATTCTTGAAGTGCTTGATTTTCCTGCATTCTATCGGAATTTTGCTCACATTCTCATTCTAATTTACCTTGATGATTCGCCCTTTGTCCGTCGCATCATTCGCTCCGTCTCAGCGCATTATATAAAAACGGCTGACAGGCGCTTTTCTGCCCGTCAGCCGAATGTTTCACGTGGAACAATTTCATTTTCCGGATGGTTCATCGAGTTCCGGGTCATCCAGCAAATCCGGCTTCATCACTTCATCGCCCGCCGACTCTTCCTGAACATGCCCCTCCCCGTCGCTGTCCATCCACACGCGGTAACTCCGTTTTTCTCGGCAGCCGTCGAGGTCGCTTTCGTCCGTGCAGGTGATGAATGTCTGCACCCCATCGATTTCACGCAGCAGCCGCGTGCGCCGCGTCATGTCGAGTTCGCTCATCACGTCGTCGAGCAGCAGAATCGGCGTCTCCCCTGTCTCTGCGCGGAACGTCTCCAGCTGTGCCAGCTTAATCGCTAACGCCGCCGTGCGGATTTGCCCCTGCGACGCGAACACCTTCATGCTTCGCCCCATCAGCGAGAGCCCGATGTCCTCGCGGTGAATACCGCAGCCCGCACCGCCGACGCGAATATCCTCCTGCCTGCTTTTTTTCAGCTCCGCTCGAATCGCCGACACGGGATTGCTCGTTTCCGGCACGCACGGCTGATAGGTCATTCTGAACATTTCGTTCGGCCGTCCGCTGATTCGCTCATACTTCTCCGCCGCGATTTTCGCCAATTGCTTCACCAATTTGTCCCGCAAAGGCATGATGATGCCGCATGGTGTCGCCATTGCATCTTCAAACGTATCCAGCAGCACCGGATCAGGCGTTATTCCGCGCTTTGCCTCGCGAAGCAGTGCCGTCCGCTGCTCCAGCGCCTTTTGATACTGCTGAAGCGCGCTGAAATACGCTGTTGACAGCTGAGAAAGCATCATATCGAGCATCCTGCGGCGGATTGCAGGTCCTTCTTTGACCAGCATCAAGTCTTCCGGCGAGAAAATCACGCACTGAACATGCCCCATCAGCGCTGAAATGCGTTCTGCACGCTTGCAGTCAATAAAAACCGTTTTTTTTCGCGCTTCTGATGGCGTTAATTTTACCGCAATTTCTGTTTTTCCGCTTTTTTTGCGCAGCGTCACGCCAGATGCCGCCATCATTGCGCCTTTCCGCACCACTTCGCGGTCTAATCCTGTGCGGTGTGAGCGTCCAAGGGCGCAATAATGAACGGCTTCCAGCAGGTTTGTTTTGCCGGAGCCGTTTTGTCCGAGGAGAATATTCACGCCCGGATGAGGGGTCAATATTAGCGAATGATAGTTGCGGAAGTCCCGCAGCCGAATGGTTTCTATCTGCATTTTTCGTTATGAATCCATATCGGATTGGTCGCGAAATGGGCGCACAGCTTTTCCCCGTGCGCCCGGTTTTCTTCCAGCTTTATCCTCTTATTAGGTGAACACGCGCACCGGCAAAATCAGGTAGAGGTAATCCTCCCCTTCCTGCGGCGCAATCACACACGGGCTGACATTGCTGTTGAAGCGCATGCACAATTTTTCATCCGTGATGTTGCGAATCACGTCGGTGATGTACTTCGCATTGAAGGCGATTTCAATCGGGTCGCCCGTCAGTTCCGTCTCCAGCTCTTCCAGCACGTCGCCCAACTCCGCGTTCGACGAGATGGCAAGCGTATCGCCCGAAAAAGACATACGAATCAGATTATTCTTGCCTTCCCGCGCCATCAAGCTCGCGCGGTCAATGGCGTTCTGCACGCCCACGCGATCCGCCAGCGCCGTCGTGCGGAAGGAAGCAGGCAAAATTTTCCGATAGTCGATGTACTCGCCCGTCAGCAGCACCGTCGAAAGTGTCGTCGTCCCGAACGATGCCGTCATGCGCGACTGGTCAAACACCAGCGTGCAGTATTCATCCGTGTCGCCGAGCACCTTGCTCATTTCGTTCAGCACGCGCCCCGGAATGACTACACGCACATTTTCTTTTCCGCCGGGCAGTTCAAAGGGCATAACCGCCTTCTGAATCGCCAGCCGGAAGCCGTCCAGCGCCACCAGGCGCGCTTCGGTGGGCTCAACCTCCAGCAGACATCCTGTTAAAATCTGGCGGTTATCTTCCGTTGCAATCGCGAATACTACGCGGGAAATCATTTCCTTCAATTTATCCTGCGGAATGCGGACGGTCGTGCCCTCCGACACACGCGCCATCTCCGGATAATCAGTCGGATTCATGCCCGCCAGATTCGACTTCGAGGACAAGCAGCGAATCGATGCCGCATGATTTTCACCCACACGGATGGTCACTTCCCCGCCGGGCAGCTTGCGGCTCAGTTCCGTAAACAGGCGGCCCGGCAGAACGGCAGTGCCTTCTTCCTTCACGTCTGCCAGAATCGACATTTCAATAGAAAGGTTGCCGTCAGAGCAGGTCAGTTTCACATGCTCGCCCACGGCGGAAAGGTGCACGCCCTCTAAAATCTGTTTTGTCGGACGAGCCGACAGGGCGCGGGTAACGGTATTCAAGCCGTCCAGCAGCAGTTGAACATTGGTAGTAAATTGCATGGCGCGAAGCCCTCCCATGAGAGAATGCAGGGAATTATATTTCCGCAGTCGTAGTAGGGGATGTGGATGCTGTGGATAACCCCTTTCCTGCTTGATTTTGCAAGGGTTTGTCCACAAGGATAACCCTGTGGATATCCAGCCTGCTTCTCCACAGCGCTGTGGACACGGCGGTTGTGCTCCAGTCAGGGAATCCCCTCTGACTCTGTATATTCGAGTTCCTGAAGGGGGATTCCTGCCTGTTTTCCAAGAAAATCTCGATTTTTTTCGCAATGAAGTTGCAAGAAATCCTGCAAAACGTGGTATTTCCGGCTTATCCACCGTATCCACAGGCTGCACATTCCACCGTTTGTGGATATTTCCAGCGGGTGATTACGGGAACTTTCGGCAAAACCTGCGGAGATTCCACAGCTTTTCCACAAGTTTGGCTGTGGATAATTTCCCTGCCCTCTCTGCCTCTGAAAATGGCGAATAACCCGCTGGTTAATCACTTTTTTGGACACCTGCGAAAGGAAAAACGCCATGTAACCTTTTCGCTGATACATGAAAACACTGCAGAATTCCCTGCAAAATTTTGAAGGATGCATGGCAAGCGGGTTGCAAATTTTCCGCGCGCGTGATAAAATTAAAATGGAAAAACGTCTGCGGACGAAATGGAGGAAAAGAAACGATGAAAATTGCGCTGATTAACGAGAACAGCCAGGCTGCCAAAAACGCGATGATTGAAAGCGTGCTGCGCAAGGTGGTTGAACCGATGGGCCACGAAGTGGTGAACTACGGCATGTACACGGCGGAGGACGAATGCCAGCTGACGTATGTGAAGGCAGGGCTTTTGGCGTCGCTGCTTTTGGAAACGGGTGCGGCGGATTATGTCGTGACAGGCTGCGGAACGGGCGAAGGCGCGATGCTGGCGTGCAACTCGTTCCCCGGCGTGCTGTGCGGGCATGTGGTGGATCCGTCGGACGGCTACATGTTTGCGCAGATCAACGACGGCAACTGTGTAGCGCTGCCGTTCGCAAAAGACTTCGGCTGGGGTGCGGAGCTGAAATTGGAGATGATTTTCCAGCAGCTGTTTGGTTTCGGGCATGGCAATGGCTATCCGAAGGAGCGTGTTGTGCCGGAGCAGCGGAATAAGAAGATTCTGGACGGTGTGAAGAAGGTAACGTATCGTCCGCTGCTGGATATTTTGAAGGATCTGGATCAGGATTTTGTGAAGGAAACGATTTCTGGAAAGCATTTCGCGGAATACTTCTATCGCGACAGCAAGGACGAAGCGATTAAAGCGTACTTGAAGGAACTGCACTAATACGATTGCTGCATATATCTGCGAATCTGCTTTACAGTATACAAGGATAAGCCCCCTGCGACCGCGTCATGGCAAGGAGGAATTATGAACATGAAGACAAAACATCACCCGCTTCGAACGATTCTGCTGTCCCTGCTGATTCTTTTGCTGCTGGTCCTTGTCGTTTTTGTCGGCTTTTACTTTACCCGCTTGCAGACGATTCAGAGCATTGAGCAAATAACAGACTATGATGATGGTTACAACCTATACCGCATGAATGTGCAGTACGATTATAGTCTGGATCGTGTAATTGCATATGGCATTACGGATAATCAGACGATGCTGGATGCGATTTTGAAGGAGGCATTGCCGCTTCTGCCCGTCAGCATGAAGGTGCCGAATTACGGCTGTACGGCGTTTACGCTGACGGATACGGATGGCAGCGTGCATATGGGGCGCAACTATGATTTCAAGCGAGATACGTCCGCGATGCTGGTATACTGTGCGCCAAAGGATGGGTATCGGTCTGTCGCCTTTGCTGCGCTGGATAATGTGGGCGCGAATATACCGGATGAAAGCCTGAAAAAGAAGTTAGCAACCCTTACTGCGCCGTTTATCTGTCTGGATGGCATGAATGAAAAGGGTGTTTCGATTGCGGTGCTGACGCTGGACAGTGAGCCGGTTCATCAGAATACAGGAAAGCCGACGATTGCGACCACGCTGGCGATTCGTCTTGTACTGGATCGTGCAGCAACGACAGAAGAGGCTGTGCAGCTGCTCAGCAGCTATGATATGTTTGCTTCGTCGGGGCGCGATTACCATTTCTACATTACAGACGCCAGCGGCGATGGGCGTGTCATGGAATACGACTGCGAGAAGGAGACTCGTCCGCTTGTTGCAACGCCAATGGAAGCCATCACGAATTTCTACGGTCTGTACCGAGACAAGGTGCTTCCGAACCAGCGTAATGGCATTTACGGTCATGGCAGGGAACGCTATGATGCGGTTATGAAAGTGCTGGAAGAACAGGCGGAAGGGTATACCAATGACACCGTATGGGATGCGCTGAAAGCATCGTCGCAAGAACCGAACCCCGTGGACATCACGAGCAATACCCAGTGGTCGATTGCGTATAACAATACCGGCTTGACGGCAGAAATCGTGATTCGCCGCCATTGGGACGAAATAATTTCGTATTTCCTGTCGCAGAATGATGTGACGCGATAAGCAATGATTTGGAGGAATCTGCCCTATGACAGAAGCATCTTCCCCGACGCCGCGCTTCCCGGTTTTCCTGCACGGCGGCGACTATAACCCTGACCAGTGGCTGGATCATCCGGAGATTCTGGAACAGGACATCGAGCTGATGCACAAGGCACATGTGAACTGCGTGTCGATTGCGATTTTCGCCTGGGCGCGGCTGAAGACGGCGTGTACGACTTCGCGTGGCTGGACGAAGTCATCGACCGACTGTGGCGCGGCGGCATCCACATCATTCTGGCAACGCCGTCGGGCGCGCGTCCGGCGTGGATGGCGCAGAAGTACCCCGAAGTCCTGCGCGTGAATCAGCACTATGAGCGCTACCACTTCGGCGGACGGCACAATCACTGCCTGACCAGCCCGGTTTATCGCCGCAAAGTGCGGGAGATGGACACGGCGCTGGCGCAGCGGTATGCGCATCATCCGGCAGTCATCCTCTGGCACCTGTCCAACGAGTTTTCCGGCGACTGCTACTGCCCGCTGTGTCAGGAAAAATTCCGCCAGTGGCTGAAAAAGCGCTACGGAACGCTGGAAAATCTCAATCAGGCGTGGTGGACATCGTTCTGGAGCCACCGCTACACCGACTGGTCGCAGGTGGAAGCGCCCGGTGAAATGGCGGAAACCAGCACCAACGGCATGTTTATCGACTGGCGGCGCTTCTCCACCCATCAGTGCAAGACGTTCATGATGGCGGAGCGCGACGCGGTTCAGGCGGTGGATGCGACGCTGAAGTGCACGGCGAACCTGATGGAACGTTTCTGGGATTACGACTATTTCTCCCTTGCGGAGGGCATGGACGTTGTCTCGTGGGACAGCTATCCCGCGTGGCATTCAGGTGATGATGTGGCGAAAGCGGCGGAGTTTGCCATGAACCACGACATCATGCGCTCACTGAAAAATCAGCTGTTCCTGCTCATGGAATCGACGCCCTCGCAGGTTAACTGGAAGCCCGTCAACAAGCTCAAACGCCCCGGAATGCACCTCTTGTCCTCCTTGCAGGCAGTGGCGCATGGCAGCCAAAGCGTCTGCTACTTCCAGTGGCGCAAGGGGCGCGGCGCGGCGGAGCAGTTCCACGGCGCGGTTGTTGACCACGATGGGCGCGGTGATACGCGTGTTTTCCGGGACGTGACGCAGGTCGGTCAGGCGCTGGAGACGCTGCAGCCCCTGTACAGCAAGCCGAATGCCCCCGCGAAGGCGTGTGTCCTCTTTGACTGGAGCAACTGGTGGGCGATTGACTACGCGCAGACGGGGCAGAAGGGCAACATGCGCTACTTTGACAGCGTGAACATGCACTATCGCGCGCTGTGGGAGCAGGGCATTGCGGTGGATTGCCGCGATATGCGCCCCTGCACCGATTTGAGCCAATACCGTTTGGTCGTTGCGCCGATGCTCTTCCTGATGAAGGAGGGCTTCTCCCAAAAGCTGCGCGCGTTCGTCGAAAACGGCGGTACGCTGCTGATGACGTATTTCTCCGGCGTGGTGGATGACAGCGGGCTGGCGTATCTGGGCGGCGCGCCGCATGACCTGACGGATGTGCTGGGCGTGCGCGCGACGGAACTTGATGCGCTCTATCCGCAGGATGTGCAGCACATGGTTTTCCCGGACGGGCGGCGCTATGCGGTGCATGAGCTGTGCGAACTGCCGGAAAAGCACGATGCGCAGGTGCTGGCGGAGTACGGCGAGGACTTTTATGCGGGACTCCCCTGCCTGACGAAGCACGCATTCGGCGCGGGGCAGGCGTACTATCTGGCGGCAAAGCCGGAGCAGGACGGTCTGGATGCGATTTACACCGCGATTGCGGCGGAGCTTTCGCTGCCCAAGGCGATGCAAGAGGTCTTGCCGACCGGGGTGATTGCGACGGAGCGCGGCGGCGCGGCGTTTGTGCAGAATTATTCGGGCAAAACGCAGCAGGTCACGCTGGACGGCAGCTATGAGGAGATGCTGACGGGCGAGGTGCTGTCTGGCACGCAGGAGATGCCGGTGAATGGCGTTTGGGTGCTGAAAAAGCAAGCCTGATGCAGGGATTTCGCCTCTGCGGAGGCGACCAAAGGGCATGAAAACAGACGAATGTCTGCGGTCGCCCCCTTGACCCCTTCGGCGCGGATACTCCCATGCGGCTT
>ERZ779953.525-NODE-525-length-10602-cov-2.13464_pt1 | contig 10602 bp, 9 predicted proteins | sample MGYA00511184_ERZ779953 | MGnify/ENA primary metagenome ERZ779953 (study PRJEB29588, sample SAMEA2163248) | human gut metagenome | biome: human gut; feature: human-associated habitat; material: faeces | place: Denmark | collected 2008/2010 ... | reverse complement strand
TGCAACCTCTGTAACGGAAGTTGCTGATTCCTCCAATAGCTGTCTGGCATGCTCCAGCCTGAGATGATTGATATACTGCGACAGAGTAATATGAAAATGCTCTTTAAAGTAGCGTGATATGTATTTTTCTGACAAATGAAACTGTGCACCAAATTCCTTCAGTGAAATTTCCCTTGTATAGTTTTGCCGGATATATGTTATCATTTCTTTTTCTATTGTGTTGGTGCCATTTGTGCCATTTTCCAGTATCAGATTATTGCTCCACATTTTCTGGATGAATTTGATGAGAGTTATTTTGGTTTCAAATTGCGCCTCTATATTTGCAGCATCTGTGTTTTCTGCGTTTTTCCCTGATATCTGTGCATTTATCTCTATCAGCCGCTCGCATATATCTGCTGCTGTATCATTTATCTGAGGACTAATCATAAGTCTGCCTCGTTTGAGAGGGGATAGGATTGATTTTTCCATGAGATCGTCCGTCTGAAATGATATATATTCAAGAGGAAACAAAAATGTGTAATAATCTGCATCTCCTGTCGGCGAGCCCATGAAATGCAGTCTGCCCGGAGATACCACAAATGTATCCTTTGGGCTTCCTATATAGTTTTCACCTGATATGGTCACATGCAGCTTGCCCTGCTTTACATATATAATTTCCAGCTCATCATGCCAGTGTACCGGAATCTGGAATGCACGCTTTACATCACTGATATGATATTGACTGAACGGATTTTCCGGTGTGCCGTGTGGCCGGTTTTCTTTTAATTCAAAATACATTTTTCTACATATTCCTTAGTCTCTTTTAATTCCCATCCGGTTTGTTTGCTGTAATAATTACATATCAACTGTTCTATATTTTAACATATTGCATGCATAAGGTGTGCATTTTTTTATTTGTTCCCTAGGATTTAGTGAATCTACGCTGTGGTATGAGCAGTAACTTAGTAATAGATAAAGTGGAAATAGTACAATTTTCCCTTGAAATAATACAAGAATTATTTGTGATAATGTAATATATTGATACATGCAAGCTTCTCTTCTTTATATCTTCCTCTCCCTAATGAAGCTTATAACGAGAAGTTTGCTTTCATTCTGTTAATATCACAAGGTATACATACATTATAAATGAGGTAAAATCTATATGCAGGTTCAAAGAAAAACACTTACACAGCTTTCCATTCCAATATGCTTTGAAACACTTTTTTACATGCTGGCAGGCATGGTTGACACTCTTATGCTGTCATCCGTGAGCGACCAGGCGGTTGGTGCTGTCGGCACGGCAAATACATACATCTCCGTTTTCATCATCATGTTTGGTATCATCTCAAGCGGTATGGTTGCTGTCATGACGCAGAATATCGGTGCCGGAAAACCAGGTATAGCATATCAGGCAAGGCAGCTTGGACTTATATTTAACGCTGTAATAGGTGTGCTCATGGCTGTTTTTCTGACTGTTTTTTCCGGAAATATTCTCAAAATGGTCAGCATTGCACCGGAGCTTTTTGATTCGGCAAATACTTATCTGCGCATTGTTGGAGGTGCCTGCTTTTTAAATGCTCTCATACCGATTTATTCAAGCTACCTGAGAGTTTTCGGCTACACAAAGCAGTCACTTTGGGCATCAATTATTGGAAATGTCATTAACTTTATACTTAACGCTGTTTTTCTCTTTGTAATGCACTGGGGCGTTATGGGTGTTGCCACTGCAACGGTTATCTCACGTATTGTCAATCTGATTATTGTTGCCACAATGGGCGCTGTGCTCATCAAGGCAAAGAACAGTCCTGAGCGCATAGCTTCCGGAAAAATTCTCGGACAGATTATAAAGATTGGCTTTCCGTCTGCCTGTGAAACCGCACTTTACAATATCGCCATGACTCTTGTAGTGCGTTTCATGAACCAGATGGATGCTGACGGAATGAACGTCACAGCGCGTTCCTATGCCTCACAGATTGCTAACTTTTCGTACTGTATCGGTGCTGCCTTAGCTCAGGCAAATGCCATTCTGACCGGCTGGCATATCGGTGCAAAGGAGTATGACGAATGCGATAAGGGCACTCGCAAGGCCGCTATCTATGGTGTGATTACGGCATCCTGCCTTTCTATCACATTTGCGCTTTTGGGTAACTACATTGTGCGAATCTTCACGAATGACGTACAGATGATAAACCTAGTCACAAAGCTTCTCGCCATTGATGTTGTGCTGGAGCTTGGAAGAGTCACCAATCTGGTCTATGGTCAGGCACTCAAGACAAGCGGTGATGCCGTTTTCCCGGTTGTCATGGGTGCCGTTTTCATGTACCTTGCGGCGGTCGGCGGAACATACTTCTTCGGACTGCATCTGGGGCTTCTCGCAGTCGGTGCTTACATCGGACTCGCAAGTGACGAGTGCATCAGGGCTGTCGGCATGGTGCTGCGCTGGAATAGCGGAAAGTGGAAGAACAAGGGACTGGTTGATTAGAATGCTTTGTGCCGTGTTTCGATTTTTAAGCCGATTCAAAAGTCAAGTTCCTCTTAAAAATTAAATGTTTCTGGGTCAGAACCGTGTTTTTCGTTCTTGTTAAGCTCATTTATGGCATTCATATCACCCTCAGACAATTCAAAATCAAACACTTCAAAATTAGAAATAATTCTTTCCTGATGCGTTGACTTTGGAAGTACAATTATTCCTCTCTGAAGCTCCCATCTTAAAACAATCTGTGCAGGTGTCTTACCATACTTGTCAGCCAGTGCAATAATCACCTCATTTTCAAGTGTTCCTGCTCCGTTGCCTCCAAGTGGGCTGTAGGCTTCTATTGCAATACCATTCTTCTTAGCATATTCAACATTTTCAATATTAGCGTAATAAGGATGAATCTCAATCTGGTTAACCGCTGGTACAACTGTCCAGTTTTCACTGAGAGTCTCAAGATGGTGAACATTGAAGTTACTTACACCGATTGCCTTGATTTTGCCAGCCTTGTACAGGTCCTCCATATCTGCCCACGCCTTCTCATAACCGTTAGCTGGCCAGTGAATAAGATACAAGTCTATGTAATCAAGTCCCATGTCTTCCAAGCTCTGTAAAAATGCTTCTTTAGTTCTTCCCTGTCTAATATCCTCATTCCAAAGCTTAGTTGTAACAAATATATCCCTTCTGTCAATGCCACTCATACGTATGCCTTCGCCTACGCTTTTTTCATTGCCGTAAACCTTAGCTGTATCAATATGTCTGTATCCAGCCTCAATCGCCCATTTTACTGCATTAGCTGTATCAGCTCCGTCTGGTGTTCTAAAAACACCAAGACCTATCTGTGGAATTTTAACTCCATTATTTAATGTAATATAATTCATATAATTCAAATCTCCTTTATCTGTTTTCTTTCATTTTACACCATGTAAACGTTCAATTTCAATTATAGTATTGAGTCCTCTTACCTCAAAATTGATATGAAAAAATAGGACTTAAATCATTCAAGCCCTTGTTTTATAAGGTTTCTCTTGATTTAGTCCTATTTTAACGTATGCCCCTTTTATAATTAACCTCCATATATTTTATGGTTATATTATACACCGTTTTACACTTTTATGAGGGAATCCATAATTATACTCTTAGCATTCTGTATCCTATACCAATATGCGTCTGTATATACTGCGGGGAATTGACATCTTTTTCAATTTTCTTTCTTAATGTTGCCATAAATACTCTAAGTGATGCCAGATCATTTTCCCATGAACTCCCCCATATATTCTTAGTAATATAAGTGTATGTCAGCACTCTTCCTACATTTCTTGATAATAATATAAGAAGCTTATATTCAATAGGTGTAAGATGCAGCTCCTCTCCATTCAGATATGCACAGCCAGCCGCGTAATCAATTTTTAAATCTCCATTCTCAAATACACTTGTATTCTGAGTCATATCTGTCTGCATAAGCGACAGTCTTCTTACTGTTACACGCAACCTTGCAAGAAGCTCATCTACTGAAAATGGCTTTGTAAGATAATCGTCTGCCCCTGCATCAAGTGCTTCTATCTTATCAGCATCTTCAGTTCTTGCGCTTATAACAATTATTGGTGTATTAGTCCATGTTCTTATCTTTTTTATAACTTCCACCCCATCTATATCAGGAAGTCCTAAGTCTAGCAGAATTATATCAGGATTATGTGATGCAGTCTGCGAGATGGCACTCTCTCCATTTACAGCAGTTAAATACCTGTAATTATTAGTTTTTAATGTTGTTGTTATGAGATTTCTTATTGGTGAATCATCCTCAACTACAAGAACCTGCGTTTTATTCATTTAAATGTACCTCACTTAACTGCAGTTTGAATTCGAAAATGCATCCATGTGGTGTATTATCCCTTAATTCCAGTTCACTTCCATGTGCATTTATAATAGTTTTACATAAAGATAACCCAAGTCCGAGACTTCTTCTGTTATCTGCAATTTCATTGTTACAGGTAAAAAATGTATCAAATACATTTTCTTTCATATCATCAGGTATTCCCTCGCCATTATCTTCAACGGATATAATTACATATCTGCCTTCTTTTCTTGCTTTAATATATATATCAGAGCCTTCCTGTGTATACTTTATCGCATTATCAACTATATTAATAATAACCTGTATTATAAGTCTGACATCCATTCTCACAAGAAGCAGTTCTTTGCCGCAATCCACATGTATTTTATGTTCACAGCTTTTTCTGTTGATATGTTTTAACGCTTCAGCAATAACTTCATCTATCAGCTGGTCAGACATATTAAGAGTTACTGTTCCATCCTCAAACCTTGTTACAAACAATATATTCTCTACCAGACTGATTAACCATTCTGAATCATCATATATATCTGTAAATATCTGCTCTCTCGTATCATTATCAAGCTTATCATAATTGTACATAAGATTATTGGCATTACCTGATATTGACGTGAGTGGTGTTCTTAAATCGTGTGAAATCGTCCTTAAAAGATTAGCCCTTAACTGTAGTGTCTTTTCCCTGTAAGCAGCCTGTTCTGACATACGAACATGTTTTTTCAGTTTAGATGCCAGAGTTCCTGTAAGCATTGACGCAGCAAGCATAATAACACATGTGAGCGGATATCCTGTGTCATATGTATGAAAAGTAAATCTTGGTTCTGTCAGGAAAAAATTCATCAGAACAACACTTACAAGCGAACCCGCCACACTCCAGATATATCCATTAGTGAATATCGAAAGCAAAAGCACGCACAGAAGATATACCATAGTAACATTTGATTCTGTAAATCCAATATATATAAGCAGCATTCCTATTACTGTTGCAATGCTTAAATAGCCTATTGTTATTAAGAATTCTTTTACAAGTTTTTTCAATGTCTTTTCCGTTATAATTACCACCTTATTTTATTTTGTATATAATAACACATTTTCAATTTAATATCTCTTTTTTTCGTTATCATCACTTTCATTCAATACAGCATTCATTGTATCTTTGTCATTGGTTCTTCTTGTTCTGTTCATAAATCCGTCTATTTTATTCATAACATACCATCCTGCTGCCATAAATAATAATATCACAACTATCAGTATTATTATAATTAATCCCGTCTTCATGCTCATGCCCCCTAATCTTAAACCTTAAAGCATTTTTTCAGATTTTTATAATCTCCTAACACAAGTAATGTAATATCTTCTGTAAGTACAATATCTGGTTCAACATTTACATTTATTGAGTCATTATGCTTTATAGCCATTATGTTTACTCCATATTTTTTTCTTATATCAAGTTCAATAATACTTTTTCCTAACCACGACTCAGGAACTTCCACTTCAAGAATTGCATGAGTATTATCCAGTTGTATTAAATCAAGAATATGGTCCGCAGTGTAGCGTACTGCAGCCCACTTTGCTTCGTGTTTTTCAGGATATACAACCGCATCTGCACCATTACGCAGCAGGAATTTTTCCTGTACATCCCGCTCAGCTCTTGATACCACATATCTGGCTCCAAGTTCCTTTAACAGTGATGTTGTTTCCAGCGAATTCTGAAAACTGTCACCAATTGTCACCATACACACATCAAAATTTCCAACACCTAATGATTTTAAAAATTCAGCATTCGTGCTGTCTCCAATCTGTGCATTTGTGACTATATTCATAACATCGTTAATTCTGTTCTCATCAGTATCAACTGCCATCACCTGATGTCCAAGCTGATTAAGCTGCATAGCCATATGTTTTCCAAATCTTCCGGCTCCTATAAGTAATACATTCTTTTTCATATTGTACTCCTATCCTATATTAATCTTTTCTTCAGGAAATTTTGAATAGCTGTTTCCATTTCCAGAAAAAGCAGCATATATTAAAGTAAGACCGCCAACTCTGCCCATAAACATAAGAATAATAAGAACAATTCTTGATAATATTCCAAGCTGTGGAGTAATACCTAATGTCAATCCGACCGTACCTACTGCTGATGCTGTTTCAAAAAGACATTTTCCTAATGAAATTCCATCTGTGACATTTATAATAAATGCGCCCGTAACAAATAATGTAATATACATCATAGCTATCGTAGCTGCATTTTTAACTGTATCGTTATCTATTCTTCTTTCAAAAAAATGAATATTCTTATTTCTCTTAAATGTTGCAACCATGTTTCCCATAAGAACTGCAAATGTAGTTGTTTTCATACCACCTGCTGTTGAACCAGGTGAACCACCTATAAGCATAAGAATTATCATAATCATTACAGATGCCTGTTTCATTGCATTAAGGTCAACCGTATTAAATCCAGCAGTCCTTAATGTCACTGATTGAAAAAGTGCCTTAAATACAGGCATTCTCTCGCTTCCAGTCATCATATCATTTATCATAAATATAATTGCAGGTACTGTTATAAGAACGGCTGTTGTAACAATTATTAATTTGCTCTGCATCTTATATCTTTTAAAATGATACTTATTATTCTCAATATCTTCCCACGTAACAAATCCAATTCCACCTATCACAATAAGAAGCATCAATGTAATATTGATAACAGGATTACAGGCATATGTCGTCATTGAAGCAAATTGATTATCCGCTGTTCCTAGCACATCAAATCCTGCATTACAAAATGCTGATATTGAATGAAATATTGCAAACCAGATTCCTTTCAATCCATAATCCTTGCAGAATACCGACATCATAAGCAATGCTCCTGATAATTCTATGATAAATGTTCCTTTTAATATAAATCCGGTAAGCCTGACTATTCCGCCAACCACTGGTGCTGATACAGATTCCTGCATAAAGCTTCTTTGCATTAAAGACACTTTCTTTCCTGACAATAAAGAAAACGCAACAGCAACAGTAATTACGCCAAGCCCTCCTATCTGTATAAGCGTAATTATTACAAGCTGTCCAAATAAAGACCAGTAGCTTCCTGTATCCAATACTACTAATCCGGTAACGCATACCGCTGATGTAGATGTAAATAATGCATCACCAAACGGTGTTACACAACCACTGGCTGATGAAACCGGCAGCATAAGAAGCAATGCTCCTAATATAATTAATCCACCAAATCCAATTGTTATAACCCGGAATGATGACAAATGTTTTCTTATCCTGTTGTCAAACATAAAAAATTCCCCTTTTCTAACATAATTGAAATCTACCAGAATTATGTTAAAAAAGGGGTTAAGCATTTTTATATGATATTAAGATTATATTAAGATTATTATCTCTCCCGAATCATGATAATCAGAAGATAAGCTGCTCCGAATACAACTATGCTTCCAGCCATAATTAAATACATCTGTGGCACGCCAACGACATGTCCCCTGAATACAGGATTACAGTCGAGAGTGTTCCTTATGACTGTGACCGCTTCTGACGGCATCCCTATGTCTGCCATCTCTTTATACACTCCGTTTAGCATATGGTTCTTAACCAGGGAGGTTCCGTATGTACCCGGAAGGTAGGACAATGCTTTCTGCAGCCCTGAACTAAAATTAGATATCGGCATGTATGCACCACACACAAATCCATACCCTGCACTTACGATTGTTCCAACCGCCGACAACTGCCCCTGCGTCTTTAACGGATAGCTTACAATGCTTGAAAGCGTGCTTCCGAATAACACAAGAAGAATCATATCCAATATAACAAATATTACATCTGACGCACTCATATACCAGCCCATTTTCAATATGTAAAGCAGGCATAATGCAAGTGCTGTGCCATTAACCATAAGCGAATTAAGTACTGTTGATAAGAAATATCCTATATAAATCTTTGTTTTGCTTACAGGCGAAACATCAAAATCTTTTCTTGCTCCGCTGGCTCTGTCCTGAACCATCGTAAGATTAACGCAGAATGTAACAGTTACACAGCTTACTGCAAGAAGTGCCGCAGCTAACTGTGCTGCCACTGTGCCGTTAATTATTTTGTCTGGTAAATCAATCATGTCCTTAGTTGCAGAAACAAAAGAATCTTTGTATACATTTGCTAAAAATGTTGCGTACAAAACAATAAGAATTACCGGAGTTATCATTGATGAAAACAACATTCCTTTGTCCTTAAAAAAGAGTTTTCTGTTTCTGCTTACAAGTGCGGTTATCTCTTTCATCACTGACCACCTCCCAATATTTTCCCAGTCACAGCAAGAAATACATCATCCATACCGCCTTTTACAACTTCATAATCACGGAATATCTCCTGATGTTTCACAATCATTTTCGTAGCTTCAAGTGTGTTCTTAACCTGAATCCTGTAACCATCACGGATTGCTTTGTACTCTGTTTCCAAAGCTTTAATCTCACCCTCTGTAACTCCATACAAAGATATCGTATCATGAACATATTCATTCTTTAATTCCAAAGGAGTTCCCTCTGCCACGATGCTTCCCTTATCAAGAATCACAACATATCCGGCACTTGCCGCCTCCTCCATGTAATGAGTTGTAAGGAATACCGTCATGTTCTCCTCTGTACGAAGTCTCTCAATAACATTCCATATAAGAAGCCTTGTCTGCGGGTCAAGTCCCGTCGTCGGCTCATCAAGAATCAGTATCTCGGGTCTGTGAATCAGCGCCCTTGCAATATCAATCCTTCTTCTCTGTCCACCTGACAGCTTACCAACCGGTCTGTTAATGTAATCCCCGAAATCAAGTATCTCCACCAGTTCTGCCAGTCTTTTTTCGAATGAATTTCCAGTAATTCCATACAACGCTGCCCTGCTTTTAAGATTCTCCTTAACTGTAAGAGGTTTATCAAGAACACTGTCCTGAAACACAACTCCCAGCAGCCTCTTTGTTTCACTGCCTGCCCTGTCTGCTTCTTTATCCTTAATCCACACATTTCCACTGTCCTTGCGTAACTGCCCGCATATAATAGAAATCGTTGTGCTTTTTCCAGCACCATTTACACCTAAAAATGCGAACAATTCTCCCTTCTTTACGCGGAAACTTAAGTCATTAACTGCCTTCACATCGCCAAAACATTTATTCAGATGTTCTATCTTAATAATATCCGACATACGCCCCTCCTTATTGAGAATTAATTCATGTATTTATTAATCCATATCCGGATATACAATGCCCTTTTGTTCTTTAAAATCTTTGTTATTCGCTCATACAATATTTTAATATTCTATATTAATTTCTGAAATCAATATTTCCATATATTACTTTTTTCAAATATTTTCCCACATTCAGGGCTAATCTCATAATAAATAGCTTGATAACCATTCTCATCTTTTTGACCTAAATCACGGTTAAACACAATCACCCACTTTGAATCTATCTTAGCTATACCATAGATAGAATTATCCGTACCCACAGGGCAATCTTCATACCCAAGTACAAAATGTTTCCATCTTTTCTGCTCTTCTTTGTTATTAGAAATATAATAATATGTTCCATCATTATATTTCGTTGTCAAAATTTCATTAAACGCCTCAAGTATTTCTTTATCTTCTATTCTTTGTCCATCTACATAAACACAATTGACTTTTCCCCCAGTTGGTATTTGATAATTTTCTTTAACTATATATTGTTCCCCTGTAAATGATTTTAATAATAAAAAAGTATGACTCTTATCCTCATCTATCTCATATACATCCCAGTTATCAATCTCTGCAATTTTCTTTTTCTTTCCAGTCGTCATAAATGCTTGATATACATATTTCTGATCTGCTATCCTGACCATCCCTGCCAATACTTCTCCATCTTTAATTATTGATTGTGCTTTAAAATACTTATATCCAATAAATAATAGTGCAAAGGATACCAGCATACATACAAAATATTTTATTCTTTTATTTAACATAACATTCCCCATCAAATTTTTCATCATCCCCTTCAACTCTCTTCTCCATTTTTCAGAATAAATCCAGCATATTATCCAGATATATATCTTCTCTCACATGTATCTGATACTCCGGCTTCGTCATATAATACAACAGAAATTCCAGCACCAGCGCACTTCCAAGTCCGCGTCCTTCAATCTTAAAATTAGAAAACCCCATCGGCATATATGTATTCCTAATATCACCAACACTGATAAATGCCGGATTCTCCATTGCCTTAGAAAACCGGTATCCACTCTGTGAATCCGGTGCAACGCATACATGATCTGGACAGTCCTCGCCA
>ERZ779953.494-NODE-494-length-11023-cov-2.04914_pt1 | contig 11023 bp, 8 predicted proteins | sample MGYA00511184_ERZ779953 | MGnify/ENA primary metagenome ERZ779953 (study PRJEB29588, sample SAMEA2163248) | human gut metagenome | biome: human gut; feature: human-associated habitat; material: faeces | place: Denmark | collected 2008/2010 ... | reverse complement strand
GCGATAGTCAGCCTCGGCCTGTGCCACTTTCAGACGGTACTCCGTATCTTCTATGATGGCCAGGGTATCTCCTTTTTTTACTGTCTGATACTCCTCAAAACAGATTTTCTTGATGAAGCCCTGTACCCGTGTGCTGACAGGAGTCAGGTGTTGCTTCACCTGGGCATTGTCTGTATATTCCACATTGCCTAAATGGATAAATTTGCCGCAAACCCAGCTGATACCGGCTACGAGGAGCAGTATAAAGAAATTAGAAATGGCTCTTTTTTTGTTTCGCATCATATATTTTTTGTTTTTGTGTAAATATGAAATTCATTAAAGTGTTCCTGTAATTCTTTTCAGCAGGTAATATTGATACAATATACCTATCTGATAGTTGGCCAGCTGTAATTCCATGTCCAGCTGCATGTTGCTGGCATCCAGCATATCGGTAATCAGTGACAGACCGTTCAGGTAACGTTGCCGCACGATGCGGAAGTTTTCATGTGCCAGCTGTACGCTTTTTTGCTGGGTATGCAGTCTTACGTAAGCTTCATTCAGGTTCACGTACGCTTCGTGTACCTTGTTCTCTATTTCTTCTTTGACCAGCTGGTAGTTCTTTTCTGCTTTTGAGGTGGCTATCCGTGCCTGTTTCAGCTTCTTCTTGCTCTTGAACAAAGCATCCAGATTGTACGAGATACCTACTCCGGCAAACCAGTAGTTGAAGTTGTTGTTCAATGGCGGAACTTCTATCAGAATCGGCCCGTTAAACTCATTGGTAGCTGTCAGACTGATGTGAGGTCTGCGTTCCGAACGAATCAAGTTCTGCTGGTTGTGGGTCAGCTTGATTTCCGTGTGTGCTTGCTGGAGAAGCTTCCATCCAGGTCGTTTCCTGTTGTTTGTCCACATTGATACGGAACAGTGCCGTGGAGTCGGGTACAATATGTACCGAAGGGTCCAGTCCGATAGTAGTCGTCAGCTTGTGGTTCAAGACATTGAGCCTGTTAATGGTAGAAGTCAGACCTAATTGCAGATTCTGCAACTGTAGTTCATAACGGGTAATGTCACTCTTCAGTGCCGTGCCCTGTTGATAGGCAGCCCGCATATCCTTCACCAATAGATGTGTCTGCTCAATGTTCTTCTCGTAGACCGTCTGTTGATTTCTCAATTGGAACAAATCAAGGTAATATCCCAACAGCATGAAGCGCAAATCCTGCTGGTTGTTTTGATAAGTCTGTTGTGCCAGTTGCTGTTGCAGTTTCGCTTTTTGGATGTTGGCATTGATACTTCCTCCGGCGTAGATAGTCTGTGAGGCCTTGAGTACAAAAGAATTGCCGAAATGCGGCATGTCGGCATGTATGCCGTTACTGAAATCCCGGTCTGTCATGCAGCCGTCGCCAATGTAGTTGAGGTCCATCTGTGCCCGAATGGAAGGCAGTTTGGCATTTTTAGCCACTTCTACCGCCTGTGTTGTTTCGTCAATGGCCAGCGAATGAAGCTGGATGCTTTTGCTGTTTTGGTCAGCCAGTTGAAACAAGTCCTCAATGGTCATCACCTGTTCTTGTGCGGCGGCTGTGTAAATAAAAAAGGAAAGAACTCCAATAGTTGAAACTAATCTTTTACCCATTATTCTTTTTGTGTTGAAAATACCTTTAGCCATTTTATTTGGCTGTGCAAAATTAAACCATTATTTTTAGGCTGAATTTGCGGTTTATGCAAAAAGGTTACCATTTTAAGCCATCCTCAGAGAATGAATCAGGAACAGGAAAGCTATATCTCGCTGATAAAGCAGACGAGTAAGGAGACCATCCGCATCAAGAAAACCGGATGGGAAGAAATTAAACTGCCGGGCCATACACATGAAAAGTGCCAGATTATCTATACCCTTTCCGGCACGTTGCATGTGCAGATAGGTTCCACAAGCTATTTTGTACCAGAGAAGCACATCGCCTGGATACCCGGCTGTACGGAGCATGAGTTATCCAGCAAGAACCGGCAGGTGTCACTGGTTATTTTCTATCTGTCGCTGGATGCGGATGAGAAGGATACCGCCTTGAAAGAATTCTCCATTTATCACACCAACTCCTTCATTGCAGAGAACTTGAAATTTATTGCTTCCAAGGGGACGGAGATAGAACAGGCTGATTCTCCCGATTTGTATGCCTTTGCACTCAGCTTTTTCAAACTGCTGCCTTCCATCAGCCAGGATATGGGATTCTTGTTGAAGATGCTGGCCATTCCCAATGATGCACGTTTGCATCCTATTCTGGCCTATCTGCAGGAGCATTTGCATGAGAATTTGAAGATGCCGCAACTGGCTGCTCATTTCGGATTCTCTGTGCGCAACCTGAGCCGTTTGTTCAATGAATCGGGCATTCGTTTCAGCTATTATGTGAACAATCTGAGAATCATGCGGGCTATCGAGCTTTTTGCCGATGGGGGAAGGACCATGCAACAGATTGCATACGAAGTAGGTTTTGCCACTCCCAACCATTTCAATCGTGTGTTCCGCCAGATTACGGGCGTATCACCTAATGCTTTTGTAAAAAATGACTGAGTCCCTTTCTCTGCCTGAAACAGGACAAGAGAAAAGGACCCAGCAATGAGTATAAATCAAATCAGATTATACGTAAGTTTCCAGGAAAGATACTTCTCCTTCCGGCACAACTTCCAGGTTCTGGGTAGTAGCCGGGAACAATACTGATTCACCTGCTTTTACGCTGATGCGGTTGCCTTCGTTGTCAGTAACGGTGCAGGCTCCCTTCATGCAGATGTAAATAACAAACGAATCCAGTTCGCTGTAATCCATGTTCATGGTTTCTGTCAGGTTGTAAACAGAGGTCGTGAAGTACGGACAGCTTACCAGTTCCACCGGTTCGTCTTTACGCGGTTCATAGTGCGTACGATAATCATCTGATACAGTATAGTCGATGGCATCTTTTGAGAGTTCCGTATGCAGTTCGCGCAAGTTACCGTTCTTGTCTCTGCGGTTGAAGTCATAAATACGGTAAGTGATGTTGGAAGTCTGCTGTATTTCTGCCAGGAAGCATCCGGCTCCAATGCTGTGGATACGTCCTGCCGGCAAGAAGAATACATCGTCCGGCTGTACATCATACCTATCGAGGGCATCGCAAATCGTATTGTTTTCAATCATGTCGGCATATTCCTGCGGAGTAATCTGTTTTTTCAGACCTGAATACAGGTGTGCCTGTCCGCCGGTATTGTCGATGATATACCACATTTCTGTTTTACCCATAGACTGGTGGCGCTTCATGGCCAGTTCATCGTCAGGGTGTACCTGAATAGACAAATCCTGCTTGGCGTCAATAAACTTGATAAGCAAAGGGAATTTGCCCTGGAATCGCTTGTAGTTTTCTTCTCCCACCAGCTTTCCTTTATATTCTTCCATCAGCTGAGTCAGGTTTTTGCCGGCATCTGCACCTTCTGCTACTACAGATTCGTCGCCCGGTACGTCTGAGATTTCCCAGCTTTCTCCCACTTGTTCCTGCTGACAGTCTAATTGTTTGAAAGGAATAATACGTTCTCCTCCCCAAAGGGTCGATTTTAAAATAGGTTTGAATTTCAAAGGATACATAATCTTATTTATTTTTTGGTCTGTACAAAAATAGGAAAAACACTTTAGAAAATTGGAAAATTGGGATAAAAAAGAATCTCCAGCCTCGTACAGAGTATATGTCTTGTACGAAACTGGAGATAAAATCAAACGTATTAGTGTATAAATCTTTGTTTAGAATTTATAGCCTGTCCATGCAAATGTATCAGTAGAAACACCGGTATTACCGTTTGCAACAGTTACATTTCCGGTACCATTTACATCGTTTGCAGTCGCCTGACTTAATTCCTTGCTGACACTGATAGTTGTAGTGGCATCAGCATTTCCTTTTCCGTCCTTCAGGTCTACTAAGTCTGTGACTAATCCAGATCCTTTAACCAATGCATTGACGATAGTTGCTTTGGCACCACGGCGAATCTTGATGGCATCCTGCATTTCAGCTTCTTTAGATAGATTTTCAATAGTCATGTTTTCAATTTTGAAATTAGATTGAGGAGTGTGGTCAGGACCTTTTCCGTCCAGATTACCGTCTGCTTCTACACCGCGTGGGTCTTCTTCTGTGCTGGTAAATCCTTCTTCCCATCTTCCATAGCAGTCAGACAAAGTACCGCAGTATCCTTGTGTGAAGTCGAACATGTCATCATCGCAGTTGACAGCCAATAATCCTTTTACATTGACAGAGCCTCCAAAGAATTCGATAGCATCGTCAGCACCATCTGCCACATAAATATTTTCAATTGTGGTTCCGTTTCCTACGGCATTTAATGTCAGTCCGTTATGCTCAATGTCGGCATTGGAACGGGCACCTGTGTAGAGCAGTTTCACATATTTCAGTACACCTGAATTGTCTGCATTGTCAGAACCACCGTATTTGTAGTTGTTGTCAATTTCTGTAGAACCTTCACTGCCTGCTGATGCGCCAGAGATTATAGCTTTACCATTAATAATCAGTCCGCCCCAGTATCCGGCTGTAGCAGATTCAGTGTCTGCGGTAAATGTAATAGGTTTTTCAGCTGTACCCTCTGCATTGATTTTTCCCCCTCTGTCTACTAAGATATAGTTTCCAAATCCTTTTCTTGCCTTTAATGTAGTGCCGGCTGGAATGTTCAATACACCACCATCTTTCACAATGACAGCCCCTTCAATAATGTAAAGCTTGCTGGCATCTAATGTTACTTCAGTATCAATGCTGGTAGGTAAGTTTTCTTCTGAAATTACCACATCCGAACTAGGGAATTTATATCCTGTCCAAGTGAAAAGTGATTGATCTGCTCCTGTGTTGCCAGCTTCTGCCTTAATATTTTCGTAGTTTACATCGCCATTGTTAATTATTGTTCCACTAAATGCGGTGTTGACTTGATTTGTTACACTCATGCTAGTGTTTGTTGTAGCAGCTCCTTTAGAGTCTGTTACGTCAATAAAGTCTTTGATTTTTCCATTTCCAAGAACCAGTGCATTCTCAATATGTGCAGTAGCACCTCTACGTACTTTAATGGCATCATCCATTTCTTGTCCGGTCGCATAAGTTGCAATGGTCATGTTCTTGATGGTAAAATCAGATTGTCCCTGGTGATCCGGACCTTTCCCGTCAAGGTTTCCGTCAGCTTCTACTCCACGTGGGTCTTCTTCTGTGCTGGTAAATCCTTCTTCCCATACTCCGTAGCAGTTACTCAAAGTACCTTTATAACCTTGTGTAAAGTCGAACATATCATCATCGCAGTTTACAGCAAGAATATTTTCTACATTTACTGTACCTCCAAAAAATTCAATGGCATCATCTGCGCCTTCTGCGATGTAAATATTTTTAATGGTAGTACCTTTTCCGACTCCATTCAATGTCAGACCATTATGTTCGATGTCTGCATTGGAACGAGCACCAGTGTACAGCAGTTGTACATATTCTAAAGTACCACTATTATCGTTTTCATCTGTTCCACCATATTTCAGGTTGTTGTCTACTTCTGTCGAACCTGTTTCTCCATTGGCTGCTCCTGAAATAGGTGCTTTACCATTGATTATCAGACCGCCCCAATATCCTGTAGTTGCGTTTTCTTCGTTGTCAGCCGTAAAGATAATAGGTTTGTCCGCAGTTCCTTTTGCATTGATTTTACCACCTTGTGCTACGATGATATAGTTCCCAAATCCTTTTGCAGCCTTGATTTTTGTTCCTGCAGGAATTTCTAATGTTGCTCCGTCAGCAACAGTCAGAGTACCATTCAGGATATATTCATTATTGGCATCCAATGTCATGATACCTTCAACTGTTCCATTTAGTTCAATCTTTTCACCACCTGTGCCTGGCCCTGGTACATCTTCTTCGTTACTACAAGAAGTGAAACTAACACTGCTTACCATGGCAGCAAAGGCCATTGCTGTTAAAAATACCTTTTTCATAATTAATGATTGATTAAGAAAATTGATCGTCTTTTTTATGGTTTATGTAATGTTTTTGTTAGAAATTACAAGATACTCCGATACTGAAGTCTATTCCCTTTTTATATTTGCTCAACACCACTTCCTTTCCGTCTGCATTACCTTTTCGAGTTAGCTGGTGTGCGGAGTTCAATAGGTTACGTGCTTTCAGGCTTATTGTAATATATTTGTTCAACTGTGCAGAAGATATGAAGTCCAAAGTTGGGATTCCGTTTTCAACAATGTCTTGATATCCTTCGGTTCCGATGGTATGGATACGGTCACTGAAATAATTTGCTACCAGTGTGTTGGTAAAGCTTTTTTGTCCTTTTCTATATAAGTAGCTTAAATCGGCATTTACAATCCATGGTGCGGCACCTTCCAGTTGTGAGCCGTTGGAGTCAGTTGCCAAAGGAACTTTTGCGTATGTATATGTGTAGGCTCCATTGATACCCAGACTGAGTTTGCTTACACCATTATCCTGAAGTGTGCGGTTGAACAGGTCTTTTTTGAATTCCATTTCTACACCGGCTACAGTCGCATGGTCAGCAATGTTCTCATAAGAGAGAAATCCTCCGGCACTGGCAATTTCAATTCTTGAGATTGGATTCTGAATATATTTATAGAATCCGGTGATGGAGAATAGTTCGCTTGGAGAAATATAGAAATCCCACTTTAAATCTACATTGTAATTATCTGAAGGTTTCAAGTTGGGGTTACCCTGGCTATTGAAACTTACATTAATGTAGCGGAACGGAGATATTTCCTTAGCTTGTGGGAGAGTGTAAGTCTTGCTGGCTGCCAGACGGAGCGCATGTTTGTCATTGAAATTGTAGCGCAGATTGAGGCTGGGTAAGAAATAAGATTTGTCAATTTCATTTTCTCCTTTTGTTCCTCCCCGGTTTACATTGTAATCCACATTTATGTGAACATCATCGTATTTTAATCCGACATTGGCAATGAAGTGTGAGGAAAGCTGATATGTGGCTTCTGCATACGCTGAATGAATGTTTTTCTGTACACCATATTCGTCCACATTACGGTCGAGTTTGAACAAACCATTTTTCAGATTTTCCTGGTTGTAGTAATCGGCAAGAGCAATGTGTTCAATATCGAATACAGATTGTTTGATGACGGACATATCGTATTCTGTCGCTTCGAAATTGTCATCTACAATGCGCCCCATGTAACCTAACTGTATGTTGGACAAGTCACCGTAACCATCATAAATTTTATAGGTCAGTCCGGTACGGATATTCAGGTCTTTTTCATCCAGTTTAGAGAAATATCGTTGCTGTACCCCTGTTCCTTTCATGGGTACATAGCCTTTGCTTGTCTTTACCAGATTATTGATTCTTCTGTCCGGCTCATTGCCTTGGATGGTATTATAGGAGAGTCCGGCATCCAGTTTGAAATTCTTGCCCAAATCCCATTGTGTGTTAAGCTGATTTACAAATAACAAGTTGTCATTTGTCTGTTGGCGGCGCATGAACCCTTCATACGTATCAGAGGACTGATAGTCAGCATCCATACCGAGGTAATCGCCTACAGATGCTTTTGAAGCATGTACCATCATAAAGTTATAGGCCAGCTGATGTTTCTGGTTGTGAGTATAGTTCAGATTGGCCATAGCTATCTGGCTGGTCTCGATGTTGGAGATTTCGCCCGTCATATCTTGTGATAGGTCGCCTGTAGTGACGGTGTTTCTCACTTCTTCTTCGTAGAATGAATAGTTTCGGTTATGGCTGGCTACTACAAAGAAGGAGAATGGATTCTCATTGAGGTAAAAACGTTTTCCACCTGAAATGCTATAGCTTTGGTTGACGGCTGCATTCTTCAACGAAGGGTCAATTGCATTTTTAAAACAATAGTTTTGTAAATCTTCCCCGGGTTGCGTAGTATTAGCAAAACCAAACAAATTGATTCCGCTGGCTTGTTGTAAATCGGCTGATATAGTTTTGGTATTGATACCTCCAGAAAGGCTAAAGTCCAAGCAGGCATCTCCTGTCAGCTCTTTGGAGGTAATATTGATATTCGCACCAGATGCATCGGCGGATGTGTTGCCATAAAACGCTTTGTTTACTTCGACGGATTGGATTATATCAGTCGAGAAAATGTCTAAAGCAATATTTTTGTATTCCGGATCTTCGGAAGGAATAGGGTAGCGGTTAAGGGTGGTGATATTATAGCGGTCGCCTAATCCGCGAACGAATACATTCTTTACGCCTTCTTGTTTGGAGATACCAGAAATTTTTGTGACAGCTCCTTGTGCATCACTTACCCCTTTCCTGGATAATTCTTTGGCGCCTACAGCTTGTACAGCTACTACTGATCGCTTTTGCTCCAGCAGTGTTACGCTTTCAGATTCGCGGTTAGCTTTGGCCACTACAATTACATCCGATAAAAGGTGGTCATCGGTAACCATCTCAAAATCGAGTGTTGTAATTTTATTGTTTTCAATTTTCACCTGTCTTTTGACAGCAGTTTTATAGCCTACGTATTTAATTTCGATGTCATAAATACCATCTTCCACTCCTGAAAGCTGGAAATTTCCGTCTATATCAGTAACGGCTCCAATGCTACTTCCAACGATTTGTACGGTAGCTCCAATTAATGGTTCTTTTGATTTTTGATCTGTGATGCAGCCTTTGATGTTTACATTTACTTCTACTGCAAATGTGTTGGCAGTGAAGAATGAAATAAGGAGTGCTGCGCTAATCCATCTTCTTGCTTTGTTCATTGTCTCATTTGCTTTTTTCTGCTGCAAAATTGACAACTTTACATTACACGGTTACAGCATTCTAGTTAAGTTGCATTTACGAAGGTGTTTCTTGGGTATTACAGCTATTTCTATCTTATTTCAATATGAAGCGAAATGTGTTTTTATTGCTAGATGTCTTACAATAGGAAAAGCCTTCCCACTCAAACTCTTTCAGTTGTTCCGGATGTGCTATCCGGTTTTTCAGGATGAAGCGGGTCATCTCGCCCCGGCACATCTTGGCATAGATAACTACCGTGGTAGGTTTCCCGTTTTTCAGGGTGTAGAACTCGGGCGTAACGACCTGTACTTCCTGACAGACTTTTTCCCAGTCGAACAAGTCTTTCATTTCACCACTGGCCAGGTTGACAAGAATGCCTCCTTGCTGCCGGATGGCATCAATGAAATAGTCCGTCAGCAAAGGGCGCCAGTATTCAAACATGGTTTTCCGTTCGTGTTCCGGCAATCGTACATTGCCTTCCAAGCGGTAATTCTGAATACTGTCCAGCGGACGGAGCAATCCGTATAAGAAAGAGGTAATCAACAAATGTTGCTGGGCATACCGGAAATCTTCTGCGGTAAAGTCAGCCGGATGGATGCGCTTGAACACGATGCCTGTGTAAGCTAAAAGAGCCGGCAGGGCGGGACTCTCCGGTGAAAGGAACTCGTGGTAGCGCAGATAGTTTTCGGCTGCTAACTTCGGATTCACTTTCAGCATCTGAGCCAGTTCTTCGGCAGTAAACTGCGTCATGTATAAGGCGTTTTCGCGGGCCTCTTTCAAAAAATGAGGGGTAGTGGTTTCTGGATATGGAGTTTTGCTACGTGTGGTCATGGTCTTGGCACACGAGATAAATGTCATCATACGCGCTCTTGTTTTTCGTTAAAACTATTTACAAAGATAGACTCCTTGGCGGATTTTCCAGCGGTTTACGGTATATTTGTCAGGGTTTAACATTTTATAGAAAGGAAAGAACAATGAAAAATTTACGGATTTGGAGCCTTTTGTGTCTGATTTGGATGGGCGTACTGGCTGCTTCAGCACAAGACACCGGGAAAGAAAAAATCAGTTTGGGTGATGCCATGCCTGCCATTACCCTGAGTTCGGAGATATATGGTAAAGTGACACCTGCCGATTTGAAAGGAAAGGTAGTGCTGGTCAGTTTGTTTGCTACATGGTGCGGTCCTTGTCAGATAGAACTGGCTGAGGTTCAGAAGACCTTATGGCCGAAATACAAGGATAACAAGGATTTCAAGCTGTTGGTTATCGGCCGGGAGCATACGGATGCAGAGCTGAAAAAATACAATGAACGGAAGAAATTCAGTTTCCCGCTCTATCCAGATCCTAAACGGGAAGTCTTCTCTCTTTTTGCCGACCAGACAATTCCCAGAGCGTATCTGTTCGGGAAAGACGGTAAGCTGATTCATGCCTCAATAGGTTATACAAAATCTGAATTTCAAGAACTTATGGCTGATATAGAAGCCGCTTTGAAATAAGAAAAAGGTATATGAAAAAAACGTCCTTGCGTTTAAGGGAAAACGCAAGGACGTTTTAGTTGAAACGCAAGTGCATTTTACTTCAAACGCACTTGCGTTTTAATCTAAACGTCAAAGCGTTTTGTTGCAAGCGCTTTGACGTTCTTATTTTCTACCTTTGGTATACCTTATTTATATTCCTGCCAGCTCTTAATCTGGATTTCATTCTGGTTCATGTGGCAGAATGCTTCGATGAACGCTTTGGCCAGACGTGCGTTGGTAATCAACGGAATGTTGTGGTCGATGGCACCACGACGGATGCGGTAACCGTTGGTCAGTTCCCGTTTGGTGTGGTTTTTCGGGATGTTGACAATCAAGTCGAACTTATGTTCCGCAATCATCTTCATCACATTGTTTTCTGCATTCGGACGTTCATCCGGCCAGAACACCGGAGTAGTGGTGATGCCGTGAGAGTTCAGGAAGGCAGCCGTACCAGCTGTAGCATAGATGTTGTATCCTTTCTGGTGAAGCATCTGGCTGGCATCCAGCAAATCGACTTTCGACTTGGTGGCACCGGAAGAGAACAGAACGGACTGTTTCGGAATCTTGTAGCCGGTTGCAATCAAGGCATTCAGCAATGCTTCATCGAAGTCGTCTCCCAAGCAACCTACTTCACCGGTAGATGACATGTCTACTCCCAGTACCGGGTCGGCATTCTGCAGACGGGCGAATGAGAACTGAGAAGCTTTTACCCCAATCCAGTCAATGTCAAACGCCAGCTTGTCAGGACGTACGTAAGGAGCATCCAGCATGATGCGGGTAGCCGT
>ERZ779953.461-NODE-461-length-11511-cov-2.27331_pt1 | contig 11511 bp, 10 predicted proteins | sample MGYA00511184_ERZ779953 | MGnify/ENA primary metagenome ERZ779953 (study PRJEB29588, sample SAMEA2163248) | human gut metagenome | biome: human gut; feature: human-associated habitat; material: faeces | place: Denmark | collected 2008/2010 ... | reverse complement strand
TTTTGAAAAACATCTTGATATTTAAAAAGATTAATATAAATCTTCGGATCTAAAAGATCATTTATACAAACTTTAGCTTTGTATAAATGATTTTCCTTTATATAAGAATAATCCTTAAAATAAGCATTAGAAAAAGAAAGCAACATTTCTTCGTTATTTGCTCCAATTTTTGTCAAATAACGTTCAAATAAACTATCCATGATACACCTTAAAAGAATAAATCTTTTACCAATAGAACTATCATCAAACCAAATAATAATATCATTCCAATAAATGAAACTATACTTTTTACTTTATTTGGAATTTTCTTTTTGCTAATTCCTTCAAAAGCAGCAACTACAATATGCCAGCCATCAAGTCCTGGGAATGGAAGAAGATTAAAAATCGCTAAATTAACTGAAATCAACCCCCAGTATGAAAAGAAGACACCAGCACCTAAACTAACTGCTTGCGAAGACACACGGAAAACTGAGATAATGCCTCCCGTTTGTGCCCATGCATCACTAGAGACAAACAAAGAACCAATGGCTTCGAATAACAAACAGACAGATTGACCAAATTTAGAACATGCCTGTTTCATACCTTCTGCAAATCCTAAGAAATCAGTAGTCACAGAAAAGCCAATTGTATCCCAAGTATAAGACTTTCCAATATTATTTTTATTTTCATATTCAACAGGATTAACATTGACTATTTTCGTTGTTTCTGTTCCATCTTGCAAAGTTATTTCAAATTCAATAGTCTTAACATCTTTTTCACTCATAGGCAAGAAAGAAACAGTATCTGAATTAAAAGTCGCATAATTTAAAACTGTAGAAATTTCAGTATACGAATTAGTTTTAAATGTACTTACTGATTTATCTGCGCCTTCGCTAGGGTCATATATTTCAATAATGGTGCCATCAGATTTAGTTATAAACTGATGAATTGAATTAATCTGTATCTTGTCACCTTGATTGATGTTTTCACTGATAAGTTTAGAATTTTCTAAGATAACAACTTGATTGCTGCTATAAATATATTGAGGGCAACAAGTATATGAAATGATAAAAAATAAAAAACCTATAATAAAATTAACAACAATGCCAGCAATCATTACAACTATTTGCTTGCACCAATGGATACCACCTAAAGTTCTTTCTTTTGGAACAGCATCAATTTCATCATTTGTTAAATCACCTTCAGCATCTTCATCTCCAGCCATTGAAACATAACCGCCGACTGAATAGAAATTTTAGTTTCACGTTTTTTTCCTGTCTTTTTATTTATTCCCTGATGCTGATAGATCAATGGTCCCATACCAATTGAATATTCATAGCAATAAACTTTAAAAAGTTTTGCCATTGATAAATGCCCTAATTCATGAAGGCAAATCAACACACAGAGTGATAAAAGAAAAATAATTAAATTAAATATAAATGACAAAGCACTTGAAACCATGATATCCTCCTTGTTATTTTATTAAATTTGAAATGATATTATTAGCAACATTTGAAGCTTCCAAAGATAAATTTAAAATATCTTCTAAATTGTTAATTTCTATAACTTTTGTTTTTCTTAAAGTTTCTTCAATTACATATTCAATATCAATGAAAGAAATTTTATCTTGAACAAAGGCTTTTATAGCTTCTTCATCAGCTGCATTAATTATCGCCATATTGGCATGGCATTCATTATACCAATTTATTATCTTATTAAAAAGAGGATAACGCTTTAAATCCATCTTTCTAAAATGTAAATCAGTAATTTTAAAATTTTTGAAGCATTTCTTTTTCATTCTTTTTTTATAAAGAGCATAACTGATAGGAATACGCATATCACTTGGCCCTATCTCGGCTAACATAGAATTATCTTTTAAAAATACAAGAGAATGAATTTGACTCTCATCATGCATTAAAACTTCAATATTATCTAAAGAAGTGTCAAATAAATAATGAGCTTCTATAACTTCGAAAGCCTTATTGACCAATGTAGCACAATCAATTGTAATTCTTTTTCCCATCTGCCAATTTGGGTGAGCTAAAACTTCCTCAGCTTTAATATTTTTTAAATTTTCAAGAGGAACATCTCTTAACGCCCCACCAGAACATGTAATGACTAATTTTTCTATCGCTTCTTTTTCACAGCAAATCAATTTTTGCAACGCAGAATGTTCACTATCAATTGGAAAAATTGAAGCTTTTGGATGTTCAATCAATAGTTTTTTTATCAAATCACCACCGATTACTAAGCTTTCTTTATTCGCCAAAAGAACCTCAGAATTATTTTCAATAGCTTTAACAGTTATTGCAAGTCCTGCAATTCCCACCAATGCATTTAAAATGACAGCTCCTTTATTATCTTCAATCATTTTTAAAAGAGCATTATCTCCCAAATATATATTTTTAACTCGAGAATTTTCATAAGAAGATAAACCAGAAAAAGCAACAGAAGTAATAGAAGGAAAACTATCTAAAATTTGATCAACTTCATAGTAAGAAGTATTAGCCGCTATTCCAACTAATTCATATTCATCATCTTCTTTTAATAAATCTAAAGTTTGTTTTCCGATACTTCCTGAAAACCCCATCAATAAAAGTTTTTTTCGCATCATATGAAAAAGTTCCAATTATTAGCAATCATTATAACCATTATTGAAACAAATAAATTATTAACAAGAAGAGAGTCTATTCTATCTAAAGCACCACCATGACCTGGAAGAATATATCCAAAATCTTTAATAGAATAACTTCTTTTGATTGCTGAGAATAAAAAGTCTCCAAGATTTGACATCAAAGGCATAGCCAAAGAAATTACTAAAATCCAAACCCAATTATTTCCTTGGAAATCTAATACTCCAGGAATTAAAGGTACATTCAAGTGGCTGCAAACAGCTGCAAATCCAAAGCTGATTGCAAAAGAAAATATTACTCCGCCAAAAAAACCTTCCCAAGATTTTTTAGGAGAAATTCTAGGATTCATTCTGTGTTTTCCAAATAAAACACCGACAAAATATGCTCCTATATCTGTTGAAAAAGCACCTAACATCGCATAAAAGAACAGCAAGCAAGAAGCCAAGTTGTCTCTTCCATAATAAATTGTTTGTTCTGGAAAATAGCGTAAGAAATAGCATGAATAAATAGATAAGCTTACGAATACAATCATTGAAAACAAATAACAAACATCATTAATAGTAACTTTTTCATCAAGGATAGAAATCAAAAATAGAAGCAAGAAAAATACAGTAATACCAATAGTTGAAACAGTTAATGTATTCAAAGTGAAATGAGCATTTTCTATAATTAATTTAAATGTTTGATCATTTTTAACAAATTGCCAATATATAAAACTTATTGAAGAGATATATACAATAACATAAAGAAACCATTGATATTTATCTTTTCCTGGAGCGGTTAATATTTCATATACTACAATTAATGAAACAACAAAAAATAAAACAAACATATACCAATTTCCCAAAATAATTGGCGGAATTCCAACAATGCATAAAACTACTCCTGTTATTATTCTGGAAAGCATTGATTTTTTTGAACTATCAGATAATTTGTTCATTTCTTTATACCTCCATATCTTCTATTTCTTTTTAAAAATTCTTCCAAATTTTTTTCTAAAATCTTCGGCGTATAACTTGGCCAATAAGTAGGCTCAAATACAAATTCAGCATAAGCTAATTCGTAAATCATACAATTGCTAATTCTTTCTTCCCCTGAAGTTCTAATTAATAAATCAACAGGAGGAAGATCTTTTTGGTAAAGATTTTCATAAAAGATATTATAATCTATTTTTTCTAAATCTAATGTACCTTCTTTAACTTTCTTAGCAATATTATATGCTGCAGCAACAATTTCTTTTTGTCCACCGTAATTAAATAATACATTAAAATTATAATCTTTATTATTTTTCGTCTTTTCTAAAGCATTTTGAATAGAATCCAAGATATCTTGAGGAACTCGCGGATCTTTTAAATCTCCAGATACGCAAAGTCGAACTCCCCGCTTTCCAAAATACTTTAAAAAAGAAGAAAAGAATCTTTTTAACAAAACAAAAAGGTAATCTATTTCTTCTTTAGGTCTATTCCAATTTTCAGTTGAGAACACAAAAAGAGACATCGTTGATATATGGTATTTAAAAAACACTTCTTCAGCGATGGGTTTAACTCTTCTTACACCAGCATAATGGCCAGATGAACGGGGCAAACCTTTTTCTTTTGCCCAACGTCCATTTCCATCCATAATAAAAGCAATATGCTTTAATTTCTGATCAATATTCTCGTCCAACATTTAAATTGTAAATAATTCTTTTTCCTTAGCGGCAAAAATTTCATCAATTTTTTTGATATGTTTATCAGTCTCTTTTTGGATATCTTTTTCTAAGCTTTTAGCAACATCCTCTGATAATGTTTTGTCTTTTTTAACAATTTCATTATAATCACGACGAATATTACGAATTGCAACTTTAGCATCTTCACAGATTTTTTTAGCTTGCTTAGCAAATTCATTTCTTCTTTCTGTTGTTAAAGAAGGGAATGTTAAACGAATAGCTCCACCATCAACAACAGGATTTACACCTAAATCAGATGCTCCAATAGCTTGTTGAATCGCTTTGACTGTAGTTGGGTCAAATGGGCGAATTAAAAGTTGAGTTGAAGATGGAGTTTGAATTCCAGCCATAGCCTTGATTGGAGTCATCTCACCATAGTATTCTACTAAAATTCTATCCAATACAGAAGGTGAAACCTTTCCAGAGCGAATAGTTGCAAGAGAAGTATGTAAAGCTTCAATAGTTTTGCTCATCTTACTTGAGCATTCTTCAATTATTTCCATTTTTTATCCTTTCTTAATTGTTGTACCAACTTTTTCTCCATCTAATACTTTTTTTAAATTTGATAAATCGTTGATATTAAATACACGAATTTCTATTGTAGATTCTTGTAATAAAGATACTGCAGTAGAATCCATAACTTTTAAATTCTTTGTCAACATTTCTCGATAAGTAATCTCTTCGATTAATGTTGCTGTTTTATCTAATTTTGGATCAGCGGATAAAACACCATCTGTTCCATTTTTAGCCATTAAGATTGCATCACAATTTGTTTCTTTAGCTCTTAAGGCAGCTGCTGTATCTGTCGTAAAGAAGGGATTACCTGTACCACCAGCAAAGATTACAACTCTTTTTTTCTCAAGATGGCGTAATGCACGACGTCTAATATATGGTTCAGCAACTTCATTAACATTTATTGCAGATAAGACACGACAATCAACTTCATGTTTTTCGAGACTAGATTGCAAGGCTAAAGCATTAATAATTGTTCCTAACATTCCCATATAGTCTGCTGTGGCTGGTTCAATACCAATTGTTTGAGCCATTTTACCTCTCCAAATATTGCCAGCACCAACAACGACAGCAACTTCTATTCCTTGATTGGTCATCTTTTTAATAGCTTCGGCAATATTATTAAGAATTTCAGCAGAGAATATGCTTTTTTCTTCGGAGTCTTGTAAAGCTTCCCCACTGAGTTTTAATAAAACTCTTTTATACTTCGTCAAAATTTCACCCTCCTTCCAAATGGGCATTTATAAAAATGCTCTTTTTAATAGATTACTTCAAAAAAGCATTTTAAACAATATTTATTTCAGATTAATATTTATTTTAAAAACTATCTCCTTGGGTTTTAACCTTAGGAGATAGAATTAATCCTTAAAAAAAACACTCAAAAGAGTGTTTTTTAAATTTATTTAGCTTGATTCATTACTTCAGCTGCGAAGTCATCTTGACGTTTTTCAAGGCCTTCACCAACTTGATAACGAATAAATTTAACAACAGAAGCTCCAGCTTCTTTAAGAATTTGACCAACCTTTTTAGATGGGTCGAGAACATAATCTTGTAAAACTAAAACTTGTTCAGCAAGAATTTTATCGACACGTCCTTTAATAATGTTAGTACGAACGTTTTCAGGTTTCTTAGAGAAGTTTTCATCTTGAACAGATAATTCAGTTTGAACTGCAGTTTCTTTTTCAACAACAGCTGCTGGAATATCTTCCATTTGAATGTAAGAAGGATTATTTGCAGCAATTGTCATTCCAATGCCTTTAGCTAATTCTGGTGTTCCGTTCTTTAAAACGACTAAAACAGAAATTTTTCCCTTCATATGAATATAAGTGCCAAAGACTTCATCATCAGTCTTTGTAACTAATTCAAAACGACGGAGATCAAGTTTTTCACCGAGCTTAATTGTTGCATCAGTGAAAGTTTCTTCAATGGATTTTCCACCATCAAAACCAACTTTTTTTGCATCTTCAACTGATGCAGGTTTATTGGTAATAATTGCAGAAGTACAATATTTAACTAAATCAGCAAATGGATCGGAATTAGCAACAAAGTCAGTTTCAGAGTTGATTTCAAGAACAATAGCATCATTTCCAGAAGCTAAGACATTTGTCTTACCTTCAGCAGCAATGCGGGAGCTCTTTTTTGCAACTTTAGCAATACCTTTTTCACGTAACCAGTCAATAGCCTTTTCGACATCGTTGTCATTTTCAAGCAATGCCTTTTTGCAGTCCATAAGACCAGCACCTGTACGGTCGCGAAGAACTTTGATGAGTTCGATTATTTGTGACATTTTTATTCTCCTTTTTCAGTTTGTTCTTCAGAAGCAGTTTCAACAGCAACAACTGGTTTTTCTTCAGCAGAAGCAGAACGACGAGCTTGATTATAGCGAGCTTTCTTATTGTTTTTGCCTTTTCCTTTTAAAATATAGGAATCTTCTCTAAATTTAATTTTAATCAAACGAAGTTCTTCAACCTTATCATAATTTTTCATTGCATCATCCATAGTTGCAAAGACTTCATTATCAGTATGATATGCATATAAAGGTTCACTACCTTTACCAACAACAACAGCATCAGCTAAGATTCCAACAATAAGTTTAATTGTTTTAATAGAATCATCGTTACATGGAATAGCATAATCAACAGAATTTGGATCACAGTTTGTATCAACTAAACCAAAGACAGGAATGTTGAGAATACGAGCTTCAGCAACAGCATTGTGTTCATTGACTGGGTCAACAACAACTAATGCATCAGGAATACGAAGCATTTCTTTGATACCATCAAGAGTTAAAGAAAGTTTAGAAATAAGTTTTCTTTTGGCAACTGCATCTTTCTTAGGAAGAGTATCAAGAACGCCTTCATTATCATCATCTTGTAATTTCTTTAAGAGTTTAGCTCTCTTGGAAAGAGTTTTAAAGTTAGTAAGTGTACCGCCTAACCATTTTGTGTTGACATAGAAAGAACCAGAACGAATAGCTTCTTCTTTGATAATTTCAGAAGCTTGTGGTTTTGTACCAACGAATAAAACTTTACCTTTGCGAGTTGTAATATCAGCAATATTACGCAAAGCAAGATAAGCTTCTTGCAATTTAGAAACAGTCTTGGTTAAATCAATTAAATGAATACCATTTCTTGTTCCATAAATATAATTTTTCATTTTAGGATTCCAACGTCTTGCTTGATGTCCTAAATGAGCGCCAGCTTCTAATAAAGCTTTGGCAGAAACGACTGGATCAGTATCAGAATAATTGACACTAGCCATTACGTCTTCAGTATTTGTGTCGACTGTTGAATTTTCAACGCCCTCGACAACTTGTTCGATTTGATCACTCATGAGGTGACCTCCTTTCGTTAAACACCCTTAAAGTTCGAAATGCCAACCCAGATATAACCCATCTATATCCGTACTCGTCAGCACAATTCCTTTAAGTGTCCATATGCGCACAAAAAAGCGCTAGATAATAATACCATATTATGTATAAAAAATCTAGTATTTATTTGGAATAAAAAAAGATGAAGTAACTTCATCATTTTTAAATTTTGTAGCAAAATTATAGCAAATTTATAAAAATCAAGTATTTTTTCAAAATAATTGAAATTTTTTAACATGGTGCGGCCAGAGAGAATCGAACTCTCATGACTAGGTCATACGCCCCTCAAACGTACGCGTCTACCAATTCCGCCATGGCCGCGATATCTTGCGAAATAAGTGGCGGAGCAAGAGAGACTCGAACTCTCGCGCCAGTTGCCCGACCTATGTCCTTAGCAGGGACACCTCTTCACCAACTTGAGTATTGCTCCGTAGCCAAGATTCGCATTAATAATTATCTCTTAAAATTAGCAATTTGTCAATTGTTTTTTTAAAAAAGAATTTTTTAACTTATTTTTCATCTATTATATTACACTTTTACAAATTTAATCTTACGGTATCTAAAAAGTAACTATACCACTTTTTAGTGAATACTTTATATTTTTATGCCAATGTTTATAATTAAAACGCAGCTTATTAAATGACTCGAGTAAATTTAATAAGAAACTTTAAAAGAGAATAAATATGAAACTTTTAATTGTTGCTTCAAATGGAAAAGTCAGATCTTTAGTTGCTCAAGAAGCGCTAAATAGAAATTTAGATATAACCAGTTTAGGAAAATGAGATAACAAAAACCATAATATTAAATATATTCAAAAAGATGCGTTAAATTTAACTGCAGATGATTTAAATAATTTTGATATCATTGTTGATGCTACAGGTAGATGGACACCTGAGTCTATTTCTAATATCACTAATGTCATGATTCATCTCGCTAACATTTTAGAAAACATCAATAAAAGACTAATTGTTGTTGGAGTAGGAAGTGTTTTTGTTGACAAAGAAAGAAAAATAACAATTGATATGGGAAAAATTTTTCCAGAATCTTGGAAGCCATTATAAAAAGCTCATAATGATGGATTAAATTATCTTGGGCAAAAAGAAAATTTAAATTGGACCTATATATCACCAGCTTGTAATTTTATAGCTGATGGAAAAAGAACTGGCGAATATAAATTAGGCGAAGAAAAACTAAATTTGCTCAATATTTTATTGGAAAATCATATTTAAAGCCATTGAATATCAAAGGAGTTGGTGTATTTAATGTAACATTTGAACCTGGATGACACAACAACTGGCATATTCATCATAAAGGAGGTCAAATATTACTTTGTACAGATTGAGAAGGACGGCATCAAGAATTCAATAAACCAGCAAAAAAATTACATCCAGGAGATGTAGTTTACATCGCTCCAGAAGTTAAACATTGGCACGGAGCAACAAAAAACCATTGGTTTACTCACGTCGCCTTAGAAATTTCTGCTGAAAACAGCAGCAATGAATGGTGTGAAAAAGTTGATGATGATCAATATTTTTTCTCTTGAAGATAATCAATAAATATTTCGTTTCTTTTTCTTTATCATTAGGGTATAATGGAAAAAGTAGGAGGATAAACTATGGATAAAATAGCAGTTCTTATCCCTTGTTATAACGAAGAATTATCTATTGTTAAAGTTATTGAAGATTGCAAAAAATATATTCCAGAAGCAATAATTTATGTCTACGATAATAATTCAAAAGATAAATCTGTAGAATTAGCTAAAAATGCTGGAGCAATAATTAAACACGAATATCAACAAGGAAAAGGAAATGTAATCCGTAGAATGTTTCGAGAAATAGATGCGGAATGTTATTTAATGGTTGATGCTGATGATACATATGATTTATCATTTGCTCCTGAAATGATCGAATTGGTACTAAATAAAAATGCTGATATGGTTGTCGGTGACCGACTCTCTTCAACTTATTTTACTGAAAACAAAAGACCATTCCATAATTTTGGAAATACCTTAGTCAAGTTCTTTACAAATCATTTATTCAAAGGAAATATTCGCGATGTTATGACTGGATTTAGAGCCTTCAGTTATCAATATGTCAAATCTTTTCCTTGTTTATCAAGTGGATTTGAAATCGAAACTGAAATGACAATATTTTCTTTAGATAAGAAAATGCAGCTTGAAAATGTTGTGATTCAATATCGCGATAGACATGAAGGCAGTTTTTCTAAATTAAACACATTTAAAGATGGCTTTAAAGTATTATTAACTATTGCCAAATTAACAAAATGTTATAGACCATTATTCTTCTACAGTATATTTTCCATTTTATTTTTTATTCCAGGATTAGTATTAACAATATTAGGTTCGATTAAATTAAGCGAAAATTTCTTAAATAATAATTCTACAAATTTGTTTAATTATTCGAATTTTATCCCCTTATCTATCGGTTGCTTACTAATTATAATAAGCTTCATTTTCTTAGCTATAGGTTTAATTTTAAAAGTAATACATACCAAAGATAAGCAAGAATTTGAGCATTATCTACAAATAGTCGATCACGACTTCAAAACAAAGTCAAATAAAAACTGAGATATTCAATTTGTCTCAGTTTTTTTATTTCTAAATAAATAATTATATAAAATAGAACAAGGAATTGAAGCAATTAAAATTCCTAAAGGAACAAAGATGCTAATATTACTGCTTAAATTATAATGTCCCCAAAAAGATGAATAATCAAACAAGAAACCATTTAGATCACCACCAGTAATTCCATCAAAGCGTACAAATATATAATCGAAAGAAATTAAAATACTGACAATCATAAAAAATGTTATAAAGCTTAATAATATTTTCGATTTTATTAAATTATCATTATATTTTTCTAATAGTTTAGCAATGGTTATAGTTGTTGAAAAAGCCATTATTGGAAAAATATCCAAATTATATCTTACGCATATTCCAGCATAACCCATAGTTACTGTAGCAATAATCACACTAGAAATTGGAAGTAAAATTAAGCTTATTCTTTTATACCAATTATCTTCTTTAGTAAAACAAGCCGGAATAAAGAAGCAAATTAAGAATATAGGCGCTGAAAATAATCCCATTGTATATGAAACATATGGATGAGTTTCTATATGTAAATTAAGATATGATGCATCGAAAATCGGCATTCCATTTTGAGAATTACATAATGCAGGAAGTTGAAAATAAAAATGAAATACAGCACTTATTAAGGTATAATAATTAACTTTTAAATTAGTTTGATTTGTAACCGTTAATTGATAAGATTGGCCGAATTCGAAAACAGAATCAAATCGAGCCTTATTAAATATCATTATAGATACAGCTCCTAAAAGAACAATTAAAACACAAGGAGCAAACTGCAATATTTTTTTCTTCCAATCATTTTTTTCTAAAAGCATTTTTAAATATAAAGGAAATAAGAAAATAAAAGTAACAATTAAATTAGGACGACTTAGCATCATCAAAACAATAAAAACACTCGCTAATGATAAATATAATCCCTTTAAATTATTTTTAGAATTATAAGCTTTTAATACAAAAAAGAAAGTCCAAAACATATTAGCTAATCCATAAGCATATGGAACGTGATAAATACCTTCAAAATATCCACCTACTTTATAACTAGTTATATAAAATGTCAATGAAAGGAAAATACTAGATATCAGCAAAAATATTACATAAGAATAATTGGATTTTTTAGTAAAACATTTAACAGCTTCAATCTCAGCAAATAGTAACCCAAATAAAGTTAATATCATTCCAATTTGTTGAATTGAAGCAAGGC
>ERZ779953.445-NODE-445-length-11837-cov-1.86157_pt1 | contig 11837 bp, 10 predicted proteins | sample MGYA00511184_ERZ779953 | MGnify/ENA primary metagenome ERZ779953 (study PRJEB29588, sample SAMEA2163248) | human gut metagenome | biome: human gut; feature: human-associated habitat; material: faeces | place: Denmark | collected 2008/2010 ... | reverse complement strand
AAGAATGTCAGCATTATCGCATGGAGTCTTCCATGTCTGAACATCTTCAGGCACAGAACCCTTGGAATATACATGCATATCACAGATTGATTCCTTAGATGCAAATGTAATTGTCATCTCAGTTGTACCATCGGGAATCTGGACATATTCGTGAAGAAAACCATTAGTTCCGTTAGTTTCAGTCTTTCCATTATAAGAAAGAGTCCATTCTGAAGGAATTAAATCCCATTTGATATAAAGTGAGTACATTTTTTCAGAGGAAGTTATTGTGATTGTGTCTCCTGATGAAAATGTGGTTTTTGTGTTGTAAGAACCATCGGTCATCCTGCTGATGCTTCCCTGGTTAGAAAGTGTTATATCAGCATTTACTTCTGCAGCCTGATTGTCTTCTGCTTTAACGGCGGAAGGGAAAAGAACTATGCAGAATAGTGTAATAGTAATTGAAGCAAGCAGTTTTAAAATACTGCTTTTTGATTTGATATAAGTCATTAATCTGTACCATTCCTTATTAAAATTTATTCTTATTATTATAAACATAATATGCAGGTACTTTCAACAACCTAAAATGATATGTTATAATAAAAAATAAATAAATAAAGCTGTTAAAAGGTTACAGATATAGATGAGAAAAGATTTTGATGAAATGTACAGACTGGGTTTGTACGGCAATGGAATAGAGAGAATTAAATTGAAAAAAGCAGTTCAGATAATTCAGAAAGCTTCAGCTTCACAAGTTAAGATTGTAGATATCGGACATGATAATTTTGATTCAGCATGTGAGGCACTTGAGCTTGGTTCGGTTGATATGGCAGTTGTTGACATGGCACAGCTTATCAGGATGGAAAAGAATGATGAGAATCTTCCTTATGGGGTTGTTATTTCGGGTGTTTTAAAACGCGGCGATTCAAGATATGTAATGATAAGAAAGAGACATGCAAAAGACCTTATTGAAAATGCTGTTGTTGCAACTGACTCATACAGCAAGACGGAGCGTATTAAACATATGTATGATGGAATAAGCTGTGTAGTAGAGACGGATATAAGAAAATGTATTGAAAAGCTGGATGCGTCAGAATGTGATGCTGTATTTGTACTTTTAGAAGATATTAAGGCAGCAAGGCTACATAATAGTTTTCTGTATAGATATACAATCATGGATTATGGAGAATGTGTTCCTGTGCATGGTGAGGGTGTGTATGCAATGCTTACTAAAGGGAAAAAAGAGGCTGTCCGCACGGCAAGAGAATTGTCACATAAGAGTACAGCAGAATGTTTTGAGATAGAAGATGATATAATTAGCAGGGTTATGCAGAATGTATATGTTAAGACATGTGATGTGTATGCAAGAATCAGTTCTGACAGACTGGAGATATATGCAGATGTTACCGGTAACAGGGGACGCATAAGAGTTAATGAAAGGGGTACATTTGTTAATAAGAACCTTATTATCACAAAAATAGTAGACAGAATTAGCAAAAATATGTAATAATAGTTAATTGATATATATTATTTATGTTTGAAAAGAGGATATATGGAATTTAAGAAAATCAATGATAGAAGATTCCAGTGCAGACTCGATGAGGAAGACCTGGAAGATAATAATATTTCCTTAGATGATTTCTTTAAGAATGATACAGACAAGATACACAGCCTTCTTGAAGTTATTATGGAGGAGGCTGAAAAAAATATAGGTGTTACTTTAAGCGGGGAGGTTATGTCACTACAGCTTGCACCACAGCCAGACCATTCAATACTTCTTACAGTTTCATCTGGTAAAGAAGATCTGGGTAATATGTTAAGAAAAGCAGGGGAAAGTATATCTAAGGCATTTTCAAAACCAGAGAAGAGTAATGTGATTAAGAATGGTGAAGGTACATTTAAAGATGCACCTTTTGAAACATTTGGAGACAGTCTAGATAAGTTCGAATTACCAGATGCACAGACAGATGAACTTAAGAAGACAGGACAGAAGAAGAAAGCAAGTAATGTTATTAAAGCCGGATGCGGCGTATTCAGGTTGGAAAGCCTTAATGATTTTGAGGAAATGTGTACTGTAAGTTCAAGAACATGGGGAATAACTAATGCACTGTATAAGAATAAAGAAGATGATACATATTATCTTGTACTTGAGAAAGGAAGATGCTCAGAGGAAAAATACAGAAGTCTTCTGAATCTTTTGATGGAGTACAGTGTGTTTGATTCTTCAAAAGAAGAACGTGTTGCATTTATAAGGGAGCATTATAGTGTAGTAATAGGCAGCAATGCTATTAATGTAGTAAAGAAATATATGTAGATTAATTATTCAGGCAGAATCTGAATGATGAGGTAAGGAGGCAGTATATGAGATATCCTGAATTCTTATCCGAAGGCGGAACTATAGGCTTCGTTGCACCATCTTTTGGTTGTGCGACGGAGCCTTATAAAACAGCATTCGGAATGACAATTAAAAGATTTGAAAAAGAAGGTTATACAGTAGAGCTTGGTCCTAATTGTTATGAGGACAAGGGAATTGGGATAAGCAACACACCGCAGGAATGCGGTAAGGAGCTTACACAGATGTATGAGAGTAATGTCAATGATGTGCTTATATCATGTGGCGGTGGTGAACTGATGTGTGAGATTCTGCCATATGTTGATTTTGACAGGATTAAGGCGGCAAAGCCTAAGTGGTATCTTGGATATTCTGATAATACCAACTTCACATTTTTACAGAACACAATTGCTGATACGGCAAGTGTATACGGAACGTGTGCAGGCGCATTTGCAATGAAGGACTGGCATCAGGCGCTTGTGGATACTTTTGATGTGCTTCGTGGAAAAGGCTGCAAGAACAATAACGGAGTTGTGGAAAAACAGGTCCATGGATATGACACATGGGAGAGAGAGTCTCTAAAGAATGAGGAAAATCCTGCACCACAATACAATCTTACTGAGAAGAAGATTTTAAGAAAATATGTTGGTGGGGATGAATGTGATACAGAGATTGCATTTGAAGGAAGGCTTGTCGGCGGCTGCATGGACTGTCTTGTTAATCTTACAGGTACAAGTTTTGACAAGGTTAAAGAGTTTAACGAAAGATACGCAGATGACGGAATTATATGGTTCTTAGAGAGCTGTGATCTGAATGTATTTGCAATCAGAAGGGCTATGTGGCAGATGGATAATGCCGGATGGTTTAAGAATGTGAAGGGATTTCTCATAGGAAGACCGCTGTGCTACGGACAGGAAATGATGGGGCTTGACCAGTATAGAGCGGTTACAGGTATTGCGGCAAAGTATAATGTGCCGGTTATAATGGACTGTGATTTCGGGCATCTTTCACCTTCAATGCCGATAGTAAGTGGGGCATATACACAGGTTAAGGTTAAGGATAACGACCTTTCACTTAATTACCGTTTCTGTTAATATTAACGATTGAAAAACATACTTTAATAGGGTAAAATGTTAAAATGACTATTAATAATACCTGTTATATCAGGGATAAGATAAGGAGAAAACAATGGGTAGGATATTTAAGTTTGATAAAGATGTTGATACAGATCAGATTATTGCATCGCAGTATCTTTTGTTTCCGACAATTGATGAGATGAAGAGTCATACATTTGAATCATTAGACTCTGATTTTGCTTCTGCTGTAAAGCCGGGAGATTTCGTTGTTGCAGATGACAACTTTGGATGTGGTTCATCAAGAGAGCAGGCACCAAGCGTACTTAAGGCGTTAGGTGTCAAGGCAGTGATTGCCAAATCATTTGCAAGAATATTCTATCGTAATGCTATTAATATAGGACTTCCTGTTATTGTATGTAAAGAACTCCATGACGAAGTTAATGCCGGGGATGAATGTGAGCTTTCATTAGAAGATGGAATTATAACTGTTAATGGAAAGACTTATACATGTACAAAGCTTCCAGCCAAGATGCAGGCTATTCTTAATCAGGGCGGACTTATTGCATCACTTAATGATGAGGCAGAAGAGTCTGAGAGTGCAGCTGTAACAGCGGGCGAGGCAAAGCATGGCATGACTATTGCAGAGAAGATTATTGCAAGGGCAGCAGGTCTTTCACAGGTTAAGGCTGGTGATATTGCAACTGTTACTCTTGACAGACTTATGAGTAATGATGGAACAACACATCTTACTATTGGTATGTATGAGAAGTTAAAGAATCCTCATATTGCTGACAAGGATAAGCTTGTATGGATTGTAGACCACAATATTCCATCAGACAGTCCTAAGACAGCAGCCTCACAGAAGAAGATGAGAGACTTTGCTAAGGCTAATGATATTAAGTTCTACGAGGGCGAGGGTGTGTGTCATCAGGTTATGATGGAAAATCATGTGGTGCCTGGTGAGCTTATATTTGGAGCAGACAGCCATACTTGTGCATATGGTGCGTTAGGTGCATTTGGTACAGGTGTTGGTTGTACAGATTATTTGTATGCAATGGTTACAGGAACATCATGGGTAATGGTTCCGGGAACATTAAGATTCAACCTTAAGGGAAAGCTTAACGATGGAGTATATGCAAGAGATTTAATACTCTCTATTATTGGAAAGATTGGCGCTAACGGTGCTAACTATAAAGCAATGGAATTTGCAGGAGAAGGCTTACACAGCCTTTCAATGGCAGACAGAATATCAATCTGTAACCTTTGCGTAGAGGCAGGTGCTAAGACTGCACTCATGGAAGTTGATGATGTTGCAATGGATTATCTTAAGGAGCATGGCAGAGAGCCAAAGGCATGCTTTACATCAGATGATGATGCAGAATTTGAGCAGGTTTATGATATTGACATTTCAACAATACAGCCAATCGTTGCAAAGCCACATTTTGTTGACAATGTAGTTCCGGCTAAGGAATCACTTGGTGTAAAGATTGATGAAGCATTTCTTGGTTCATGTAACAATGGACGAATCGAGGATTTAAGAGTTGGCGCAGCAATCATCAAAGGGAAAAAGGTTGCTCCTAAGGTAAGATTCCTTGTAGTTCCTGCAAGCCGTTCGGTATATCTTCAGGCTATGAAAGAGGGACTCCTTGATATATTCATGGACGCAGGTGCAATTGTTATGAATCCTAACTGCTCTGTATGCTGGGGCAGCTGTCAGGGTGTTATCGGTGAGGGCGAGACTCTTATCAGCACAGGTACACGAAACTTCAAGGGTCGTGCAGGACATAAAGATTCTTTCGTATATCTTGCTTCAGCGGCAACTGTTACAGCATCAGCAATCAAGGGCGAGATAGCAACAGCAGACATGGTATAAGATAAGGATTTAACTTCAAAGGAGTAATTATGAACGAGAAATTTAGCGGTAAAGTATGGGTGCTTGGTGATGACATTGATACAGATATCATTATTCCTACAGAGTACCTCGCATTAAAGACAGTAGAAGATATGAAGCCATATGCATTTTCGCCATTAAGACCAGAACTTGCAGGTCAGATTAAGCCAGGCGACATCATTGTTGCAGGAAAGAACTTTGGTTGTGGTTCATCAAGAGAGCAGGCACCTGAGGTTATTAAGGCATTAGGTATTAAATGTGTTATTGCCAAATCATATGCAAGAATATTCTTCAGAAATTCTATTAATAACGGACTTCTCCTTATAGAGAATGCAGACCTTCACGACGAAGTTACGGAAGGCGATACTATTGATGTTGAAGTAAATGCAAAGATTACACACAATGGAAAAGCATATCCTATTGCTTCACTTCCTGATAATCTTGTGGATATACTTAATGCAGGCGGACTTGTTAAGGCAATGAGAAAGCTTAACGGTCTTGACTAAGACAGGGAGAGGTAAGAATAATGGGACATACAATTATTGAGAAGATTATTGGAAAGAATATTGGCAGGGAAGTAAAGCCGGGAGATATCGTAACTGTTAATGTTGACAGAGTAATGATTCATGATATTTTCATTCCATTTGTTAAAGAAAAATTCGAGGAAATGGGATTCACTAAGATATGGGACCCTGATAAGGCTGTTCTTATATATGACCATCTTGTTCCAGCAAGTCAGGTTGATGATACAAGACATTTCCGTATTGGTAATGAATTTGTGGAAAAATACGGAATGAAGAATATCCACCGTTCAGACGGAATCTGCCATCAGTTAATGACAGAGGCAGGTTATGTAAAGCCGGGAGATATCGCATTTGGTACAGACAGCCACACAACAACATACGGCTGTGTTGGTGCATTTTCATCAGGTATCGGATATACAGAGATGGCAAGTGTATTAGGAACAGGCAAAATGTGGGTTAAAGTTCCACAGACTATCAAGGTAACAGTTAATGGAAAGCTTCCTGAAAATGTGCGTTCAAAGGATATCATATTAAGACTTATCGGTGACCTTGGAGCAGATGGCGCAACTTATCAGGCACTTGAATTCACAGGTTCAACAATTGACGAGATGAGCGTTGCAAGCCGTATGACTATGTCTAACATGGCTATTGAAGCCGGTGCCAAATGTGCTCTTTTTACTCCAGATGAAAAGACAGCAGAGTACTGTAATGTAGAACTTACAGATGAATTAAAGGATTTAAAGGGAGATGCGGATGCAGTATATGCAAGAGAGATTACATATAATGCAGAGGATTTAGTTCCAGTTCTTGCATGTCCTTCACAGGTAGATAACATCAAGCCTGTTACAGAGCTTGCCGGAACAGCAGTAGATCAGGTATTCATCGGTTCATGTACTAACGGAAGATTAGAGGATCTTCAGTGTGCAGCAGCTATTCTTAAAGGTAAGAAGGTTGCACCATTTGTCAAGTTAATAGTTACTCCTGCAAGCCGCAAGATATATAAAGAAGCTCTTGCAGACGGAACACTTGAGACACTTGTTGAAGCCGGAGCAATTGTTACACATCCAGGATGCGGATTATGCTGTGGACGAACAGGCGGAATTCTTACTGACGGAGAGGTAGTTGTTGCAACTAACAACAGAAACTTCCTTGGAAGAATGGGAACAAGCAAGGTTAAGATATTCCTTGCGTCTCCAGCTACAGCAGCAGCAAGTGCTATTGCTGGAAAGATTGTGGAGGCTTAAAAACAGACAGACTTTACATAATTTCTGAAATTCTTAGACAATATAATATTGTGATAAAGGGAGGCATATTCTACGGAGGATATGCCTTCTATGTAATTAGGGGTATAAGTTATATTTACAAGGTCTGAAAGCATGTCAACGGCCTTGTTATATGCAATTGCAGCTTCCGCTTCGGATGAGAATTCACCGAGTATATAGTCGCCGTTAATATGAATCCTGGTTCTGTACATAATTCGTCCATTCTTAGTAAACTGGGAAACACCATTGTATTTATTGACAACAAGAATGTTTTCGTATCTGTAATCATGCGTATCCCCATTTTTAAATACATAATCCCTGCCTTTTACAGAGTGGCTTCTTACTCCGAATCTTGAGAGAATGCTTGTCTGCATTCCATAATCATTTACAAAATAATATCCTCCGCGGCTCATAATTGTGTGGTTGGAATAGTAAAAAAGGTCATCAGTAGAAAACTGTAAAACCTCATGTTCTTTGAGAAAATACAGGAAATATTTATGGCACATATATATAGGTGTTTTTATATAAATGTTGTTATCCCTGAAATTGATAAGTGAGATGTATTTACCAAGAGAAAGTGTCATTGCTTCATTATATGAAGTTGTTCTGTGGTCAGTATCAATCCAGTGGTCAGAAGAATTGTTTATTATCTCACAGGCTTCGTTGTACATGGCATGACAGGAAGCCTCGTCAGAGGAACTTCCGAGGCTGATGTGTTTATTCTTATATGTAAATGACGCACGGTAATATATTTCACCGCTTTTCTTTCTTGCTTCGTAAACTCCTGTCATGAGAATCCCCCAATTGTTCTATAAACTTGTCCTTTAAACCCACTATTTCATCACATTTTGCAATATTAGTAGGCTTCCCCAAACTTATACTCTGATTTAATGTGCCATTTGACACTACCATTGATATAAAGATTATAACATATATTAATTGTGTATACAGATATAATTATATATAATAAATGATAACACATTGGCAGAACATATTGAAAGGTAAAAGAATGAGTAAAAGAAATATAACATTTATAATTATGATAATTACACTTATGACATTGCCGTTATCAGCATGTGGAAAGAATAAGAATAACATTTCAACTGATAACAGCCAGAAGCTGCAAAGTGAAAGCGGTCAGGAATATGATGATGGCAGAGATGCGCATATGATTCCGGCTGGTGAATCACAGACAAATGGTGAGTTACAGACAAATGGTGAATCACAGAAGACCGGCGAAAAAAAGAATGTACAGGAAAATGCTTCTGATGCGCAGGATAATAACATTAATTCTGAGCTGCAGCCAGTAAGTATCGTACCCGAAAGTACTGCTCCCGCAAGTAGCGATGCGGCTGATAAGGATACTTCAGGAACTGACAATACTTCCGGAACAGACAGTACCAGTTCAGAAAACGATAAAACGGAAAACACAAAGACAGATCCGATAGAACTGCCATTTGTTCCGGCTTACTAAAATATTATATTAAGAGGCAAAAAATATGAGATATAAGATTAGTGATCTGGCAAAATTATTAGATGTATCTACTAATACGGTCAGACGATATGAGGATATGGGGTATATATCGGCTGTGCGCGATGAAAACAGTGGATACAGGTATTATGATGATGATGGGATATTCGGCGTACTTAATGCTAAAATGCATGTGAAGTATGGATTTTCACATGAACAGATAGCAAAGATGCAGCATTTTTCATTAGAACAGTCTATTGAGGCATACAAAGAACGCATGGATGAGATGGATAGGCAGATTGCGTATATGACATATTTAAGGCACCGGCTCAAAGATGATTATGTGCTGATGAATAAGGCTGCAGTCAATTCGGACATATATGAGAAGAACAGCCTTGACCTTAGATATGTTTTGTACAAATATGGTGAAAAACTGCTTCAGGAGCCGGAACGGTTATTGCAGGTGAAAGAATTTCTGTATAATTCTCCTGAATTACAACACATATATATGATTCCAAAGGAAGAGATTGAAAAGGGCAGATTTACTATATGCTGTGGAATCGCTGTAAAAGAGGAACATGTTGAGAAATACAGTCTTAAGACCAATGACTATGCCGGGCATTATACAGCCAAGCCATCTGTTATGGGAATCTCAAGAGTTCCTGCAAAATTAAGCCTGATGAGTGAAAAGTCTGATGATGAGGTTCGTCAGATTATGATAGGAAAGCATATTACATATATGAAAGAACATAATTTTAAAGTAGCAGGAGACGTGACAGGAATTGTTATAAGCAAGGCATATGAAGATGAAGAAGAGATGTTATATGTGCTGATGTGTGTACCTGTAACTGCAAAGTAATATTATTTTAAAATGTATTTCGTACATAAGGGTATTGTTTTTGTACAGAAGTCTGTTGTATAATATCAAAAGCCTACGACATTTTCGCAGGCACACTATATTAATTATGAGGTGTATTAAAGATGAGCATGTTCTACAGAAGTACTAGAGACGACAATGTTAAGGTTACTGCATCGCAGGCTATATTAAAGGGGCTGGCAGCAGACGGAGGACTTTTTGTACCAGAGAGTATTCCATCATTAGATAAAAGCTTAGAAGAGTTGTCTAAGATGAATTATAAGGAAGTTGCTTATGAAGTTATGAAGCTTATGCTTGATGATTTTACAGAGGAAGAACTTAAGAGCTGTATAGACAGAGCTTATGATTCTAAGTTTGATACAGAGGAGATGACTCCACTTGTTAAAGTTGAGAATGAATATTTCCTTGAACTTTTCCATGGAGCTACAATAGCTTTCAAGGATATGGCACTTTCTATACTTCCACATCTTCTTACAACTTCTGCAAAGAAGAACAATGTTAAGAATGAAATTGTCATTCTTACAGCTACATCAGGAGATACAGGAAAGGCAGCTTTAGCTGGATTTGCTAATGTTCCTGGGACTAAGATTATCGTCTTTTATCCTAAGAATGGTGTAAGCCCAATTCAGGAGAAGCAGATGGTTACCCAGAAGGGTGATAATACATATGTTATTGGTATAAAGGGTAACTTTGATGATGCACAGACAGGTGTTAAGAACATTTTCTCTGATAAGGAATTAGAGAAGGTTATGAATGATGCCGGATTCCAGTTCTCATCAGCTAATTCAATCAATATCGGAAGACTTGTTCCTCAGATTGTTTATTATGTATATGCGTATGCCAAGTTATTAGCTAATGGAGAGATTAAGGATGGCGAGAAGATAAATGTAGTTGTTCCTACAGGTAACTTTGGTAATATTTTAGCTGCATTTTACGCTAAGAATATGGGACTTCCTATTAATAAGTTTATATGTGCATCTAATGAGAATAAGGTATTATATGATTTCTTCACAACAGGTGAGTATGACAGAAACAGAGAGTTCGTTCTTACAACCTCACCATCTATGGATATCCTTATCTCTAGTAATCTTGAGAGACTTATATACAGAATTGCCGGTAATAATGCAGCTAAGAATGCAGAACTTATGGCATCATTAAAGTCAGAAGGAAAGTACAAGATTACAGATGATATGAAAGCACAGTTAGCTGACTTCTATGGCAATTATGCTACAGAGGCAGAGGACGCAGCTACAATCAAGAAGATATATGAAGATTGCGGATATGTAATTGATACACATACATCAGTTGCTGCAACTGTATATGATAAGTACAGAAAAGAAACAGGCGATACAACTAAGACAGTTATTGCTTCAACAGCAAGTCCATATAAGTTTACAAGAAGCGTTATGAATGCTATTGATTCCAAATATGATTCAATGGGAGACTTCGAACTTGTAGATGAGCTTAGCAAGATAAGCAATGTCAAAGTTCCTAACGCAATTGAAGAAATCAGAACAGCACCAGTTCTTCATGATACTGTATGCGATTCTGATAAGATGTGTGATGAAGTTAAGAAGATTCTTGGAATCTAATGAAAATATAAAAATCTCCGGACTGTGTAATAAAGGTCCGGAGATTTTTTGTTTATCTGTCAACAATTACTCCCTGACAGCCAAGTTCAAGCCATCTTTGATAAAATACAGAAAAATTATAGGTTGTTATATTTTCGTTAAGGGGATCCGCCATATATACTTCATTTTTGGCAGAATCAAATCCAATCATAACAAGGCAGTGTTCCATACCGGGCCAGATGACAAGCTGACCATCCTTAGCAATCCATACAGAAGAACCATAATCAGTGGACTCCATATTCATAGTTGCCCAGACAATAACAGGCTGCCCGTTCTCAACATACTGGCAGAACTGATCAATTGAGGCACCTGATATATTAACGGCATGGGCACCATACAGATTGGCACAATCAGTGATTACAGGAGCAAAGCATCCATAAGAAGCTTTATCAAAAGGTGTTCCTACAAATGTAGTGTTGGGATTAGCATCAGGATAATCCCCTTTTTCTAGATAATTAGCTGCAATATCAGTTTTATCAGCATCATATCCAAGATAGTTAAGAACCATAGTGAGTGAAGTGACTTCACAGCCGGTAGGTAGCTCCGGTAACTGATTCAGACATGGAAAATTATCTATATATGCTTTTCTTCCGGATGCCAGTAGTTCTTTTAGTTCATTTTCAGAGTGAATTGTATTGTGAAAATCTTTATAAGAATCCTCTGAATTATTATTTTTATTATCTTCCTGTGAATTGTCAGAATTATTAACTTCCCCACGCGATAAATCATCCGATGAAATAGTCCCAACTTGTGTTATGTTAATACTTACATTATCAGGAGAAGAATTTTTCATA
>ERZ779953.435-NODE-435-length-12048-cov-1.7657_pt1 | contig 12048 bp, 8 predicted proteins | sample MGYA00511184_ERZ779953 | MGnify/ENA primary metagenome ERZ779953 (study PRJEB29588, sample SAMEA2163248) | human gut metagenome | biome: human gut; feature: human-associated habitat; material: faeces | place: Denmark | collected 2008/2010 ... | reverse complement strand
GATGGCCGTAATCAGGAACAGTAACAAACCGATGGCAATCAGTGAAGAAAGCTTCAAACCGTCTGCCTCGCCAAACTGGTTTGCAATGATACTGGCCATGGTATTACCCGTGGTACGCAGTGTGTCCGGCATCTGATTGGTATTTCCAATCAGCATGGTCACTGTCATCGTTTCTCCCAACGCACGTCCGATTGCCAGAATATAAGCTGAGAAGATACCGGAACCCGCCATCGGGAATATTACTCTCTTGATTACCTCTGCACGCGTAGCTCCCATGGCATAAGCTCCTTCTTTCAAATCGGAAGGAACCATCTTGATAAATTCGGCACTCAAGGAAGCTGCATACGGCACAATCATAATGGCCAGCACAAACGCAGCAGTCAGAATACCGGAACCCTGCGGAGACAGGTTCAAGTGCATGAATACGGTACGAAGTACATAGAAACCCCACAAACCATAGATAATGGAAGGAATACCTGCCAGCAAATCAATCACTGTACCCAGAACGGCTGCGATTTTCTTTCCACGGAAATACTCACCGGTGAACAGTGCGACAGGAAGTGAAAATGGAATACACATCAGCAACGCCAGTGCCGTAGTAAGCAGTGTACCCGTAATAAAAGGAAGAGCGCCATAACTTTCTTTACCGGCAGTAGTCACCCAGTCGTCAGAGAAGATAAAATGCCAGAATCCAAACTCCTCGAAAGCGCCGGAAGCGTCAACGGTGAGGGAGTAAATAATTCCCCCACCAATGACCGGTATCACAATAGCCGATAAGATAAGTAAGACTTTAAACAGTTTGTCTTGCATAACTTATTGTCTTATTTATTTAAGAATCGGCTGTCCATCGTATGTCACAGCTTTCAGGTTCTGAAGGCTCTGTTCGATAGCCTTCTTAGGCAGCGGCGCATAGTGTACGGTAGCAGTAGTCTGCTGTACGCTGTCGCTCAACATATATTGCATCAAATCCAAAGTAGCTTTTGCTTGTTCCATAGAACGATCTGCATAGTGCTGTTCCTTGTAAATCAGCAACCAGGTGAAGCAGCTGATAGGATAAGCTCCTGCTGCATCTGCATCGGTAATTGAGCAACGAGTATCCTGAGGAATATCACCGGCAGCCGCAGAGATGCTTTCAGTAGAAGGTACTACCAGCTCACCACGCTTGTTATATACGCTTGCGTAAGGAATCTTCTGAGCAAAAGCATATTCAGAACCGATATATCCTAATGAATAAGGAGTCTGTGCGATAATTCCTGCTACGCCCGGATTACCTTTGGCAGCCTGTCCGACCGGGAAATCCACGGTTTTACCTGCACCGTAAGTGTTTTTCCAGTTTTCACTAACTTTTGACAGATAGTCTGTAAAGATGAAAGTTGTTCCACTACCATCTGAACGGTATGCCAGAATGATTTTCTTTGCCGGCAACTGTACATCCGGATTCAGTTTCTGCAGACGTGTATCGTTCCAGTCTGTAATCTTACCTGCATAAATGTCGGCAATCACGTCACCAGAAAGATTCAGTTTAACCACATCCGGCAAATTGTAAGCCATTACGACAGCTCCCATACAAGTCGGGATGTGTACCACCGGCTGCATTTCGGCCATTTCCTTGTCGCTCAAGAAAGCATCGCTACCTGCAAAGTCTACGATACCGTCTTTCAAGTTGCGGACACCACCGCCACTACCAATACCACCATAGGAAATCTTGTCACCAGAAGTTGCATTGTAGTTTTCGAAAGACATATTATAAAATGGCAAAGGAAATGTAGCACCTGCACCTGTCAGTTCTACTGATTCACGACCATTAGCTGATTTCTGTCCACCACACGCTGCAAACGACAAAGCCATCGCTCCAGCAATTAAAGGCAAATAAAACTTTTTCATTGTGTTATACATTTAATATAAGTTACAAATCTATGTTATTCATTGAGTTAAATCGCAAACGAAGCATTCAGGTATACATAACTGGCCGTCTTGCCGCCTTCTGTTTTCGGTGACCACAACCGGAAGTTAGGAGCTAACTTGATGTATTTACCTAATTTAAATTCGGCACCTACCATTCCGGCCATACCGTCTGCATCTTTGCTCCAGTCTTTCTCTGAAGAAAGCAGGTCCCAACGACCGAAAAGACTTATTTTCTTGCTTAACTGTGCAGACGCATAAACCGAGAAACCATCCTGATCACAATCAGGCACATATTTCGTATTAGTCTGGTAGTTGTATTCCGCTGCCACCGAGAAGGCTGTATGCTTATATCCGACAAAAGCAGCCAGATTCGTAATACCTTTTTCCCCTTCTTCTACCGATTCATTATACGAACCGTATGCACGTACCGTCAAGCCCTCAACCGGAGTCAGTGTTACGCCTGCACCATACTGCAAGCCATCTTTCACCTGTACTTTTTTATAACCTTCTCCGTTGGCTACAATCACATCGGCCGAAACCACCTTGTTAAATTTATAGGCTACCGAGACTCCCAAGTCCGCACTGCTGCCGAACTTATATTCATCCTGGAAAGATTTCATCACATAACGTTTTCCCCAGAAATCTTCCTGAACCTTAAATTGAGTCGTAGTGATTAATCCGGCATTCAGCGTCCAGCCGTTTTGCTTCCAGGTAATCTGTGCATTTTTCACATATCCGATGCGCTGATGGTCATTTACGTCCTTTGACTGACCGAAATCAAGTACTGCCTTCAACTGCAATCCGTGAGGTAAGGCATACTGATAGCCAATGTAGGCACGGTCCAGATTAAACCCTCTGTCATGATTGACAGTACCAAAACCAGAATGCGCATCCGAAAAAATCGTAATAATGGCATCTCCTTTTTTCTCACCCGGAGCCCGTTCTTCAGGTGCTCCATCTGCAAAGGCAGCACCCATAGTGCACATCCAGATGCTTAACAGACATAAAACTCTTTTCTTTGTTTTCATTTTTCCTATAGACTCATTTTTTTGACACCACAAAGGTCTCATATTAGTGTTACAAACAGATGTCATACGCTTAAAGAAAATGTAACATCCTGTTACATTCATGTTACAAAACAAAAATATCGCTTTCTGAAATCAAATTCCGTTAACGGACGGTTGATTTTCAGAAAGCGATACTTTACTGATTATATGGTATTTACAAATTCTTCTTTTCTACAAATAAAGAAGATTCTGCAATATACTATTTAATTTCCAATGTAACAATTGATTTTGCAGGCAATTTCACTACAAGTCCATTCTTTGTCAATTTAGCACCCTTGAAATCGGCCAATTTCACCAGGTTAGGCTGTTCAAATGTATTGTAATCGTCAATCTTTTCAGATGTCAGAATCTGTCCGCTTACCGATTTAGCCTTTACATCACCCAGTGTCAGTGTGATTTCCTGTGACTCTTCCAGGTCTACGTTAGAAAGTGACACATGAATAGCACCTGATTTATCACGTGAAGCAGTTGCACTTACCATCGGTACGATACGGTTGTCGCGTACAATCTTACGTTCGCACTGCAAATCGAGTGGCAGATAAGTAGCATCCTGATGAACATTATACATCTTGAACACATAGTAAGTCGGAGTCAGCACCATCTTGTCTCCTTTTGTCAGAATCATAGACTGCAATACATTTACCACCTGAGCAATGTTAGTCATTTTAACTCGGTCAGTATATTTATGGAAGATATCCAAGCTCAAAGAAGCCACAAAGGCATCGCGCAAGGTATTCTGCTGGTAAAGATGACCACTGATAGTACCCGGTTCTTCATCCCACCAGGTTCCCCATTCGTCTACCATCAAACCAATCTGCTTCTGCGGGTCATATTTGTCCATAATGGCAATGTGACGCTTGAGCACATCTTCAATTTCGCGGCATTTTCCCATTGTCCAATAGTAATCCTCATTGTTGAATTTCGTAGCAGAACCTTTGCTTCCACTCCATCCAAGCACTGTATAATAGTGCAGAGAAAGTCCGTCCATGCGATGACCTACGTTTTTCATCAAGACTTCAGTCCAGTTGTAGTCATAATCACTGGCACCGCTGGCAATCTTGAACAAACGGTTGCCATCGTAGTTACGGCAATAAGTTGAATAACGACGGTACAAATCGGCATAGTATTCCGGACGCATGCTACCTCCGCATCCCCAGCTTTCATTTCCTACTCCGAAGTATTTCACCTTCCATGGTTTCTCACGTCCGTTTTCCAAACGCAGTTTTGCCATCGGGCTTCCTTGTTCAGAAGTCATGTATTCTACCCATTTAGCCATTTCTTCCACGCTACCGCTGCCTACGTTTCCGCTGATGTAGGGTTCACATCCTAACATTTCGCACAAGTTCAGGAATTCATGTGTTCCGAAGCTGTTATCTTCTACGGTTCCTCCCCAGTTGTTGTTGACCATACGCGGACGTTTTTCACGAGGACCGATACCATCCATCCAATGGTATTCATCGGCAAAACATCCTCCCGGCCAGCGGAGTACAGGCACTTTCAAGTCTTTCAATGCTTCGAACACATCTTTACGATAGCCTTTAATATTAGGTATGGAAGAATCCTCTCCTACCCAAAGACCTCCATAGATACATGTACCGAGGTGTTCGGCAAACTGACCATAAATTTCTTTATTGATGATTTGTTTTCCCTGTTCCGGATGAACAGTCACTGTAGCCTTCTGCTGAGCAAACAAAGGCATTGCGGCACAAAAGGCCAACCCTAAAATTGCATTTTTCATACTTATTGATTTTACTTGTTTATTTCACACTTCACAAATGTAGAAATATTTTCCATGTAATGGGTGTACATTTGACATTTTTGAGGAGGAGATTTGAACATTCGGCCCTAAAATGCATGAAAAGTATACACTACCCCTACAGATTCAGACTTTTCATGACACCAAAATAAAGTTTTCTTACTACTTTTACACCCAAATTTGAAACCAGATGAAATCAAAAAAGACAATCATTATTTGTGCCCTTGTCACAATTCTAATTTTAGGAGGCGTAATCAGCGCGGTTTCCTTGCTGTTCAACCACCCTCTTCGTATTGAAAAACCTACCTTTATTTATATAGACCGTGACGACACAGCCGATTCGGTGTACGTAAAACTTCAAAGAGATCTGAATGCCACGCATCTGACAGGATTCAAAATGCTGGCTCGTCTCAAAAAATACGACCAGCAGATTCATAGCGGAGCCTATCGCTTTGATGCCTCCATCAATACGCTGACCTTATTCCGCCGCCTGAGCAGCGGACACCAGACTCCGGTCAAAGTGGTTATACCCAGTGTGCGGACCCTGTCCCGTCTGGCACGCTCGCTGGACCGTCAACTCATGCCCGATTCCACGGAATTTGCCCGACTTGTCGGTGACAGTGCCTTCTGCGCTTCATTGGGTTTCAGCCTTGAAACGATGCCTGCACTATTCATCCCGAATACGTATGAAGCCTATTGGAATACGGATGCAGAAGCCTTTATCCAACGAATGAAAAAAGAATATGAACGTTTCTGGACGCAGGAGCGTAAAGATAAGGCTCAAGCCTGCGGACTGACTCCGGTAGAAGTCAGCACACTGGCCTCCATCGTGGAAGAAGAAACAGCCAACAAGAGTGAAATGCCGATGGTGGCAGAACTCTACCTGAACCGTCTACAAGCCGAAATGCCACTCCAGGCTGATCCGACTATCAAATTCAGTCTGCAAGAATTCGGACTGCGACGCATTCTGCACAAACATCTGGAGGTAGAAAGTCCTTACAACACTTACAAGCACGCCGGACTTCCTCCCGGCCCTATCCGCATTGCTTCCATTCAGGGAATAGAAAGCGTTTTGAACCATGCACAGCATGATTACCTCTACATGTGTGCCAAAGAAGATTTCTCGGGCACGCACAATTTCGCCGCTACCTTTGCTGAGCATCAGGCCAATGCCCGCCGCTACCAGCAGGCACTGAACAAGAGAAACATCCGTTAGGGAGAATGGACTAACGGACTGATTTCCAGAATTGCATGAAACTGGAATAGGCTCCGTAGCACACCAGTCCGTCGCCTTTCTGAAGCGCATAATCCTCAGGGAATGTATTGGCCACTTTTTTCTCAAAGACAGATATACCCAGGAAATTTTTCACCTGTTTACCTTGTACCAGAGAAATCAGTTTCAGGCCGAATTCCTGTTCCAGGTTCAGCTCATTGATATGATAACCTACCAGTTTTTCCGGAATCTCCAGCTTGAACACGTAGGTATTGCCGTCTATCTGGAAAAATTCGGCCCCGCCATCCAGTTCCAACTGCTGTGCCAGCAAACGTGCCGCATCCTGTTCCGGTGTCAGGATACGGTCTATCGAGAAGGCTTCGAGTACTCCCTTATGTACTTCGTCTACCGCCCGTGCATAAATCCGTTTCACCTTCAGCTTTTTCAGCAACGACACAATCCGGACCGAAGCGCCGAAGTTATCGCCTATGGCTACAATTACCGCATCCACACTCTTCAGCGGAAGCACGGAAAGTGCCATTTCATCTGGCGCATCGAGCACAAACGAGGCCGCCATGCGGTCCTTCACACTGTCTACGTGCAATCCGTTTCCGTCTGCACCGACCACTTCATGCCCCATGGCAGTCAGCTCCATGGCCAACGTGGCCCCATAATGTCCTAAACCAATAATCAAATATTTCATACATCAGTTGATGATAATGTTATCACTCGGATACCTGTAATTGCGTTTCTTCTCCTGGCGTACCAGACCGGTGAGCAAGGTAAATGCACCGACACGACCGATATACATCAGCAGAATCACCAGCAACTTGCTGCTATTGCCCAAGGTTGGTGTCAGGTCAAGGCTGGAACCGACGGTACTTAATGCTGAAACACATTCAAAAGTAATGGCCAGCAGCCCGGCTTCCGGTTCCAACACACTTAACAGGAAGATGGCCAGAAAGACCATAAACAGATACAAAATCAACGCGGCATTCGAACGGCGGATAGAATCATGCGACAGTTCCCGACGTAAAATCGCTACACGGTCGGCCCCACGAACCACAGCCCACAAATTAATCAAGACCACCGCAAATACGTTGACTTTTACACCACCGGCCGTAGACTGCGTGCCTCCTCCTATCATCATCAGTACTACCATGAGCAACAAGGTTTGAGTAGACAAGGAGGTCAGCCCCACACTGGCAAAACCGGCAGTTCGCGGACAAGAGGAATTAAAGAAAGCATGCACCCACTTGTCTGCCACCGGCATGCCCGCAAAAGAATGGTTCCACTCCAGGGCAGCAATGGCCAACGTACCACCTATTAAAAGAAAGACTGTAGCCACCAGTACAATCTTCGTATTCAAATTATACAGGTGTACTTTTTTCCGAAACCTTCCGGAACGACGCAACAGCCAGAATTTTCCGGCTTGCAGATAATACGCCACCGTTTCATACAAGTTCACCAATATCGGGAATCCGATGCCTCCCAGTGCAATCAGCAATCCCAAAGTAATGTAAAGCAGATTATGTCCCTGCATGACAGCCGGATTGCCCATTCCACCGGGCAAGGTGGAAAAGCCTGCATTACAAAAGGCTGACACGGAATGGAAGGCAGAAAAGAAAAGTTCTTCCTGCAAGGTCATTCCCAACGTGCCGTGCACACTGAGCCAGATAACCACCATTCCGACTCCTTCTATCGCCAGCGTAAAGCCCAATATATATAATAAGGTAGACAATAGCGAATTCAAGGAGTTAGAACTGATCATGTCGCCCACCATCAGCTGATTATAAAGCGAGGTATTCCCCATAAAAAACATGGCAAAGAAACTTGTCAGCGTCATCACCCCGAGTCCGCCTATCTGAATCAGGAGAATAATCAGAATTTGTCCCTCCAGCGTAAAGGTGGAAGGCACATCTACGGTGACAAGCCCTGTGACGCACGTCGCACTCGTGGCGGTAAACAGCGCATCCATGAACGAAATGCCGTGGTAAGTGGCCCGAGGAAGCATCAACAATCCGGTACCCAACAGAATAAACACCAGAAAACTGCCTGCCAGAATCAACGATGGATTGGTACGTTTGCCCAGCAAGCGCACCAGAATGCCCGACAGCTGGGAGAAAGAAAGCAGCACCAGGATGGTTCCCTTGTAATATGCATGATGAAAGAACACCCAGACCCAGTACACTCCGGTAGTCTCTTCCGGCTTTTTGAATACCACAGGGAGCAAGGTCAGGTAAAGCAATATGGTAAGAATCCATGTCCACGGAGTAAATTTAAACGAAGAGTCTTCCTGACGAAAGACAATCTGCACCGTAGTCGTAACCAAAAAGATGACCCATATCGTATGATAGACCGTATGTATCAGATTATATTCTGCTGCAGAAATCCTGAATCCATATTCATACACAATGGCCAGTAAGAAAACAATGCCGCACAAGAAATTAATCCCCATCACCCAGTTAAGCAACTGGTTTACACGCGGCATAAGCAGTTTCTTATTATATAAAAAAAGTCGTTCCCAATAATCCATACTATAGTGAATGAATGTATTTACAAATGTATGGAAAATCTACATAACATAATTCCAATCCTAGAATTAATATTCCTATTTGATAATAAAAACATAGTAATAAAAATATTAGAGTTACATGATTTAATTATAACATTAATATCTTTATTACTATGTAAGGTCACAAAACTCTAAGATTAAAAGAGTAAGCTATCACATATCTGTGAACAGTGCACTGCAATAATTTTTCTGATTATTCCTTCGTAATCGTATCAGTAAAAGTCAGGCCTGCCATTTCGAAATCTTTAATACCAAGGGGCCGGAATAACTCTTTCAGATTTATTCAGCAGCCGGTCACGATTACTCAGGTATAGATTAATTGTCAAAAGCAAGCCTTTCTATACCATCTCTTGTTTTATTATATATCCATAAAAAACTATTTGTTTCAAGAAAATAGAACAACTGGACTTGACAAGCTTCGGCTTTCTCAAACACTTTGCTAAGAAAATCATCTGAGGCATTCTTCAAATCAATAACCTTTTCCCCATCTACCATCAACATATCACACCCTTCATAATCAATATATCCAGACGTACCATTACCCAATTTTACAAGAGGATTATCCTGCCAATTCAAACAAGCATATTCTGTAAACAAAATATAATCTCCTTTCTTTTTCCCACTATAGAATGTAGTCATTTCATCCATTTCATTTTCTTCATAGAACAACCAAGAGTTCTTATATTCTCCAGAAGTGCATTGAACCAAATGGTTTTTCATCCATGAATGCTTTTCTAAGGCCTCTTCCAGATTAGCTGGATATATAGAAACAAAGTATTTCTTCAAGGCATAAACTTGTACACCGTCTACAGAAAGTTTATACCAATCGCCTTCTTCCGAAAGAAGCTGAACTATATTCGTGTCAAAAAGCTGATAAGGAGAATAAGATGAATCAGCATTTCCTTGAATAAAAAACATCCTGCCCGAATCGCTGGCCTCTCTATACAGTCTCGCACTATTCGAATCTGGTTGTTCCCTTAAATTCACACCGTTGCCTACACAACGAACAAAACGTTTTTCTTCCTGAATACCTATATTATTTTCAGAGAAAGAATTAAAACTAAACGGAAGATTATCGGCTAATCCCACATACACAAAAGCAAACAGTACACTCATTATTACCAATAACGCCATACGGAACTTACGTTGCTTCATCCGTCCACCCCATTTATAATAAAAATATACACTACCTACTACAAGCAATGCCAGTACATAGGGCATTATACTTCCTATTAAAGCCAGACAAATCATCAGCACATAATAAATTATCGCACCATAAGCCGCAGGAATCAGGACTAAATGACTGACAAGAGGCCATAAGAACGACCCTTCCATATTGTCTATAATATCCTGACTTTTGTACTGTTTCTTGCTTCCATCAGTAAAAGTGACCTCTGTTACATGCTCAAAAGAAGTATGTTGCCAGTTGAAAAACTGTAGGAAGAAACCGATAATACTAAAGAATGTCCACAAACCTGACGAATGGAATATATTCCATTCCACTCCCAATCCAAAACTTTTCTGAGCAACTTCCCAGGCAGCCCAAGAAGCCAATATCACCATCAAAACAGTACCTATATAATGGAATACAGAAAATAATTTTGTTTGTGGTGCATCTACCTTATAAGCATCACTATCACCATAACGAAGAATACACCCCAAAAGTCTTCTTACTGGATTACAGCCTGTATCTTCTTTTCCTGTCAAAGCACACCAAGGATTACAATAGCCTTTTTTGCGGATAAGCAACGCCAGCAACGAGAACAAATAAAAAATAGAATTCAACACCGAAGTAAACAGCATCGGATTGCCATCTGAGACACTTGTGTCCCAATTAAATGCCATATATGGGAACAAAAAGAATGACACTATCATGCCTATAAAAGCCCATTTTTGCCAGAAGAGAACAAAAAAAGGAAATATCACTAACAGTGCATTTATAATCACATTCCCTATCGAACCTACACCTTCACTATACGAAGCATAGCTAGCTATCAAGAAAACAGAATTATTTGATATAATCATCCATAACAAGAATGTAGCCCATCTGCTGCGCTTGTGTTTCTTCAAGTCTATTTTCCCATCAGCAGTCATAGGGTAATTATCTTCAATAACCTTGATATATTCGTCTGCCAATGCAAGCCCCCCAGCTTTCTTAAAATGCAAATATGCCTTTGGTACATTTTTATCAACCCCCAATCCTTGCCAATACATAATTCCTTTACACAAATTAATGGAGTTCCACACTTCAGGATCGTCTGATTGCTCTGCCAGCCTGATGTAATACAAAGTATCTGGTCCGCTTTTCTTCACCCCAACACCTTCACAATAGTGCAAAGCCAGCAACGCACATGCAGCTAATAATCGACCTTCGTCTGCAGCTTTCTTGCACCACTCAAACGAATGTTTAAAATCATCCAGACAAGCATAAGCTCGTGCCAATAGATATTGTGCCTCATAGTCTTGTGGTGATTGCTTTATATATTCCAACAAAATCTCTACAGTTTGCTGATATTCTCCGGCATTCATCAATTCATAAGCCTGTTCAAGCTTATAAGCTCTAGCGTCCATAATCTGTTCCATACTAAAAGCTGCACTTCTTCAGTCCCCAAGAAGTAATTAATAAAACAACGAGACGTGGAACTGTATCACCAAATCTTTATGCAAATCAAAATGAAATTTTTCATAGTTACATACATAGTTTACAAAAGAAATGACATAACGTCTCCCATTTCTGATATGTATTGAAATAAAAATACGTTCTTCCCCTAAGGATATGATTTTTCAAAGGCAATAAATTAATTCTTAAAATCCTATTTAAAATTTATTCAATAGCATTACTATAAGCTTAAAACCTTCGGCTTTTGGTTAACTCCAACAATATAAAAACACTATTATAATAGAATTACTTCTTTCCCCGTTTTTCTCTTGTATTATTCTTCGCAATGTTACTGAAATCTAAAGTTAGAAAAATTTATTGTATAGCAAATGATTTTACTCAAAAAAATGACGAAATAGTATAAAATATATACCTTCAGCTAATATTTCCGAACATTATATCATTCACAACATACCATTGGTTAAACATTCTGGATGTCATTCCATCACTCATTTCATAGTAAGACATTGAGTAGATATTACCGCCTATTTCACCAAAACCATATTCAATGTGAATTTGTAAAAACAAGCAAGTTGCTATTTTCTGAAGTCCCCCCCTATAGCGTCTCACCATAGTACAATAAAAAGCAGAATATATGACAAAAGTTACTCCACAGAAAAACACAGATAAGAAAAAAAGCAAAATGAGTTGTTTGTTATCATTTATTTCCATATTTTTGACGAAAACTTAAAAATAGTAAGCAATTATGAGTAATAGACAGAAAAGATTCATCTTACCTGAAGATGAAATACCAAAATACTGGTATAACATTCAAGCCGACATGGTCAACAAACCCATGCCTCCACTGAACCCGGCTACAAAAGAACCGCTGAAACCGGAAGACCTCTACCCTATCTTCGCCAAGGAACTCTG
>ERZ779953.434-NODE-434-length-12075-cov-1.48111_pt1 | contig 12075 bp, 14 predicted proteins | sample MGYA00511184_ERZ779953 | MGnify/ENA primary metagenome ERZ779953 (study PRJEB29588, sample SAMEA2163248) | human gut metagenome | biome: human gut; feature: human-associated habitat; material: faeces | place: Denmark | collected 2008/2010 ... | reverse complement strand
CATTCAATAAATCTTTATTATATATAAAATTATTTAATATTTTATCATAATATTTAAAGCTTTTTCATAAACTTACAAAATTTATTTTTCTCAATTTTATATCAAACATTTGTTTTTGTAAATACTTAAAAATAAATTTCAAAGTTTTTTTCAAACTCTGAAATTTAAGTATTTATATTAAATCCAAATTGCCCTATCACGCATACTGTCTACTTTGGAATATTCCTTCTGGGATATCATGTAAGCATATTGCTATTGCAAGTGATAGTCCTAGTTTTATTGATGCTTCAAATCCCGAGCCAATCGCTAACCCTTCTGGGAAGTTATGCAATGCTAATCCTATACTTACTATTATTCCTGTTTTTAGCAATGTATTTTTGTTGTCTTTAAATTTAATCTTATTATTAAATTTTCTATCTACTAATATATCACATACTATCATTGTAACTATTCCAAACATTATTCCTATAAATATGTTTACTATGCCAGTTAAATTAAAGGCTTCTGGTATTAAGTCAAAACATACTATCGAAATCATAAGTCCGGATGCAAATGCTAAAACAAAACTTAAAAATTTCTTTGATGTATTTTTAAAGGTAACTCCTATTATTCCTCCTATTGTAGTTCCAAATGTGCCAAAGAAAAGTCCTATTAATGTTGTTTTTAGCAGATTGTTCATTTATAATCTCCCTTCTAAAGGCATTAAATAGATAGTATTCTACTTTAACCTTTTACAAATTATTTTATTACTAATATATTGAAGAAAAATTATAAAAATTACATATAATATTTTTATTTAGTATATGGTAATGTTTCATATCCTTCCCAGTTTGCTAAATGTCTTGCTAATATTACACAATCTTTTGGATTTAAATTTCCACTGCAATCTACATCTGCATTTAAATTTCCTTGCTCTGTTAATTCATATCCTTCCCAATGTGCTAAATATCTTTCTAAATGAGTAACGTCTTCTTCGTTAACTATTCCATCACAGTTTACATCTCCATATAATCTTGTTTCTGAGTATGGTAATACTTCATATCCTTCCCAATTTGCCAAATGCCTTGTTAAAATTAGACGGTCTCTATTGTTTACTTTTCCATTACAATCTACATCTGCATTTAAAGCTCCTTGCTCTGTTAATTCGTATTCTGGCCAATTTGCTAAATATCTTGTTAAATATTCTACATCTGCATTATCAACTACTCCATCACAATTTACGTCCCCATATAGTACTGAAGTTGATGGTTTTACTGGTAATGTTTCATATCCTGCCATTCCTTCTATATGTCTCAATATTATCAATGCATCAGCATCATCTATTTTTTTATCTTCATTAACATCTGCATTTACTCTTCCTTGTGGCGCTAGTGGATATCCTTCCATTCCTAGTAAACTTTTTTGTAGATATTCTACATCTGCTTTATCAACTATTTTGTCACAGTTTACATCTCCATATAATACTGATAATATTGGTTCAAATGGTAATTTTTCATATCCTGGCCAATTTGCTAAATGTCTTGCTAATATCATACCATCTCTATTGTTTACTTTGCCATCATTATCTACGTCTGCATTTATCCATCCTTGCTCTGTTAATTCGTATCCTGGCCAATTTGCCAAATGTCTTAGTAGATATGTTTCATCTTCTTCGTTAACCATTCCATCACAGTTTACATCTCCATAAAGCAATGAATCTAAATTTCCTTCTGGTATTTCTGCTTTTTGTATTTGGATTGGTTGTCCTATAGATACTAATTCAAACTCCTTTGTTCCATTACTTTCTTTTAATTTTATTACTGCTGTATTTTGGTATATATCTATTTTACTAGTATCTTGTATATCAAATAATGAATTAACTAAAAAGCAATATGTGTATGTTGTTGTATAAATCCCATTACTATATGATATATTAGGGATGTCTATGCAATTTACGCTATTATATTTCTTTCCTGCTTTTGGTAATTCAGTTATACTTTCTAAGAATTTTTTCAACTCTATTTCAGAAATTTTTTCCAAATATTCTCCCATTCCAACTACATTTATTTCTTTATCTTCTAGATTTATATATAGTGTTGTTAGCAATTCACCATTAGGTTTATATATTTCAAAGTCTAATATTGTATCTTGTTGTGAATAATTTTTTATAATTAATTCGTCTTCAAAAATAGATTCTTTTGAATTACTATCTTCTTTACTATTTTGGTCGCATAAAATATTTTTCTTTAAATTATATATTTTATAGTTTAATGGTAATTCTCCTTCTTTTTCAACGTCGTTTCTTCTTACTGACACAAATAATTTTGCGTCATTGTCCTTAATTTGCATTTTAGATATCAATATGCTAATGTTGTCTGTTATCTGTATAGGTTGATAAGATATTGTTATATCTCTGTCAGATAATATTTTATCTTTCTTATCTGTCTCTGTAGATTGTGTAATCCAATCTTTTATCATGAAAAATACGTTATCGTATCCCTTTGTTGTTGCATATATGTTTCCTCCTCCAAGTGCTAATACAGCACACGCTGCAACTGATAATATAATTTTTAGTGCTTTTCCTTTTTTCTTTGGTTTTTGTTGTTTTTCTTCGTTTATAGTTTCCTTAATATTTTCTTCCATTTTTTCTCCTCCTATTATTTTTAGTTGATTTTCAAATAGTTCATCAATTTTATGTGGTATTTTTCCATCCTTAATATTAGATTTTATATATAAATCTTTCTCTTTATCACTAACCATTTACTTCCCTCCTTTCTCGTACTAACATTTCATATAACTTTTCTCTTGCTACTGCTAACCTTGATTTTACAGTTCCTTCTGGTATGTCCAGTGTTTGTGCAATTTCTCTAATTGATAAATCATCATAATAGTACAATGTAGCAGTGAGCCTTAGCTCTGGTTTTATTTGTTCTAGAAGCTGAACAAATGAATCTTCACAATCATAAACATCCTCTTTTGTTTCTTCATAACTTTCTGCCATTTTTGATGTTATATCTATTACTTTTTTGTTTTTATTTATTAAATCATAACAGCAGTTAATTATTATTCTTCTGCTCCAGGAATTAAATGCTTCTTTACTTTCTAATTTACCTATGTTTTGGTACATTCGTATTAGTGCATTTTGTAGAGCATCATAAGCATCATCTTCATTTTTTAGTATTATCATAGTTGTTTTGTACATTACCTCTTTATTTTGCATTATCACTCTGCTGAATGCTTCTTTATCTCCTTTTATGGCTCTTTCTATATCTACCATTTTTCTTCCTCCTATTAATAAGACTTTTGCCTTTGTGTTTTAGTTCATTTTTTTTATTATATATCTTTTATCTTATTAATTGCAATCTAATTTTCTTTTTTAGAAAAAAACCTAATAGCTTAAATAGCCATTAGGTTTCTGTTGTATAATTATTTTATTTATTCAATTTTTTGTTTATCTCTGTTGTATTTTTACATATTACAAGTTTTACTAGTAATAGTTCATATATAACTCTGGTTAATACATTGCCTATAACTAATGTTAATAAAAATGCTAAAAAACTTATTGATATTAATCCAAATGATGACAATGTAACAAATAAAGCAACTATAATATACAGTATTTTTAATACGTTTTCTATCATCATTTTTTTAAATGTAAGAAAATCATACAACCATCCTAGAAATCCTGTAAATTTTCCTTCATTTTTTTTGCTCAAAAATGTAAAATATAATACTATTCCTCCAATTATTGCAAGTATTACTGATACAATTGTCCATATACCACTAGCTGCAAACTTTGGTGAAGAATCTAATATTGTTGGACTCACACCGTAACTATTATACATTTCAAACTCCCCCTTTCTTTTTTCTTACATATTACAACAAAAAATTCCATTTTTCAATCTTTTTTTATATTTCTTTAAAATGGATGATTAAAATTGTTTATTTAAACATTAAGTTTAACTAGCAATCATTTGTACTTTTTAATTTTTCTGCTCTATCTGCGGCAATTAAATTATCTATCATTTCATCTAGGTTTCCATTCAAAAAGTCCTCTATTTGATAAATAGACATTCCTATTCTATGGTCTGTTATACGTCCTTGTGGATAGTTGTATGTTCTTATCTTTTCACTTCTATCTCCACTACCTACTTGTGTTTTTCTTTCATTTGCTAACTTAGCGTCTCTTTCTTGTTTTTCTTTTTCATATAAACGTGATCTCAACATTCTCATGGCATATTCTCTATTTTGAACTTGTGATCTTTCTGTTTGACATTCTGCAACCATTCCTGTTGGTATGTGTATTAATCTAACTGCTGATGAAGTTTTATTTACGTGTTGCCCTCCTGCACCAGATGATCTAAATACTTCCATTTTTATATCTGCTGGGTTAAGTTCTATATCCACATCTTCAACTTCTGGTAATACTGCAACTGTAGCTGTAGAAGTGTGTATTCTACCACTTGCTTCTGTGTCTGGAACTCTTTGTACTCTATGAACTCCACTTTCAAACTTTAATCTACTATATGCTCCTCTTCCAGAAATCATAAATGATATTTCTTTATATCCGCCCAACTCTGTTTCATTTTCATTTAATACTTCTAATTTCCAGTGTTTTCTTTCTGCATACATTGAGTACATTCTATATAAAGTTCCTGCAAATAGTGCTGCCTCGTCCCCTCCGGCTCCTCCTCTTATTTCACATATTACGTTTTTATCATCATCTGGATCCTTTGGGATTAGCAGTATTTTAAGTTCTTCCTCTATCTTTGGTAGTTTTTCTTTCGCTTCTAGCATTTCTGTTTCTGCCAATTCTTTCAATTCTGGGTCATTCATCATTTCTTTTGCTTCTTCTAAGTTTTTTTCTACTTTTTTGTATTCTCTGTATTTTTCAACGATTGGCTCTAATTCCGAATGCTCTTTCATCATTACTTTCCACTCATTTTGTCTGCTTATAACTTCTGGGTCGCTTATTTTTTCTGTTAAGTCAATATATTTTTTTTCTACGTCTTCTAATTTTTGAAACATTTTTTCCTCTCCTTAATAAAATTTGACTTATTTATTATACAACATATTTATAGCTTTTTCAATGCCTCTGCAACTTTAAAGTTCTACACTATTGTATATACAATTTAATTTATCTAGTATATTCTTTTCTCTATTTGTACATGTAAATATAATTAATTGATGTTGTTTATATTTTTGAGTTAAATATTTAAGTATATTTTCTAATCTTTCATCATCAAAGTATGCAAATGCTTCATCTAAAATTATAGGCATTTTTTCTTTAGAAATTTCTTCTATCATAGATATTCTTAGAGATAGGTATAATTGATCTATTGTGCCAATGCTCAATCTTTCTGCAGGTATATATTCTCCATTTTGAATCTCTACAATTAATCCGTTTTCATCATTAACATTAATATTTGTGTATTTTCCATTAGTTATATTTTTTATATTTTCTGATAAATTAAGTGTAAATTTAGGTGTAATATTTTTTTTCATTTTTTCATATGCTTTTTCTAAAAAGTCTTTTGCTAAATTAATTTCATAGTTTTTCTGTTCAATTTCTTTTAAGTGTTCATGTATTGTTGCAAACTCTTCTTCTAATTTTATTAAGTCTTCAAGTTTATTTACTATACTTTTTTCCTCTACTTCTAATGTGTTTAATTTTATTTTTTCTTCATTTATTCTGCTTGTTATTTCTTCTAAATCATTTTTACTATTTTCTATGTCGTATAACTCAATATTATATTTATTTTTTATTTCTTCTTTTTCTTTTTCTAAATTATCTTTTTCTCTTTTTATATCTTGTTCTATATCATTTTTCTGCTTTTGTAAAAAGTCAATTTTTGTATTTAACAAATCAATTTTATTTTTTTGTAAATCCTTATTTCTTTTAATTTTGTTTATTTTTATTATATATTCTAATACTAATGTACATGTTAATACTGTTAAAATAATATATGTAATATATTTGTTTTTTAACGCTATTATACTAATAGCCATTAAAACAATCATTATTGCATTTATTATCCAATACCATTCATTTTTATTTTTCTTGTTTCTTGATATATTGGTTATTTCTTCTTTTTCTCTCTTCAAATTTTCTATTTCATCTTGCTTTTCTTCTTTAATTTTATTTTTATAATTAACCTTTTCACTTTCTATTCTTATTTTTTCACTTAATTCACTTATTTTTTTTATTAGCTCTCTTCTTTGCTCTTGTCCTTGTATTTTGTTCTCTAAATCTTTTTTCTTTTGTTCTATTGTTATTTTTTCTTGTTTGTACAAATTTAACTTTTCTAACATCTCTGATATATATTTAATTTTACTTTTTAGTATATTTATTGGCTTACCTTGCGTTCTTTCTGTCCCAACTTCTTCTAATTGTTTTTTATTTAATTTTTCTTTTGCTTTATTATAAGATAAATTTGAATCTCCTGTTCCCGCTATGTTAGCTATTTTTTGTACCAATACATTTTGTTGTTGTTCATTTAATTTGACTTCCTGTTGACCTGACATTATTGTTGATGTAAACATATTCTCGTCTAAACCCACCTGCTCTAAAAAAAACTGTGAACCTTCTTTTTTATCCATATTAAATTGTTTTGTTATATCTTCTAGATTATCATTATATATTTTAGCATTTTTTTTATTAAAGTCTCTAAAAATTTCATATTTGCTTCCATCATCCAAAATGTACTTAATTTTCCCAGAAAATTCTTCTCCACTCCATGGTTTATATTTGTCAAAATCTGATATTTGTTTACCATTTTTATTCTTTGATATTCCATAAAATGCTGTTTTTATATATGTTAATAGGGTAGACTTACCACTTTCGTTTTTTCCATATATAATGTTCACATTTTTATCTAAATTAATTTCTTTATTTTTTAATGTTCCAAAAGAATTTATTTTAATATTTTCTATTTTCAAAATTTATTCTCCTCTATTTTTCTAATATATCTAATCCTATTTCTAATACATTTTCTAACGTATTCTTATCTATATTGCTGTTTTCCATTTCATTTAAAATTTCTTTTACAAATAATCCTTTTAAATTATTTTGTCTAGCTACTGCTGATATGTCTATATCTGGTTTTGTATTGTCTTTAATTTTTACTATTCTGTCATCAATATTTAACTTATATAAATTATAAATATTAATTTCGAATTTTCTTTTTCCTATTAAAATTACTTTATATAAAATATTTTCTTCTAATTGCAAACTGTTCAATTTTTCTACTAATTCTTCTTTATCATTTATATTTGTTACTTCTACATTAATTTCTTTTAATTCTTTATTATCTACAGGAATAAACTTTAGATTAATTTTATCTTTTTCCAATTCTCCCACTATCATTCCATATTGTAGAGCCTGGATAAACTATTCTTTGATTTTCTTCTGTATTATAGTTCAATTTGTGTATATGCCCCAGTGCAATATAGTCAAAACCCAATTCTTTTAACATAGACTTTTTCATTGGATTGTATTCTACATTTTCTAATGATCCATCTACGGTTCCGTGTACTACCAAGATGTTCAATTTGTCTTTATTATTTATTTTTATTTCATTTACTTTTAAATCTTTACAATAGAAGTCTGTAAATGCAATACCATATATATCAGCATCTGAAGTTTCATACACTTTTTGGTTTTGAGAAAATATTATTACATTTTCTGCCCATTGAAATGTTTTATAATAAGAATTATTTATATAAGGGTCATGATTGCCTGGTGACAGCGTTTTATTGTGAATAAGTCATTTATGTATTTAATTGTTGATTCTCTTATTAGTTCGTTTTCGTATAAATCTCCTGCCACAAATAAAAACTTAATATTATTTCCTTTTATATAATTTATTATTTTTTTTAGTGCATCTCTTTGCTCTATTCTGCGTATTTCTCCCCAATTGGTTCTACTATTTAAAACTACAAATGGCGCATCAAAATGCATATCTGCTATATGTACAAATTTCATATTGCCTCCTTTATACAGAACAATTGTACTCCATATTTATTATATTGTCAATAGAAAAAAGCATTCGTTTTGAATGCTTTTCATTTATGAATTTTTATTTGATGTATCTGAGCCTTCGGTTCCAAACAGTTCGTCAAACTTTGCTTCTAATTCCTTTTGTATATCATACGAAAAGTCGTCAGAATCTGGTAGGATTGGAGCATCTGGTATACTATTTGTTTTATTTTTAGGTTTTTCATTGCTTTCCTGTTTATTATCATCATCATTAAATAAATCATCTAATGAATCTACTTTTAAATCCTTTGGTTGCTCTTTTTCCTCTTCAAAATATGGATTGTTTGGATTAAATTTCCTCCATTCTCCTCTGTTTCCAACATCAAACTCCAAGTGATTTAATTTATATTCATTTAACTGCTTTATCATTGGTGTTTCAAAATAATAATATTTTTTTGCTTTTATTGGTTTTAAGCCTTTTTCGTATATGATACATAAATCATTATCCATTCTTCTCAACTCATCTGGTGTCATCAAAGCTCTTGCCATTATTTGGTCTGATGTACTATAGCCTTGTTTATGCATTTGTTTGTCCTTACTTATTGATAAATTGTCTCTTGTTATTGTTTTTTCTCCTAACGCTTTTGAAAAATATTCTACTGTTTTAAAAGAGTTACTTCCTAAGAATACATGTGTATCACAGTTTCCCATAATAGTTTCGTGGGATTTTTCGTATACAGCTTCCAATTGGTCTAAGTTTTGTAATATAACACTAAATGATATTCCTCTACTTCTACTTGTTGATATTTTTTTATCAAAGTCTGGTATTTGTCCTATATTAGCGAACTCATCCAAAATAAAGAATGCTGGTACTTTTAGTCTTCCTCCACTTTTATCTGCAAAATCATATAATTGTTGTATCATTTGTGAGAAGAATATTGTAAGCAAGAAGTCATATGCCTTATGTGTATCTGAAGATATTACATACACTGCTGTTTTTCTGCTTCCTATTGTTTCAAAATCTATTGTATCTGTAGATGTTACCTCTGCAATTTCCTTTGAATCGAATTTACCAAGTTTTGACTGTAAAGAACTTAATATTGAACCATATGTTTTTTCCGGTGCTATTTCTATAGATTTATAATACATTCTTGCAGGGTGATCATATGGCAACTGGTTAATTAAGTCTGTAAGTAAGTTGCTTCCCCCATTTGCATTAGCCGCCCTTACAAGCTCTGAACAACTGGCTAGGTTTTGCTCTTCTTCCGGTCTTACCGCCATAAGGTAGTAAATAAGCGCTTTTAAAAGCATTTCTGCCATATCGTCCCAATATGGATCCGCCTTACTTCCTTCTCCTTGTTGTCCTTTTACTATTGTATTTGCTATAACGTCTACATCTATTTCACTTGCTATGTGCATTAAAGGATTATATCCGTCGCTATTAGCTGGATTAACTAAATTTAATACTTTTATGTCATATCCATTCTTTTTTAAGTATCCTGCTGTTTTATCGTATAATTCGCCTTTTGGATCTGTAAATATATATGATCCAAGCATTTGGTATGCATTTGGTATAGAGTATGATGCTGATTTACCAGAACCAGAACCGTCCAACTACCAATACGTTAACATTTCCTCTTTTATCTACTGGCAAGTAATTATTTTTGGCTAATATAATTCCTTTATTTTTACTTAAAATACTATATTGTTCTCCGCCCTCACTCCAATCACTTGAGCCATGCTCTATATCTGTATACTCATGTTTCGGCTTAGATTTTATAATTCCAATAGCTATCAAAACAGCATAAATTAATGTAAATATTTTCCATACGTTCAAAAATATTTTTGAGTATCCCTCTGTAAATACCTTTAAATATGAAGAAAAATCTGTTATATTGGTTCCTATTTGGTTAAAAAATACCCCCAAATCAAATTTTCCTTCTGCTGTTGCCTGTCCTATTGAATATGAAAATGGCAAAACTAGTATTACAGACATAAAAACCCATAATACTAGTGCAACAATCAAGTTTTTTTTGTTTTTCTTTAATACTGTATTTAATTTATATCCCATATTAATTCACCTTTTCTTTAGTTTTATCTTCTATCTTCCTTTTACGTTCTCATTCGCATTCGCATTCTCTATTATTCTTCCATCTTTATTAAGAAGTCCGTCGTGTGTAGACATGCAAACAAAATCTTCTTCTCCCATTTGCTTTGTTCCCATTTGCATTTTTCCACTATCAATTATCCTTATTGCGTTTCTTCCAAATCCGCCAGTAATAGCTACAACTTGTAAATTTGCACTCATTATAATACCTCCTATATATCATCACTATTGTCTTCTTTTACCTCAAATGCAAAATATGACTTATATGGTTTTAATTTGCATTTGCCTCTTACCTCATTTGTTTCTTTATCAAAATATAGTACTGGTTTGACTTCCTCTGTTGTTTCTGGGTCAATTATTGATATAGGTCTTTTTAAATTTGGTGTATATCTAAATTCTCTATATTCCATTTCTTTTTCCGAATATAAAGTATTTAACTTTATAGGTAATGGTTTTTTAGATATGCTTAATTTGCCATTCTCTAAAATTCCCATATTTACTATAACTTTTTCTTTGCCAAATGATAAAATAACTAATTTTTCAGATTCACCTGGTTCTTCTACAAAGAAAGTTTTTTTCTTTAAATCGCCCTTAAGCTCTTCTGTAACAAATAATCTTTCAACTGTATATTTAGGAGCATTTTCGGAAATCTCTTTTTCTGTTTGATTAACTTTATATATTACTGTGTTTACTCCTTTTGGATCAGTGATACTAAAATATTTACCTTTTATTGCATCCATTTTTCTTCCTTTCCTATAATCCATTAATAGGTTTGTTCTTTCGTTTTTAACTCATTTATTATTATAGCATCTTTTTTGTATTATGTCAATATATTTATGCCTCCCTTGGATTATATCTTGATATCTTATTAAATTCTTCGAATAATTTTTTTTCTTCTTCATTTAAATTTTTTGGAACCATTATTTTAACTTCTGCTACTAAATCCCCTCTTCCGCCTTTTCCATCTTTGTATCCTTTGTCATCTATTATTATTTTTTCTCCACTTTCTGTTCCTTGTGGAATACATAACGAAACTGTTTCGTCTATAGAATTTATGCTTACTTTTGTTCCAAGTGCTGCCTCCCAAGGCGTAATTTTTAAGTCTGTATATAGATCCAATCCATTTAATCTGTATTTTTTCCCATTTTGTATATTTATTTTAATAAATAAATCTCCATTCTTTCCACCGTTAATGCCTTCTTTACCTTGTCCCAGCAATCTTACCTTTTCATTATTTCTTATTCCTTCTGGAATGGTAATTGCAAAAGTTTTCATCTTGCCATCTATTGTTCTAAGAGATATCTTTTTCTCTGTTCCAAAAAAAGCCTCTTCTATATTAACATCTACTTCTGTTTCTATGTTCTCACCTTTTACAGGGATTTTTTTTGTGACTTTTCCATTTTCTAAATTATTCTCTCCAAAAAACATGCTAAAAAAATCTCCAATTGTTGAACTTTTGTTTGAACTATTGGCTGTTTCCTCTTTTTTGTTTTTACCTATACGTGAATTCCACATTCTATCATATTTTCTTCTTGAAGCCATATCAGATAAAGTTTTATACGCTTCATTTATATCCTTAAATCTTTCTTCTGAAAATCTATTATTTGAGTTTATGTCTGGGTGATATTTTTTCGCCTGCTCTCTATATGCCAGTTTTATTTCTTCATTAGTTGCTTTGGATGTATCTAATCCAAGTATTTTATAATAGTCTTTAAAAATCATATTATGCCTCCCAAAACAATTATGACATAATTATAGCATATAGTCACTACAAAATAAATAGTTTTGCAAAAAAAATAAAAGGCAAAAGTGCCAGTTAGGAAGCATCTTCCCATACTGTCACTTCTCCTTTTTTTAGACTTTTTTGCACATCTATTACTCTTTGATTTTCTGAACCTCGCCATTCTAGTTTGGGATTGTGTAATTCATCTGCATATTGCCCATCTACTAGTACATCTATATAGTGCATTACTTCTTTATCTTTCAAGTCCTTGTCAAATTTAAAACCTGT
>ERZ779953.427-NODE-427-length-12235-cov-4.95837_pt1 | contig 12235 bp, 14 predicted proteins | sample MGYA00511184_ERZ779953 | MGnify/ENA primary metagenome ERZ779953 (study PRJEB29588, sample SAMEA2163248) | human gut metagenome | biome: human gut; feature: human-associated habitat; material: faeces | place: Denmark | collected 2008/2010 ... | reverse complement strand
ATGGATAAATCTTTTACAGAATGGGATTAGCCATCAACACGTTTTGTCCTATAACTCGATATATTGAACTCTACTACTGTCTATTAGATTTTGCATACTCTCTTTACCGTATGCACTAACCACTTTTATTTCGTCAAATTTGATTCCGCCTTTTCCTTCATAATCGGTATACACCAATTTATTATCCAATCAGAGCACTTTTTCTCCTTTTCCATCCTCAATAATAGAACCCATTTCTTTTTCTGTATCGGAATACTCCTCTTCCAGGATTGCCATGAGGTCTTCGTCAATATCTATCGAGTATCTCTTCGCTGGGTTATCTGTAATACTTTTGCCATTATCTGTTCTTCTGCTTCCAATGTATTGTTCAGATATACTTCTTTCGGTATCTTGTACGCGAACCGAATCAGTTCTACCACTTCTTCGTCCGTTTTCAATGCGTTGGTTATTCCAACTATTATGTTTGTATCTACTCCACAAAAATCCAATCCCTTTATCAAATCCTTCATTGGTTCTGTAATTTTTCTTGAACCTGCCACTCTCAATTACCTCCACAACATTATTAAAGTTTCTATTGTATTCTTCTAATTTTGTGATATACTTTTCCTAGAAGTAGTTCATTATCGTTGTTAAACCCTCGGGAGTTTGATCGTGAAACTGCTTCTTTTATTATTAGCATAATTCTCATCTATATCTATCTGCTTCCACAAATTCTGTCGTATGTCAAAAAGTTGCAGGAATTACTCTTTAGAACCGTTTTTTACTCGATACTACTCGATATTTATTTTACCTCATTTGCACCTACTTGTGCCTATTACCTACAGAACCTGCCACTGGCAGCTTCTTACGGATGCCTGCAACCAAAAAGGCTATAACCCTTGATTTATCAAGGATTACAGCCTTTTTTCTAGTTAAGCTGGCAACGGGAATCGGACCCGTGACCTCCGCACTACCAATGCGACGCTCTACCGACTGAGCCATGCCAGCAATTCTGTCGGAACTAATCCCGACTTGTAATACTATACTATAGAGAGCTATGATTGTCAATACTTTTCTACAGCATAATGTCAGATTTTTCTTTGCTATGCTCAATCTTCATATTTAACTTCCGAAACGGAATTGCAATTACAAGTCCAATCAGAAGTGAGATTATAATATAGATGCCCAAGATGCCGAGGCATTTCCAATAAGTCATTCCATACATACCACCGATGGTCTCCCGGAGTGCATCCATTCCATAAGGGAATGGGAAGAAACGGTAAATCCGCTGATAGATTGCCGGCAGTACTTCGATTGGGAAGGAACCGCCTGCTCCTGCTACCTGGATAACCATGATGACTACCGCCAAAGCCTCTCCGACATTTTCAAAGGCTACCGTTAATGCGTACATAAATAAGGTAAATACAAAGCTGCAGCATGCGCAGGCAAGCCAGAATAAGAATGGGTTATGGCATTGTATCTTAATATAAAACAAATCTCCCAGTGCAGTAATCAATGCCTGCACCTGTCCAATCAGGAAGAATGTAATATATCTTCCAAAGAATTTCTGGTAAGGTTTTGCATCCGGTATTTTCTCATCCGGAAGTACCTTTACATGAATGATTGCCACCAGAATCAACGCACCTACCCATAATGCCAGTACCGTATAGAACGGTGACATTGCCGAACCATAATTGGAAATCGGATAAATCTCTTTCGTCTCCATATTGACCGGAGAAGATAAGAAATCTCCTAACAAAGTCGGGTCGGTCTCTAAGATTTTCATCAAAGCCTGATACTGATCACTGATTTCCAGAGCACTGAGACTTGTAATCACACTGTCAAGTCCGGTCTTCATTTCCTGTGCTGCTGCCAGTGAATCACTTAAGCTTTCATTTCCCTTATCGAGGGTTTCACTATAAGCATCCAATACTTCCGATACTTCATCAAAATCTCCATCGACACCATTTAAAATTGCCTGTGTCTGATTCAGTGACCCCTGCATGGACTGAATAGTTGTCTCCAGCTGACCTTTTACCGAATAGTCAAACGTATCTTTTAAAGCTTTTATTTTGGTCTTACAGGAAGTTATTTCGGTAGATATTTCAGTGTTTAAAGTATCCTTTGCAGTATTTAAATCTGTGACATTATTCTGGACACTGTTTAAATCTGCTTCAATTTTATCTAACTGTGCCTCGATTTCTGCAATCTGACCGGAAACACTTTCATCATCCTTCCAGTCTGCCACACTGTTTTCAAATAACTGACGGATCAGCGGCATCATATTAATTGCGCTCTGCAGTCCGCCGGAAGATAAATCACCATAGTTATCCAACTGATCTAAGGCATTCTGTATCAGCGTATTGATGTTGTCAAGGCTGTCGGCTGCTGTATTAAGATTTGCTGAAATAACCTCAGCCAAAGCACTGGCATTAAGGCTGCCGGAATTCAATGCTCCCTGCATGGTATTTACCGTATTCGAACCATCATCTACCATCGTATTCAGATTCGGCAGCATAACCTGTGTCGTATCAATCAGGCTGGATGCCGAATTGGTAATGCTGACAAAAGAATTCAGCAATGCAATATAGCCGTCCAAATCTCCGCTTAAATCATTAAGCTGTGTCAGAAAAAGATTTATCATAGAGCCGGAATCCATTCCATTTTCTACCATGACATCATTTACCTTTAACATGACTTCTGCCAGAGTGCTGACAAAGGTTGCATTTACCTGTTCCTGCACTGCCGTTTTTGCCTTGGATGTAATCTTTGGTGCAATGGCATTTTTCTTCTCATTTTCATAATAAATAATCTGCGGATTCTGTACTTCTCCGTTAAGGAAGCTTATCATTTTCTCGGAGAAATCCTCCGGAATAATCAGTGCCGCATAATATTCACTGCTGTATACACCGTCAGTTGCTTCATCCATGGTATCAGTAAACTGCCAGCCCATAGTCTGGTTGGCTTTCAGGGCATCAATGACGCTGTCTCCGATATTTAAAGGCAGACCTCCCATGTCAATTCCCTCATCTGCGGAATATACTGCTATCTTAAGATTTGATGTAGATTCCGGTCCATACGGGTCCCAGTTGGACAATATATTAAACCATGCGTACAGTGATGGAATAATGGAAAGACCTATTACAATAACCACTGCTACCACATTTGTGCTGACTCTCTTAAAATCCCGGTAAAAGATTCTAAAAATATTTTTCATGTGTTATCCCTCTGCTACTCCTTTGTGCTATCCGTTAAAAGTTCCTGCTCTGCCGTCTGAAGTGCGGTACGAATCCGTTCTTCTACCTGGGCAATTCCATCGCCAATCAGTGCATCTCTCTCCTGCTGCTCCCGGTTGGAAATCTCATTTAATTTTTCCTGTAATTTATAGTCTGAATATTCTACAAAGATTAAATATCCTGCCAGAATAAACAGCGATACAATCCACAGAATCAAAAATACAATTTTTGAGCTTTCTGTCCAGAATAACAATGCCAGGAAAATCAGTGGAATAATGATAAGACACCGCAATCCGATGCGGATACGTTTCTGGTTCTTCTTATGAATCTCCTGCTCATAGCCTAAAAGCATGTCATAAAGCTTTTCATAATCTTCTTTCTTTTCCATCTGCTCTTCACCTGCTCTCTTACATCATCTTCGTATCTTTCATTCGTTTTTCTACGAAATGATTGATACCCATAAATGGTATGCGAATCAGCAGTCCGATTAACAATGCCGCTGCTGCGAAAATCAGAAGCTCTGCCAGATTCTTCTCATAGGCTCCGCCATACATGCCGCCAATGGTTTCGCGCATGGCATTAATTGCATATGGGAATGGAAAGAAAATATATACCCTCCGGTAAAATTCCGGCAATATCTCAATCGGATATGTTCCACCGGAACCTGCAATCTGAATAACGACCATTACAACCACCAGTGCTTTTCCGATATCGCCAAAGGAAAGTGTCAGCGCATAGATTAATAAGGTAAAGGTAAAGCTCGTCAGCGACGCCGCAAACCAGAACAATACCGGATTCTTCACCTGACAATGCAGCAGATAAATATTACCCAGCACAATAATCAATGCCTGTATCTGTCCCATCACAAAGAAAATGAGATATCTTCCAAGAAAAAGCTGATAACGCTTCGGATTCGTCAAATCCTTTTCGGATGCCTTTACCTTAATCAGTGCAACCAGTACAATACCGCCTACCCAGAGTGCCAGTGTTGTATAAAATGGTGCAACCGCAGAACCATAATTTTTAATCTCATAAACCTGCTTTGTCTCCACTTTTACCGGCTGTGCAAAGAATTTACCATAGGATTCCGGATCGCCGCCCAAAAGTTCCATGATAATCTGCATCTGTTCATCTTCCGATGCTTCATCCAGCTTGCTGATTGCCTCTTCTATCTTTGTATCACAGGTCTGCAGCAATGTCTGAATCTGTGTAAAGCTTTCATCGGTAGCATCTACCATATCTAAGGTTCCATCGAAAATGGTTTCCATGTCACCTAATGTATTATTCAGATTATTCAAAAGATTGGTTACATTGACCAGTATCTGGGATGCCGTATCCAATATTCCGGATACTCCAGGCACCAGATTATTGGTGTATACATTCTTCATATTTTCAATGGTCTTACTGCAGGTAGACAATGCTGTATTCATTCCGCCTGTCACAGTATCTACCGCATCTTTTACTGCATCTGATGCATTGTCCGGCATCAGTGTCTCTAAAAGCTTCTGCATTTCTTCTGCATCCTGCTTCAACGCATCAATCTGTGACATCACATCATCCATATCCGTTTTCTGCTCGTCCGTAAAGCTCTCATCCGTCTTGAGTCCACTGATTGCTCCATAAAGCGACTGCAACTGGTCATTTAAAGTCTTGATATCATTCGTTGTTGTCTCAATACTTTCCGTTGTCTTCTTGGCAGAATCTCCCAGTCCGGCATTGGTAATATCCGTTGAAATCTTATTCAAAGAATTCTCAATATCCGTTAAGGTTGTCTCCACATTCTTGGAAAAATCTAAAAGTGTAGTATCCGTACTGTCTAATTGTGTCTTTGTTCCATTCAGGGAATTTACAGCTGAATCAATTTTATCTTCCACCTTTGACACACTGGAATTGGCTTCATCAATCCCTGCGCTCAGTTCTTCATTTCCGGACAGGAAGCTGTCTATCATGGCATCATAGTCCTTTAAATTCTGGCTGAGCTGCTCTAATTTCTGGCGGAATCCATCCACACCGCCATCTTCACTTATTTTCTCAGAAAGATTATCCATCTGGGCAAACATGGCACTTGCCGCTGTCTCAAGAAATGTCTCATTGATACTGGACTTTAATGTGCTCACCGCAGTATCGGTAATTTTCGTTGCAATGGCATTTTTCTTCTCATTCTCATAATATGTAATGGTCGGATTCTCCAGTCCTTTAGAAAAGATGCTGAACATGCTCTCGGAAAAGCGGTCACCAATAACTACTGCCGCATAATATTTTCCACTTTCTACTCCGTTGATTGCTTCATCAGAGCTGTCTACAAACTGCCAGCCTATGGACTTATTCTCCTTCAACTGCTCAATCACCTGAGCACCCATGTTGACGGTTGTGCCATCCTCTAATTTCATTCCTTCATCTTCAGATGCCACTGCAATATAGATATTTCCGGTGTTGGCATAAGGATCCTCGTTGGAATAAATATTAAACCATGCATACAAAGATGGAATAAAACACAATCCGATTGCAATGACCAGTGCGAAAAAATTCCTACAAAGTCCTCTTACGTCCTTACGAAAAATGTGAATGATATTTTTCATGCTGTTACTTCCCTTTCAACTTCTTCTTTAAACGCTGCAACGCATTATCCACAGCCTTCGGCTCTTTTCCCATAGCTTCTGCAATCTGCTCATAGCGAAAGCCCTGCAGATAATACGACAACACTTCCTGTTCCATTTTGCTTAAAGTTTCATTTACTTTCCGCTTGAAATCTTCCCGGTCTTCCTGACTGATAAATAAATTCTCCGGATTCGCCTCATCTATAGTCTCTAACACATCCGCCAGATTCCTGCCTTCCGAATCCTCACTATCTGCATAAAGTGGTACATACGAATTGAGCGGTGCATGCTTTTTCCGATTGGAAGCCTCCACCGCTGTATACATCTGCCTTGCAATACAAAGGTCTGCGAAATGAAAAAAGCTGCTGTCTTTATCCGGCTGATAATCCCGGACAGCTTTAAACAGACCAATCATTCCCTCCTGAATCAAATCGTCCGTCTCACCACCAATGAGATAAAGTGCTTTTGCTTTTTTCTTAACCAGACTCTTGTATTTGTCCATCAGATAATCTGTAATTTCTTTTTCACCACTACGAAGTGCTGCAATTAATTCCTCATCACTCATGTTCTGATAAGATTGCATCTCTCTCTCCTGTTAACTTAATCTCTGTCTTACAATTTCATAAGCTAAAACACCTGTTGCTACCGATGCATTTAAGGAGTCAATATCTCCCTTCATTGGAATCGATGCCACAAAGTCACAGTTTTCTTTTACTAATTTGCTGACACCTTCTCCTTCGTTTCCGATAACCAGTCCGATAGAACCTTTTAAATCCAGATCATACATGGTTGTGCCACCCATATCTGCACAGACAAACCACATGCCCTGCTCCTTTAATTCCCGGATGGTATTAGTAAGATTGGTTACCTTTGCTACCGGTGTATAATAAATGGCTCCTGCGGATGCCTTTGCTACGGTAGCGGTCAGTCCCACTGCACGGCGCTTTGGAATAATGACGCCATGGGCACCTGCCAGATTGGCAGTACGGATAATTGCACCCAAATTGTGCGGGTCTTCAATATTATCCAGCAAAATGACAAATGGTGCTTCATTTTTCTTTCTGGCATTTTCTAAAATATCTTCTACCGTTGCATAGGAAAATGCTGCTGCCATGGCAATGACACCCTGATGCTTCTTCGTCTCTGACAACTGCTCTAAACGTTCCTTTGCAACAAACTGTACCAGCGTATCATGTTTTTTCGCTTCTCTTAAAATGGTCTGAATGGGACCGTCTTTACAGCCATCTAATACAAACAGCTTGTCTATGGTTTTTCCGGAACGAAATGCTTCTAAAACTGCATTTCTTCCTTCTATCTTCGTGCTTTCTGCCTGTGTGTTTTCCATCTGCATTTCTTCCATTCTACTTTCCTCCTGCCAGATCATTCTTTCCGGTCTTCACATTATAGTGTCTGATTGCTTCTTTCGCCAATTCCAAAATCCGCTCAAACTGATCCGTCAGATATAAATAGCCCATCAATGCTTCAAAGCCGGTGGCACGGCGATAATCTGACATAGTTGCGTTTTTTGCCATGGTCGGAGACTTGGCATTTCTGCCTCTGCGGTAAATTTCCGTTTCGTCTTCCGTAAGCATCGGAGTCAGTGTCTCCATCATCGTTGCCTGCGCATGTGCTTTCACCAGATGGCTGGTGGTCTGATGCAGACGGGATGCCTTGGTATTGCCTTTTCCAACTACAATGCTTCTTATGACAAGGTCATAAATGCCATCTCCTATGTAGGCAAGTGCCAAAGGGGAGTAGGTTGCTACATCCACCTTTGGCAGGTCAAAATATTCTTTGATATGGGAATCTATGCCTTTTTCCATTTTACACCCTCTCTGGTATCTTCTAAGACAATTCCTTTTTCCAAAAGTTCATTACGAATTGCGTCTGCTTTGGCAAAATCTTTTTCCTTCTTTGCAGCCTTACGCTCTTCGATTTTTTCTAATACATATGCTTCTAAATCTGCATCGATTTCATCGGCAGGATTTGCTACTTCTCCCGCTGCTAAATCAAGAGATAATACATAATCAAAATCTTTTACCAGTGCAAGCTTGGTTGCATCGGTCATATCGGCTTTCAATACTTCATATACTACAGTCAGTGCCATGGAAGTATTTAAATCATCCTCTAATGCCTGCAGGAATTTCTCTTTGTATGCATCAAATTTATCCTGCTCTACTTCTGTAGACGCATCCAGTTTTGCAATGGTCTTACGAAGCTTTACATAGGAATTTTCCATATTATCCATTACTTCATAAGAGAATTCCAATGGCTTTCTGTAATGGGACTGCAGACAGAACATACGATATACCAGCGGCAGATAACCTTTTTCTTCCAATAAGGAAACGGTCAGGAAATCTCCCTTGGATTTACTCATTTTTCCTGATTTATCATTCAGATGATGCACATGGAACCAGTAATTACACCATTTGTGTCCAAGATATGCTTCACTCTGTGCAATCTCATTGGTATGATGTGGAAAAATATTATCCACACCACCACAGTGAATATCCATATATTCGCCTAAATGCTTCATGCTGATGCAGGAGCACTCGATATGCCAGCCCGGATAACCAACGCCCCATGGACTATCCCATTTCAGTTCCTGGTTATCGAATTTGGACTTGGTAAACCACAATACAAAATCACTCTTGTTGCGCTTATTTTCATCCTCAGATACGTCATCACGGACACCTACCATCAGCTCTTTTTCGCTCTGGCTGGAGAATACATAATAATCATCTAATTTTGATGTATCAAAATATACATTTTCTCCGGCAATATATGCATAGCCTTTCTCTAAAAGTACCTCTATCATATGAATAAATTCCGGGATACAATTGGTTGCCGGCTCTACCACATCCGGACGTTTGATATTTAATTTGGAGCAATCGGAAAAGAATGCATCGGTATAATACTTTGCAATCTCCATAACGGTCTTATGCTCACGCTTTGCGCCCTTTAACATTTTATCCTCACCGGTATCTGCATCACTGGAAAGATGTCCTACGTCTGTTATGTTCATGACACGCTTTACATCATAACCTGCATAGCGAAGTGTTTTCTCTAATACATCTTCCATAATATAGCTGCGCAGATTTCCGATATGTGCAAAATGATATACGGTTGGTCCGCAGGTATACATTTTCACTTTGCCATCTTCGTTTGGCACAAAGGTCTCTACTTTTCTTGTAAGGGTATTAAAAATCTTTACGTTGTTCTCCATGTTATCCTCCATCGTTCCTGGAATTACTTATTTAATTCTTTTCTACTTCCTGCTTTAATGCCTTTATCTCTTTTTCCATATCAATGATACGATTGCATAATTCTGAATTTTCCCGCTGCAATACATTGATGTCTTCCTGTACCGGGTCCGGCAGATTGCACTGATCCATATCACTGCGCGGAATTTTTACATTGTTACGTTTTACGATTCGTCCCGGAACACCTACTACCGTACAGTTTGGCGGCACCTCTTCAATTACCACACTTCCGGCACCGATTTTCGAATTCTCGCCTACCGTAAAGGAACCGATGATTTTTGCTCCGGCACTTACCATTACATTATCCTCTAAGGTCGGATGACGTTTTCCGGTCTCCTTACCGGTTCCGCCCAGGGTTACACCCTGATATAAGGTTACATTATCTCCGATAATTGATGTCTCTCCGATGATAACGCCGGTACCATGGTCGATAAAGAATCCTTTTCCAATTACTGCGCCCGGATGTATCTCAATTCCGGTTTTTCTTGCTGCCTTCTGTGAAATATATCTTGCCCGGAAGAAATGTCCCTTCAGGTAATGCTTATGTGCACGCCTATAACTAAGCATAACACGAAATGACGGATAAAGCAAAACCTCCATTGGAGATTTTAATGCCGGATCACGCTCCTTGATAATCTCAAATTCCTCTTTTAATTCTTTTATAAAACCCATGATTACAGCCTCCTGTTCACTGTATAGATTCTTTCCTTTATGCATGCAAGCCTGCAATTTTTCTCGCGGAGCGATTTTTTACTTTACAGAAAAGCAATTTCCTATAAAGTAAAAAATCGTCTCTATATAAATATAGAGACGAAGTTATTCCGCGGTTCCACTCTAAGTAAAGCATTGCTGCTTTCCCTCAATACACGTAACGTGTGCTATTCGTTCCTGGCTACTTGCTTTCACCGGGACTGCTTCCGGATGCACTTCATATACTTTGGAATCAAGACTGCTTTCAGCCGATGACCGTCTCTCTCTTTTATTCACGCATGTATACTACTCTTTCCGTTCACTGCATTTATCAATTCATTTCTGAATCATTTTTAAATTCTTTTTACGCTACTAGTTTATGCACGAATTGCCATTTTGTCAATAGAAAAGTTATTTTCCGCATCCCGGGCAGCCTGCACAATTTCGTTCACTGCCTCCCACTGCTATGCTGTTTTCATAGATACTTGAGATAGCACAGATTGCCTGGGAGCTGATTCCATCTTCGCTTCCGGTAAAGCCAAGCCCTTCCTCTGTGGTTGCCTTTACATTTACCTGACTGACGTCTATCTTCAATGCCTGTGCAATATTTTCTTCCATCTTCTCAATGTGCGGACGCATCTTTGGCTTCTGGGCAATAATCGTAGCATCGATATTATCAATGACATAATTCTCTTTCTCTAAAAGCTGTCCCACTTCTTCCAATAATTTTATACTGGAAATCCCCTCATATGCCGGGTCTGTATCCGGAAAATGCTTTCCGATATCTCCTAAAGCCGCTGCCCCCAGCAACGCATCCATGATGGCATGTAACAATACATCTGCATCCGAATGTCCCAGCAAGCCAAGACTGTGCGGTATCTCCACTCCGCCTATGATTAATTTTCTTCCTTCTACTAATTTATGAACATCATATCCCATTCCTACTCGCATGTGATTACCTGCTTTCTTTTTTTCTTTTCAACTTTCCGGCTCTCTGCTTCCGCCCTATCTCGGTCCAGCTCCGCAGTGCATGCGGGAAGCTGCCATGCACCTTCCTGCTCTCGGGCTTTCGCCCTATCTCGGTCCAGCTCCGCAGTGCATGCGGGAAGCTGCCATGCACCTTCCCTCTCTCGGGCTTTCGCCCTATCTCGGTCCAGCTCCGCAGTGCACGCGGGAAGCTGCCATGCACCTTCCCGCTCTCGGGCTTTCGCCCTATCTCGATCCAACTTCGCAGTGCCACGCAGGAAGCTGCTTTGCATCTTCCTGCTCTCGGGCTTTCGCCCTATCAAAAACAAGGAAAATCCAGCTTTGTCTGCAAGCAGCCAATCTGGATTTTTCCTGTTTTTGGCACTGCTCAATGCTTACGGACATTATACCACACTGGAGGTATTTTCTGATAGCTGTTTATAGATTTCTTTTTTCATATTATTTCCTGTTTTGCATCATACTATTGTATCAGGAGGTATTTTATGAATTCTAAAAAACTTTTTATCTGGGGTTTTCTCTTTATGTCCGTAATTGGAACCCTATTACATTTTGTCTATGAATGGTCCGGTAACAATTCCATCGTACGGCTTTTTGCACCATGGAATGAATCCACCTGGGAGCACATGAAGCTTCTGTTCTTTCCGATGCTAGCTCTTGTGCTGTTTCTCTTTTTCAAGCTTCCGGAACAAAGTCCGATTCCTGTGGCACTCTCCATTGGGACACTGGTCGGATTGGCATTGATTCCAATTCTCTTCTACACATACACCGGTGTGCTGGGCTTCTCTGTCATGGCGATTGATATTGCTATTTTCTACATCAGTGTTCTGGGTGCCTTTCTTATCGGATGGTTTCTGAACGATAACCGCGAACTTGCCAACCGCAGGGGACTGCTACTTACCTGCCTTGTAATTCTTGCAATTCTGTTTTTTATCTTTAGTTACTATCCGCCTGAGATTGGACTTTTTCAGGAGCCATAAGCTATTTTTAAATATAGAAGCAGGTAGGTAAGGGATTTACAAGAAATTGGGTAAGAAACACTCTGTTTGAAGTGTTTCTTACCCAATTTACTACGATGCAACTCTTCTGGCTTCCCGGAATTGCGACTTTGCTGAGCTAGATTGGGCAAAATAAAGACTGTTTCCAGCTTTTTGCCCAATTTGCTACAATACGGTGCTTTCCGCTTCTGAAAATTGCGACTTTGCTAAGCTAGATTGGGCAAAATAAAGATTGTTTCCAGCTTTTTTGCCCAATCACAACTGTTCTATACGGGAACTAGACCAGAAGCTCTCTTCGCCGCCCACGCACTACCAAAATCCACCACTGACAGATTCCACGCACCGACAGAATTCACCACCTGCAGTTCTTTCCAGACCCCCAGGCCTTTTCTTGCTACTCGCAAAAAAAGAATCCTGCATCTGCAAGATTCTTTTTCAGTAGCGGAAGGGAGATTTGAACTCTCGACACCACGGGTATGAACCGTGTG
>ERZ779953.423-NODE-423-length-12316-cov-1.84977_pt1 | contig 12316 bp, 10 predicted proteins | sample MGYA00511184_ERZ779953 | MGnify/ENA primary metagenome ERZ779953 (study PRJEB29588, sample SAMEA2163248) | human gut metagenome | biome: human gut; feature: human-associated habitat; material: faeces | place: Denmark | collected 2008/2010 ... | reverse complement strand
ATCTGATATCGCTGCTGCATGTACAGAGATGTCAAAATACATCAAGCTTACAGCAGTTGTTGGTTCACTTAAATATCTTAAAATGGGTGGCAGACTTTCAGGAGCTGCTGCATTTGCAGGAACAATGCTTCATATAACACCGGTTGTAAGTATTGAAGATGGAAAAGTTGTTGTGATTGGAAAAACAAGAGGAAAAAAAGCAGCTGAAAAACTTATGCATGATAAGCTCATCAAAGACGGATTAAGTCTTACAAGAGATTTCATGTTTGGTCATATCAACTGCTCTGAATCCTTAGAAACATTTATTAATAAGAGTCTTACTTACATATCGGATGTTAATGGAAATGTTGGTGTAAGCTCTATTGGTTGTTCTGTTGGAACTCATGTAGGTCCGGGAACATACGGAATTGCTTATGTAGAAGCCGCTGAATCAGGAATGAATCGTGAAAGCATCGTAAAGACGGCCTGATTCTTATAGCGTCGCTGTTCTGATGGAACGAATCTGTCAGAATTAACAAGCTCATCAAATTCCTTATACGGAACATACATGTAGTCCATGGTTTCTCCTTCCTGAAGGGTAACATGGACTTCTTTTTCTATTAAATTAAGGTAACTGTGATATATGGCATGCTTAGGTTTATCCACATAGCTGTAGAGCACAATGAGGTCATCAGTAGAAACCTTAATACCAGTCTCTTCATATAACTCACGAACTGCACCTTCAGCCGCTGTTTCACCTTTAAGTATAGAACCACCTGTAACTTCCCACTTAAGAGGGTATGTTTTATTTCGTGAACGTTCTGTCGTAAGAAGCTTACCATCTTTAGTCATTGTATATACATTGACAATGACATGATATACCCCATCAGGTAAAGACTTTGCCTGGCTTCTTTTTAAATCGAAGCCTAACAGCTTTTCATTCTCATCATAGGCATCCCATAATTCTTCGTCAACTATTTCAACAAAACTATCGTAATACTGCTCTTCGAAATATATCATTTCTTCAATCTGCTGGATTGTGTAAGATATATTTTCAGGTGCTATTATCCAGACTGTTTCAGGATCATCACGGCGTCTTGCTACAGCAATAAGCTCTCCAATATATTCATCAACGGCAACATCTACACCTAACAGATAAACTCTCTGTTTATCAAGTTCAGAAAATCCGGCAGTTCTTTCGACATCTACATAGCCGCAATTAATAGGATAGACCACCGAGGGGTTATCTTCATCAGTGCTTCCTAAGGGGTGGTCGATTTTCACGGTTACAGTTTCTTCTCTCATTATATCTCCTTGTTAAATGTTTATTAATTTGATATACAAACATGAATATACACCAATTAGAACAAAGGTGCAACCAGTCTTAATATACATTGTCCGATTCTCAAGATTCTCGGCTTATTGATGTACTTGTCGGTTACTTCCTCACTTCTTCTGAAAATGTTGTAGAAATCATTAAGTATGTCGGCAGCAGTTTCCCTGCCATATACATATGCAGCATTTTCAAAGTGAAGGTAAAGACTTCTGAAGTCCATGTTGATTGTACCGACAACAGATACTTCTCCATCGCTTACCCACTGTTTTGCATGAATGAAGCCCGGTGTGTATTCGTATATTCTTACGCCGTATCTTACGAGATCTGCATAATATGATCTTGTGAGGCTGTAAGTAAGCTTCTTATCAGGAATACCAGGTGTTACAATTCTTACATCAACACCTCTCATTGCTGCCATTGCAAGCTCTCTGGACATCTCTTCTGTAATAAGCAGATATGGTGTTGTAATGTAAAGATAATGCTTGGCACCCTTAATAACATTAAGATAAACATTTTCAGCGACCCTGTTGTTATTAAGCGGACTGTCAGCGTAAGGAACAACATACTGATTATTATTAACAGCCTTATATCCGTAATCAGATGCCTTTATATATTTAATATAATCATCCTGTGGCTCGTCTGTTTTCTTAATAGAGTTCCACATAGAAAGAAACAGCATTGTAAGAGTTTTAACGGCATCGCCGGTCAATTTAAGACCGGTATCCTTCCACTCCCCATATGGGTGTGTTATGTTAAAGTACTCGTCAGCAAGATTATAACCTCCTGTGAATCCGACCTTACCGTCAATTACGGTAATTTTTCTGTGATCACGGTTATTCATGAACATGTTAAATGCAAGCTTGATTGGATTGAATACACGGCAGTCAATGCCATTTGCACGCATTTCCTTGATGAAATCCTTGTTAAGGAAGAAGATACTTCCTACATCATCATAGAATAAACGGACTTCAACGCCTGCAGCAGCCTTTTTTATAAGAACGTCCTTAATTCTGTCAAAGCTTGAAGCCTCTTCAATAGCATGATATTCCATAAATATGAACTTCTCAGCTTTTTCAAGTTCTTTAAGCTGTGCTTCAAGACCTTCCTCACCTATGGAATAGAATTCAATATCCGTATTCTTATATACAGGATATCCTTCATGATTACTCAGATAATGGAACTGGTTATATATATAGATATCCTTATCTTTAACCTCTTTAAGAATGTTTTCATCCTGAGAAAGAGATTTTTTATAGGATTCTTCTATTGAATTAAATCTTTTCTTTACATTTCTTGTAACAATGGAACGTCCAAAAAGCAGATAAATAAGTATACCAAGTATAGGAAATGCAAGAATTACAATTATCCATGGCATTTTCATGGCAGAATTAGTAGATGTTCCGTATATCTTAAGCACAAGAATAATTGCAATAAATGTGCTTAATAATGAAATCCATGCGTAGTCCCTGTAAAAATATAATAAAAGATAAGCCAGCCACGCAACCTGGATAAGTACAAATATACCTGTAGCCAGAAGCCGTCCAAAACTGTTTTTTACGGCTGTTTTCTTTTCGGTTCTCATATGCTTGCGATTATCCATATTTTTCTTATCTCCTTGTCCTATTAATCAGATTGCCTTTCCAGCAAACTGTGTCATATACAGCTCATAATATCTGCCTTTAGCAGAAAGCAGAGACTCATGATTACCTGTCTCGACAACTCTTCCATTATCCATAACAACTATGACGTCAGCGTCCTGAATAGTTGACAGTCGGTGTGCAATAATAAGGCTTGTTCTGTTCTTCATAAGATTAGTCATTGCATCCTGAATCTTTTTTTCTGTTCGTGTATCAACACTTGAGGTTGCTTCATCGAGTATAAGAATCTTAGGACTGGCAACAAATGCTCTTGCAATTGATAGTAACTGGCGTTGTCCCTGTGACAGATTCTGTCCATCTTTGGCGAGCATGGAATCATATCCATCAGGAAGATGCATAATCATATTATGGCAGTTAGCCTTCTTTGCAGCAGCAATGATTTCAGTATCCGTTGCATCCTGTCTTGAATATAGAAGATTATTCTTTACAGTGTCGGCAAAAAGAACAGTATCCTGTAAAACAATTGCAGTATTCTTCCTAAGATTCTCACAGTCGATATCTTTAATATTAATACCATCAATGGTTATACTGCCGTTGTCAATATCGTAGAATCTCATAAGAAGATTGACAACAGTAGTCTTGCCGCTTCCGGTGCTTCCTACAAGTGCAACCTTCTGTCCGGCTTTAACCTTAAGGTTGAAATCATGTAATACTTGTTTCCCCTGAATATAAGAGAAATCAACATGATTAAATTCAATGTTGCCAGTAGAATTATCCATTGTAAATTCACCTGATTTGTCCTCGGAAGGTTCATCAAGAACAGCAAATACTCTTTCAGCTCCGGCTATGGCAGTCTGAATCTGCCCCCATATATTGGCAAGCTCGTCAATAGGTCTGCCAAACTGCTTGGCATATACGATAAATGCTGATATTACACCGATGGATACATATCCTTTAATAGCAAAATATCCTCCAGCCCCTGCAATAATGACGAAGCCGATATTGTTAATGACATTCATTACAGGTCCCATAGAACCACCAAGAATCTCGGCTTTAATACCAACCTTAGTCAGTTCATCAGATGTATTATTAAAATCACTGCATACATTTTCCTGTCTGTCAAATGCTGTAACAGTCTTGATGCCAGTGACCATCTCCTCAACAGTACCATTAAGCTGTCCCAAAAGAACCTGCCGTCTGGAATAGAATTTCCTCATGGCTTTAGATAGATTCTTAGTTGCAAATATAGTAAGAATCACTGTTGTGCAGGAACATAATGCAAGCTGCGGAGACAAAACAACCATCATAACGACAGTTCCAATAATAGTGAGAACGCCTGAGAATAACGAACTCATAGATTGCGATACAGTGTTAGAGATATTCTCAACATCATTAGTCATACGGCTCATAATGTCACCATGTGAATGCTGGTCAAGATACTTAACTGACATACTTACAATCTTATTAAAAAGATCCTGTCTCATGTGCTTAACAATTCTCTGACTTAATATGGCACTTAATCTTGTCTGTATAAATGTGCATATACTGTATATTATGTATACCACTAACATGAAGATAAGTATATGATTTAAATTATTAAATTTTCTTAAAGAAATATAATCAATTGCCTGACTCTGAAGCTTTGGAGCATAGACAGAGCATACAACCATTATAACTACGGCAATAAAAAGAGCAGTAATTACAGGTATTTCTTTAGCAAAATACTGCATAAGGCGCATAAATGTTTCTTTACTGTTGACAGGCTTTTCAACAACGGCACCTCTGTTTCTGGGTCCTCCCTTCATGCCGGGAATTCTCATATTAATCTGTGAAGTATTCTTATCCTCAGCCATAATATCTCTGTCTCCTTGCTATTTCTTATTCAACTGTGAATTATATATATCCTGATATATTGCACTGTTTTTGAGCAGTTCGTCATGAGTGCCGACAGCACTTATATGTCCGTCATCAAGAATTACAATTCTGTCTGCATCTTTAACAGAGGCAATTCTCTGTGCAATAATAATCTTGGTAGTGTCCGGATATGCATTTTTAAGCATTGAATACAGGCTGGCTTCCGTCTTTAAATCAAGTGCACTGGTTGCATCATCAAATATAATAATTTCAGATTGTTTAAGAATGGTACGGCTTATGGCAACTCTCTGTTTCTGACCTCCGGAAAGACTGGTTCCCTGCTGTGTCACAAGAGTATCAAATCCGTCTGTTGAAGTACTGATGAATTCCATAGCCTGTGCGATAGAAGCTGCATCTGCAATATCGGCATCTGTTGCATTTTCATGACCCCACCGGATGTTCTCTTTAATAGTGCTTTGGAATATTTCACTTTTCTGGAGTGCAACAGATATACGCTCACGCAGATTCTTAAGGTTATATTCCCTGACATCAATATCATCAACAAGCACGCTTCCTTCGGTTACATCATAGAATCTTGGGATCAGGTTAATAAGGCTTGTTTTACCACAGCCGGTTTCACCGAGAATACCGATAGTTTCGCCGGGATTGATAACCAGATTAATATTATCAAGAATTTTCTTATCGCCAGTTAATGGATATGCAAATGTTACATTTTTAAATTCAATCTTACCCTTAACAGAAGGTTTTCCGTCAAATGAACCGTTTTTGATAGAAGGCTCGCAGTCAAGCACCTCATTAATTCGTCTGCCTGAAGCAATACCTCTTGATGCGGTCTGGAACATATTAGTCATTCGCATAACCGCATTAAGCGATTGTGTGACATATGTAATTGCTGCCATGACATTACCTGGTGTTACAGAACCGTTGGCAACCTGAATACCACCGACCTTAATAACTGCAACTACAGACAGGTTGAGAATAATATTCATAATTGGCTGCATATATGAGAAAATCATCAGCACATTAAGCTGAGTATTTACAAGGTCGTCATTGGATTTTCCGAACCGCTCTTTTTCGTAATCTTCTTTAACATAGGCTTTGACAACGCGGAAACCGGATACATTTTCCTGCATTACATTATTAACATTATCAAGCTTTTGCTGCAGTTTTGAAAAAAGTGGATTAGCTTTAGAAAGAAAATATATAACACATATGGTTACAAGCGGCAGTGCACATGCGATAACTGCACCAAAGCTTAGATTAAGGGATAACATGCATATTATGCCTCCGGCAAAAAGCATAAATGTCCTTATAAAACCACGCATACTCATCTGGATAAAATTCTGTAACTGTGTTATATCGTTGGTAACTCTTGTGATAAGTGAACCTGTAGAGAATTTGTCAGTCTGTTCTAAGGAGAAAGACATAATATTTTTAAATATATCTTTTCTTAAATCATTACCGAAACACCACATAAGATACCAGATAATCCGCCAAGAATTACGAATATTATCATCTTGAGTCCTTCGGTAAGTACAAGATTCAGATTCCCAACACCGTTATTTGATAAACCTAAAACACCTTCATCCACGATGGTGCTCATTAAACGAGGCTGAACGAGGTCCGCAAGAACCTCGCCCACCATGAATAAAGGTGCAAGAATGGCAAAAAGCCAGTATTTTTTAAGATATTTCAGCATATAAAACTCCCTGTCTTTAAACTAATTATTCAAAAACCTTCCTTATGCTGTCGTAATGAAGAAATTCTCCCCTGTCAGCGATAACCTTGATTTCGTCTGCTGTAGCAAATCTGAAACCGGCAGTTTCTTCTGTCTGTAAATGTATATCTGCTTCTGTAATATCCATGTTAAACTTATAGATATCAACAAAATAATTATCCTTTTCTTCAGGATTATCTCTTCTGTAAGAAAATTCAAAGCCGCCATCAGCCTGTGATACATCAACACCGGTTTCTTCTAATACTTCACGGCAGACAGCCTGAAAAGATGTCTCTCCAGCCTGGCATGCACCGCCTGAGACTTCCCAGTGCCCTGGTGCCCATGCTTTAGTTAAGACTCTCTGTGTTATTAAAAATGTATTATCAGGTCTTTTGATTATGCCAAGAACAGTTAAGTGATAGTCACCATCCTTCATGTTCCAGTCATTACGTTTCATAGTACGGCCTGTAAGCTGTTTATCGACATCATAGATATCCCATATCTCGCCCATTATTAATCGTCTCCTGTTAAACTAATTATCTTTATGTTTTTTCAGATAGTCAAGTACGCTGTGTACAGCAACATTTCCTTCACCAACAGCCTTGGCATACTGATAAGGTCTGCCTGTACAGTCACCTGCTGCATATACACCATCAATGTTAGTCTTCTGAGTTCTGTCAACAATAATATGTCCACCAGCCATATCAAGTCCTGATAATAATACACCCGGATTGATAGAATCCTTTAAGAAGAAAGCTCCGCTTACAGGGATAGCTTCTCCCTTGAAAGTTACTGAAGCAACCTTCTTATCTCCGTCAACACTTGCAGGAAGTCCGTTAAAATGCGTTATGTTATCATATTGTAACGTGGTTTCCTTATAAGGTGTGAAAAGATATATATGATTAGCAAGTCCTGCTAAAAATGTTACTTCATCCTCGAATTTAGGTGATGCACATATAACAGCAATATCCTTATTCTTATATAATGCTCCATCACATGTAGCACAATAACTTACGCCACAACCTAAAAGCCTTGCTTCACCTTCAATCTCTCTTGTTGTTGTCATACCAACAGTCATTATGACAGCTTTGGCTTCATATATCTCATTATCAGCACCGGCTGCAAAATAACCGCCGCAGTCATATATGGAATTAACCTGTGACTCTGTTATAGTAATGCCACAGTCGTCAATCTGCTTTAAGAACACAGACTGCATTTCGCTTCCTGTAACAGCAGGAAGTCCAGGATAATTCATGATTTTCTCGGCTTTCTCTATCTTAGTGCTTAGTGCTCTTGAACCAAACCATATAAAGTTAAGATTTCTTGCTTTAGCAGTGAGTGCAGCAGATATTCCCGCAGGTCCGCTGCCGATTATCATAAGGTCATACATATTACATAGCCTCCTTATTATGTTGACTTATAAACTAGTATTAATTAAAGGAAACGGCTTATACGCTCTTTCATCTGCTCTTCGCCCATGATATGAACAATAGTCCACAGATCAGGAGTATTAGCTCTGCCGGTTACAGCTATTCTTACCACCTCTGCAACATCTGATACATTACCCTTGAAGTTCTCAGGATTAGCCTTGTAAGCCTTCATATCAGAAGCATAGCCGTTCTTGTCAGCTATTTCCTTAAGCTTGTTAAACCACATGCTGTTATCATCATTATGGTCATAAGCTGCAAGGTAATCGTTAAGAATAACCTTAACCTCGTCATCAGCTAATCTGAATTCATCTCTTTCACCTGATTCGCCATCAAAGAAGAAACTGATAAGTTCAAATATCTGCTTAGCATACATGAAGTCTTTTCTTCTTCTCTTGGCACCAACACCCATGTAAAGTCTTAATATAGCAAGTAACTTCTCTTTGTCAGCAAACCATACCTTTTCCATCTCAGGTTCATTCTCTAATGCCCAGTTGTGAAGAAATTCGTATAAATCATCCTCTGATAACTTAGAAAGCTCATTCTTACAGATGTTATGAAGCTTTTCCTTATCAAATAATGCACCTGAAACACTCATCTTATCTACAGAGAATGGGAATTCATTGATATCCTTGTCAGGGAATTTTTCATGCCATTCCTCAAAGTTAGAGTTAAGGAGTGTAAGAAGATAAACCTTCATTGTGTATGGATGGTAACCGTCTTTTCTATAGTAATCAAGTGAAAGCTCCGGATCCTTTCTCTTAGATAACTTTCTCTTTCCGCCAGTCTCCTCATCAAACTTCATAAGATGCGCTGTATGTGCATATGCTGGCATCTTAAAGCCAAGAAGGTGGAATAATTCATAGTGGATAGGAACAGAAGCAAGCCATTCACCGCCACGTACAACTGTAGTAGTTCTCATAAAGTGGTCATCAATTGCGTGTGCAAAATGATATGTTGGAATACCATCTTTCTTAAGAAGAACTACATCATGGATATTCTCTGGAAGCTTAATCTCTCCCTTAATGCTGTCTGTAAATGTGATTTCATTCTCAGGACTTCCCTGTGAACGAAGTCTAAGCACATAAGGCTTTCCTGCCTTAAGATTTTCCTCGATAGTCTCTAAAGAAAGGTCACGGCATACAGCATATTTGCCATAATATCCAGTAAGAACCTTATCAGTCTCCTGCTGTAATCTTACAGCCTCAAGCTCTTCCTCTGTACAGAAGCAAGGGTAAGCAAGACCTTTAAGTACAAGTTCCTTTGCAAATGTATGATAGATATCAACTCTCTGTGTCTGATAATATGGTCCGTATGCATTAACCGGGTCAGAATCCGGGAAGCCTGCACCTTCATCAAATTCAATATCAAAATATCTTAAAGAATTAATTACAAGGTCAACAGCACCTTCAACAGTTCTCTTGGCATCAGTATCTTCAATTCTTAAGTAGAACACACCACCGTTCTTATGTGCAATTCTCTCATCAGCCAAAGCACTGTAGAGATTACCAAGATGGATAAAGCCTGTAGGGCTTGGACCTAATCTTGTTACTTCTGCCTTATTAGGAAGTTTTCTATATGGGTATTTCTCCTCATAATAATCAGGTGTCTTATCCACATCAGGGAATAAGAGCTCTGCTAATTTCTTACAATCCTGTTCGTTCATTATTAATCTCCTTATATTGCTAAATAAATCTCATAATATTTTACACATTTTGCAGACGCATTTCAACCTTGAAATTAATCTGTGGTAATCTTGGGCTTTGATTATATAATTATAACACAACGATACCTGTCTATGGCTGACACTCTCCGATATCCTCGCTTAGTTGGAGTAAATACCGCTATCTACAGAGTTTATTACGGTACTTGAAGTCAAACGCGCTTCGCTTGAACGAGACTTCAAGCACCGACCTTTTGTAGATAGCGGTATTAACTCCAACACAGCTCGTCTATAGTCGGGTGTCAGCTACAGACAGGTATAGTTGTGTATTAAAGTAATGAAAAGCCCAAGATTAACATATATTAAGTATATTGCGGAATGCGTATGCTACGCCGTCTTTATCGTGGTGGAGGGTTATGTGGTCGGCTATTTGTTTCAGGTGTGGTGCGGCGTTTTCCATTGCTATTCCTACGCCGGCGTATTCTATCATGTCTGTGTCGTTGTCTGCGTCACCGAAGGCGGCTACATTTTCACGGGACAGACCGAGGTATTCTGTTAAGAACTTAACACCTGATTTCTTGCCGGCGTCTTTATATGATATCTCAAGGAGCTGGCTTATTGAACTTGTCATGTAGACTTCGTCTGTGGCTTTTCTTATTCTGTCCATTATGTTTTTCTTTAATTCATCGTCGCCGACTACTATGTCAATACTGTCTAATTCATGGCAGTGTTCAAGTATGAAGGATACAATGTCGTCTTTAAGAATTCTTGTTTTCTTTACATAGTTAAGTGAGTGTTCTGTAGCACCGTATTTTTCAGGATGTGCAGTATATTCTGTTGAAGCGAAGGCCTGTCCTTTTATAAATGCTTCATATGTCACAATATCATTCTCTGTGAGTTTAAGTATTGTCTTTACTGATTCCGGTGTAAGAACATAGGATTTAAGGCACTCTTTGCCTGCAATACGGTATATGGCAGCACCATTGCTTGTTATTGCATATTCAATTCCGGGAACTGATATGACATCCTCAGGCAGTGTGTCAAATGCACGTCCGCTTGCGATACATACATGTACTCCGTTGCTTATAGCATCAATTAATGCCTGTCTGTTTACTTCTGATAGATGGCTTTCTGAATTAAGAGTTGTCCTGTCTAAATCAAGAGCCACAAGTTTAATATCTGTATTCATAATAATCACCTTGTTTTCGTACTTTTCATAGAATAGCCATTATAAATAAATAAGGCTGTCCCTTTAAGGACAACCTTATATGTATAGTGATGATATGTCAATATTTTAAGCGGATTTTTTATCATCTTTCGATGGCTTAATCTGCCCCTGAACGATTTCGATAATTTCATCAGATAAGAAATTAAGCTCGTCTGCGTCGTGGCAGGCAATTATAATTAAAGCACCTCTTTCCCTGTGCCTGATGAGTATGTCACGAATCTGCTCTGTACCTGTATCATCAAGTGCATTGATTGGTTCATCAAGGATAATGATATCGGGATTCTCCATGATGGCAGCAGCAATTCCAAGTCTCTGTTTCATACCAAGTGAGAACTTATGGAAAGTTCTCTTATCATCAGGATCAAGACCAATCTCGGTAAGAGTCTCGCGTATGCGGTTATCATCAATACGCCTGCGGATAGATGCAAGTGTTTTAAGATTCTCAAATGCAGTGTAATTATTAATAAAAGACGGATTTTCAATTAATAATCCGATACTTGGCGGAAACATAATATCTTTTCCGATAATCTGTCCATTAATATCAACAGTACCCTTAACCTTGATAAGACCTGATATAGCTCTCATAAGCATAGTTTTACCACAGCCGTTCTTTCCCTTGAAACCATATATTTTGCCTGATTCCATGCGCAGATTGATATCTTTAAGGATATCATTGCTCTTAATTTTCTTTGAAACATTTGTAAGCTGAATATACATATTAATCCCCCTTAGATAAAGTCTTTTTTCTTTGAATAAATAATACCGGCTGCAACCAGTAATATATTGATTGCCAGCATTAAGCACAGACCGTACGGCCATCTGTTGTATACATGAGGTATGCGGATAGTCATGAAATAATTATAGAAAAAGAACCATTTCATACTGCATATACTCACAATAAAGAAGAACAGATTAACAACGAATCCGAATACCGCATTGCTGATATAAGCAAGCAGAAGGCTTATGCCCGTCATAGTTACGAGACACACAAAACACAGTATAATAACCAGAGGCATATTGAAATCAAGTTCAAGCTTAGTCTGTAAAAATATTCTTACTGCCTCGGTGCCTGTAATGTTAAGTGACATTGAAAATCTGCTGCCAGTCATAATCAGACCAACAATTGTGTTAGCAGCAAATATACCTGCCATATATATAATTACAGCCAGTAACATAGTGATATATTTGCTGAGCCACCAGCCGGAAGCTGAACCTGAGATAACAAGAATATTCTTTCCGACAGCTTTCTGGTCAGCCGTTATGTAATAAGTTATTATAAATGTGATATACAGCACTATAAGAATCTCAAACAGCGGAATGTCAATCTGCATGCCGGGAGAGAATTCTTTTGCACCTCTGAATACATACAGCAGGGAATCTCCAAGAGAAATACTGCTGATTCTGGAATTCTTAATACATCTGTATACATTTGAAAAATACGATACAGCCTGAAATACGCAATATATATAGAAAACCATATAGAATTTCCAGCA
>ERZ779953.421-NODE-421-length-12323-cov-1.694_pt1 | contig 12323 bp, 10 predicted proteins | sample MGYA00511184_ERZ779953 | MGnify/ENA primary metagenome ERZ779953 (study PRJEB29588, sample SAMEA2163248) | human gut metagenome | biome: human gut; feature: human-associated habitat; material: faeces | place: Denmark | collected 2008/2010 ... | reverse complement strand
CAAGCTCCAATAACTCAACGAGGCAGCCTCTACGGTAGGTTCTTGTTCCAACCTTTTCAGGATATTCAGGTATTTGTCGGCATCGAGCAATGTCGTATCACGACTCTCGCCTCCCCGGACCGTAGTAAGACGATAAACATGGTCGATATCATATCCCAACGGACGATAGAAAGTATATTTCATACATCCCAGAGAATCGCAAAGAAACCACATCACGATGAATACCAAAAAGAGTTCGGCCAAAACCCACCCACTATTGCTCAGGCGTGCCCATATCATGCGTAAGTTGTGTACAATGAATTTCATAATACTTCTTGTTTTATTTATCGTTCAGTGAATCTACAATTGTCCGTCTTGCCGCCATCCATGCAGGCAGTCCGGCACTAAGCGTATTGATGACCACGCAGAAAGTAAAAGCCAGCAGGAATACCCAAGGACTGAACAATGCCTCCATACTCAAGCTAAAGTCACCGGCCGTACCGATATTCTGGCTATTGGTAAAGAGCCAGATACGCATTCCCCATACAGCTATGTAGCTGAACAACAGCCCTACCACACCTCCAAGCAGTGTCAGCACCAGATTCTCATTCAGAATTTGGCGTATCAGTACACCGCACGTTCCTCCGAAGGCCTTACGTACTCCAAGCTCCGAAGTGCGCTGCTGCATCCGGCTGTTACTCAGTCCGCACAAATTGAGCGACGGCACCAACAGAATGATGAACAATGCAATGGCATATTGCAGGTATAGCATCGTCACATCCGGCCCTACATTGGACCATACATGGTTCACATGCGCCACAATGTCGTCCGGTTGCTCCATGATGTCTATCTGCATGTCTCCCAATCCTGCATTGACAGCCTCTACCCGTTTGGCAATACCTTGACGAATGGTCGGGAAATCGTCGGATGTACGTGCCAGCACAGCAATATGAACACCACCGCCGTAGCTCCATACCGAAGTCACTTCCAACTTATCTGCCGGATACATGCTCCATACCTGTGCGTAAGCATCCTTTGCGGTGACAGAAACATCCTTTACCACTCCTACCACACGTGCCGGTTCGCGGTTCAACAACAATTGCTGCCCCACCGCATCCGTCGTACCAAACAGTTTCCGTGCTACAGAAGCACAAACCACAACTGCTTTTGTACCTCCCGCACGGTCCTCTTCGCCAAAACCGTGTCCTGCCATGAACTGCAGGCTGAATACCTTCCAGAACCCCTGATCGGTCTGCATGGCATCCACTTTCACCCGGTTGTTACCGTCTGTAAGAGACACCAAAGCGGCACTGGCCGGAGCAAAAGCAGTACAAGCTTCCACTTCGGACAGCGGCTGTATGCATTCCTTCATAAATGCCGGTGAAGGAGAATTATAGTTCTGTAGCCCTTCCTCTGTCTTGCTACTTATATGCATGGCAGAAAAGTAAAGGCACCGGCTACGGTTCACTTCTGGTTCCAAATCGGCATACTTCGTTTGCCAGATAATCACAATAGCCATAATCATGGTAATGGCAAATGCCGTACCCAGTATGGAAATTGTACTCAGCAGCGGATTCTGCTTCAAGATAGTAAAAGCTTGTCTTACGGTTTGCATTTCATTAATTGATAGTTGATAATTAATAGTTGACAGTTGACTAAGCAGTAATTATTCCACCTGACGTCCGTCGAAGAAGCGGACGGTGCGTGAGGTCTGTTTGGCCTGCTCTTCATTGTGGGTCACCATCACGATGGTACGTCCGTCTTCCTTGTTCAGTTGATGCAACAGTTCCATGACTTCGGCACCCATCTTGGAGTCTAGGTTACCGGTGGGCTCATCGGCGAGGATTATCTCCGGGTTGCCGATAATGGCACGGGCAATGGCTACACGCTGGCATTGACCGCCGGAAAGCTGTGTAGGCATGTGGCGCATGCGGTGGCTCAAACCGACCTTCTTCAATACCTCTTCCGCCAGATGACGACGTTCCTTGGCAGACACCTTTCTATAGAGCAAAGGCAACTCCACATTATCCAGCACATTCAGCGAATTAATCAGATGGAAAGACTGGAACACAAAACCCAACTTCCGGTTACGGAAAGCAGCCAGCTCCTTGTCCTTCATGCCGTCTACTTTCGTACCGGCTATTTCGATAGTGCCGCTGGTGGGTGCATCCAGTAAGCCCATAATGTTCAGCAACGTAGATTTTCCGCAACCGGAAGGTCCCATGATACTGAGAAATTCTCCCTTGTTCACTTCGAGGTTTACATTTTCCAATGCCACGGTTTCAATCTCGTTTGTACGATAAATCTTGTTGATGCCAGTTAACTTAATCATAATGGTAAGTATTTAATTGTTATTATTCTGTTCTGTTTCTATTCCGCACAATTTCTGTTTCAAGAGGTCAAAAGTTGTGCCAAAATCGTTTATTATTGATTATCTGCTATTTATACATGCAGTAAGGTGTCCGAAAATGAACACCTTGTCCGTTTTCATCTATTCGTCACGCAGGGCTTCCGTAGGTGGAATGCGGCTGATGTTGCGCGCCGGGATATAGATTCCCACCAACACTACCACCAGCAGTATCAGAAAGATGACGAGCGACACGAGCAGATAATGCGAGGTGAAATCCGACACCCAATAGCTCTCTGTGCTCTCCACCCAATTCTGCCCTTTGGCCAGCCCTTCTTTCAGTGCATATTGCAAATAGAGCAGAAAACCAGTCAGTGAAGCGACCACGGTCAATACCGTGCCTTCGCCCATCAGCAGGCGGACAATGTCGCTGCGTGTAGCTCCGAACGACAGCATCACTCCCACTTCCTCGCGCCTCGTACGTGTCTGCAACCAGAAGGTACCGATGACACCCAGGCAAAGATTCACCAGGAAGAAAGCCGCCATCGCCAGATTACGGCGGTAAATCGGTGTGGAATTGCTGGCTTCGCTCTCCGTTATAATCTGCTCATAGGAACGGACACTGCGGGCAAACAGATTGCCCCGCCTCATCTCCTTCACCATCCAGGGACGGAAATCGTGCAGAAAACGCTCCATGCTGACACCTTCTTTGAGGCGTACCAAGATATGGGCACTTTCAGGGATATAACTTGTATCGATGGTAAGCATCGGCATAAATGCAACGGGGACGGGACGCCACTCGCTATACATCTTCATGGCTCCTATCGTACCGACAACCGGCATGTACAAGGTATCTCCATGGTCTCTGCTTACACAGCGTTTGCCATGCGCGTCTTTGGTATGGAACAACTGTTCGGCAGCATTCTCCGTCAGTACAATGTCATTCGGGGCATAGGCGTAGTCGGACAGCTGTCCGAGTGTCCGCCCCTTACCGGAACGGAAACCATACGTATCAAAAAAGTTTGTATGAGGCAGAAATTGTATCATCATAATAGATAAGGGAATCGTATCCCCTTCGGCAAACAATTGACTATTCGAACTTCCCGAAGAATTGGGATAACAGAATCCCAGCACGGGAGTGGCCGATTCCACACCGTCAAAGTCCTTGACATAACGCATCAGATTATAATAGTTGTCCACCAACGTAGCAGAGTCCTGCGCTTCGGCGTCGTATCCCGGTGCCTGGGGCTGCAATGCGCCCAATGAAATGAGGCAAAGCCGCTCCGCATCATAGCCCAACGGGATATTACGGTCGTGCGTGACCACAATCACCGGGTCCAATACAACCCAACTGATGATACTCACCAATATCAATTCGGCCAACAACCATCCGTTCTTGCGGCGGCGCGCCCAAAGATTCTTCCATATTAACTTAAACATACCAACCTCCCGTGTCTTATCGTTTTTCATTCAGTGAGTTCACAATCGGTTTCCGCAAGGAATACCACGCCGGTATAAGGGCCGACAACAGATTCAGTACGACACACAGCACCAATGCTGCGAGAAAAACCAACGGAGCAAACAGCATCTCACCCGACACGCGGACATCCACTCCTTCGGGCACCATGCCCGGCCAACTGTCGAGTACCGTAAATATCCACTCGCGTCCCGTGTAAAGTGCCAGCCAGGCCAGCAGCAAGCCCAATGCTCCACCCAGTGCAGTCAACAGCAGGTTTTCCCACATCACTTGTGAAAGCAGTATCTTACGTCCGGCTCCAAACGACTTCCGCACCCCCATCGCTGCCAGGCGTCCCTCCATACGGCTCGATATCATGCCACTCAGATTCAAGGCAGGCACCAATAGCAATACGAGCAGGACAAGCAGGAAGTGGCGCACTGTGGCCCAAAGGTCAAACTCCATACCTGAATAAGTCTTAAAGACACTCAACAGATGGGAGGTGGGCTGCTCCCAAAAATCCACTTGCCATTCATCGGGATGCATAAGATTCTCCTTACGGCAGATTTCCTTTATCTCAGCCCGCAGAGCATCTCCCTGCTTACCGTCCTTCACCAGAAAGGTAGCGCTGAAAGCTCCCAGATAGGGAAGGTTGTATTTAGGACTGCTGTAATCGGGCGACACCGTATAAGGTACGTAAAGCTGTGCATAGGATTTGGAGGTGAGGTAACTGGCGCTACGCACCACTCCACAAACCCGGTAGTCGATATAGTTCAGGCTGAACGAGCGTCCTACTACCTCTTCCGTCGTACCGAACAAGCGGCGTGCCAAATCATCGGTAACGACAGCAGTGGAAATGCCACTTGCCAGGTCGGATGCCGTGAATGGACTACCTTCCAGGAATTGGAAAGAATATATCTTGAAAAAAGCAGGGTCTGTCAACTTTACCATAACCGGAAAATCACCGCTACGGTCGGCAGGCTGTATATAACTGTTTTCCGACAAGTCATTATGCAGCTCGGCCGAAACGACAAGAGCATTCTCTACGGGATAGAACCAGTCTTGCAGCGCCTTGTAGGAAACAGCCCATTGCATGGTCCTGGTATTGTTGCCGCTTCCCTGCGTGAATTTTGAATTGCTGAGGTAAAGCGTATTCATGCGGTTTGCCTCTGGATAGACGGGCGCAATCTTCACATAATACACCACCGCCATAATCATTGTCATGGCAATGGCCAGCCCCGTACCCACAATGTAGAGCATGCTGAACAGTTTATTCTGCTTCAACAGCTCCCAGGCTTGTTTCAAGTAAACCTTTATCATTTTAGCTTCAACTTATTCTTGTTCTTATAGTTACTCATATCGCTCACCACCACTTCATCACCCGGTTGCAAGCCACTGACCACTTCTACAAACTCAAAGTTGGAATCGCCCAGCTGCACCTTGCGCTTTACAATTTCCTTGTCGGAATTGCGTACAAAAAGTTCATACTCCCCACGTCCCACATAATAGCTGGCATTGGCTATGCGCATCACGTCTTCCTTCACCGCATTCATCACATAGACGTCGGTTTTCAGACCGGAACGCAGTCGGCGGTTGTTGTCCTCATTCAACTGCACGGTAAAGGAGATGACGCCATTCTTTGAAAGCGGAGTAACACTGCTTACGGAACCTTCCAGCTTTTCGCTGCCAATCTTCACAATGGCCTTGCCGCCGGCAGCCACACGGTCACCGTAAGTATCGGCAATCTCGCCTTCCACCTTGAAGTGACTCAAGTCGGAGATGACGGCAATCTGTGAGCCTTCGGGAACCTGGGCACCAATCTGATTGTTGATATAAGTAAGGATGGCCTTCCGGGGCGAACGCACCTGCGCATCGTCGAGCGTACGTTTGGTTTCGGCCAGTGTCTTTTGGAACATGCTGAAATCCAGCTCCTGCACTTGGTATTCCGCAGCCAGCACTTCCTTCTCGTTGGCATACTGCTGCTGTAATTGCTCGTATTCCAGTTGTGCTACGTTGTAGCTCAGTTCGGCTTGGCGCACTTTGTCGGTGGTGCCCGAACCGAGGCTATCAAGGTACTGCTCGTTACGCAGTTCCACCTTCATGCGGTCCAGCTTCATGGCGGAGACTTTGATTTTCATCTGAAGGTCGGTCAGCTTGGTCTGGTTGTCAAGTTTCAGCTGTTTCAGCTTGTAGCTGCGCATCTGCTCTTCATCCAGCATCTTTTTGTAGTCGGTTTCGGCACTCTGTAAGTCCAGTTTCAGGATAGGGGTACCGACATCCACACTATCACCACCTTTTCTGTACACTTCCAAAATGCGGGTATTAATAGGCGAATTTATAATTTCCTCGAATGCAGGAACCACTTTTCCGGAGGCACTGACACTGACTTCAATCGTACCCTTGCCTACTTTGGAGAAAACGAGGTCTTTCTCCTTCACTCCCGTACGCATCAATGAAATGAGTACACTGACCACTACGATACCTGCCACGCCGATAGCACCGTAGCGGATGATTTTCTTATTGCGTTCTTTATTACGCACTTCTTTCGGAATTTCTCTATCCATATCTTTTAATTTTATTGTTTGCGAACATAACGCTTAATATATACTAAATCCATGCCAAAATCATAACCCCCTGAAAGTAAGCGAAAAGACAAAAAAGAAGGGTGTCCGTTTTCGGACACCCTGTACATTTTCGGATAGCTTCTTTATCTTAATCTCAATCTGTCGCCAATCTCCGGCACGTATTCCGCATCCTTGCGATTCATCTTATAAAGGTTCTTCAGACGAATGCCGTACTTTTGGGAAATGGTATGCATGGAATCACCGTCTTTCACTATGTAGACGGTATGGGGTTTGGCGGCTTTCTTGCGCTTTTCTTTCAAGTAAATAATGTCTCCCACCTCCAGTGTATATTCTTTATGGAGGTCGTTGTATTTCACCAGTTTCTTCCAGCTGATGTCAAACTCCTTGCCCAATACCTGGAAGGTGTCTCCGTCGCGTGCCACGACATAAGCTATATCGTTGGCAATGTACACCTGATGCGGATTGGCCAGCCAAGGTTTCTTTTTCAGTTCCTTCTCCCAACTGCGGACATCGTGTTTGCTCATGCCACGGCTGTCGTACTTATACAGTTCATAGTCCTCAATAATGGTTATCAGGCGGTTGGCATACGACGGGTCGGTAGCATAGCCGGCCTTCTTCAAGCCGCGCGCCCAACCCTTATAGTCCGTAATCTTCAGTTTGAAAAGAAAAGCATAACGTGCTCCCCGTTTCAGGAAATCGGAATGGTCTTCATAAGAGTCTTTCGGATTGCGATAAGCGCGGAAACATTCATTGCGGGCATCGTCATCATGCCTCACCGTCCGTCCGCGCCAGTTGCCTCCACACTTGATGCCGAAGTGATTGTTGCTCTTGCGCGCCAGCTCACTGTATCCGGCACCGCTCTCCAACAGCCCTTGGGCCAGCGTGATGCTGGCAGGTATCTTATGACGTTGCATCTGCTCCACGGCAAGGGGAGCATACTGTTTGATATACTCATTGTAGCGGGCATTCCGGCGTTGTGCCTGCACTGTTGTTATGGAAATAAAAAGAAATGCTATGATAGCAGTCAGTCTGAAAATCCGTTTCATGCTTAAAATGTTGAGTTCTGCACAAAAGTCCGTAAAAGAATTGAAATAACCAATCTCTTTTCTATCTTTGTAACATTAATTACAATATAACCCTTTGCCTTATGAAAGAATTAAATATCGAAATCGCCGTCAAGATATACGACTATGAAGAACTGGATGCCGCCGACCGCGAACTGATGGATGCCGCCCGCGAGGCTACCAACCGCAGCTATGCCCCTTACTCCCACTTCTCGGTAGGAGCTGCAGCCAGACTGGCAAACGGTATTGTAGTGACCGGCACCAACCAGGAAAACGCCGCCTATCCTTCCGGGCTGTGTGCAGAACGCACCACCCTATTCTATGCCAACTCCCAACATCCCGACCAGGCAGTGACCACCCTCGCCATTGCCGCAGCACAACGAGTTCCTGGAGTCTCCCATTCCTCCCTGCGGCGCCTGCCGGCAAGTGATGCTCGAAACGGAAAAGCGCTTCAAGCATCCCATGAGGGTGTTGCTATATGGCAAAAAGGGAATCTACGAGCTGAAGAATGTGGGAGAATTACTGCCACTCTCGTTCGATGCTTCGGCCATGAAGTAACAGAACCAATAAAGTACTAACATCGTGTCTGCAGGAAATTAACTTCTTGCCGACACGATATTAATATCACAAAAAACCTTTGTTATTCAGTGGAAATCATTACCTTTGCACCCATTAACCAATTAATTCCACCGATGAGAATATCCGACTAAAGACAGCACATTCCGGTAAACATCACTATCAACATGCTTTTTCAGACTGAACGCTGAGCATCACCTATATAGATGTTTAGCCAATACTGTGTTTGTCTGTACCCTCCCCTTCGAGAATTTCAATTTCGGGGAATGCTTGCATCTCCCCTATCATTCTTACTTCTAAAAACACAGTAGAAACTTATGAGCTTTATCATTAAAGACCTTAGCTATATCCATGCAGATAAGGAAATCTTGTTTTCACACCTCCACTTGAGTATCAACTCCGGAGATAAAATAGCCCTGACCAGAAATAACGGTTGCGGCAAGTCTACCCTCATGCGTATTTTGGTAGGAGACTTGTCTCCAAGTTCGGGAACGGTGCTACGCCCCGAACATCTGTACTACGTGCCCCAGCACTTCGGACAATACGACCGGCAGACAATAGCACAAGCTTTGGGAATCAGCCACAAGCTATCTGCCCTGCATGCCATCCTAAGCGGTGACGCTACCGAAAAGCACTTCAATACGCTCAATGATGACTGGAACGTGGAAGAACGCGCCCAGACTTCTCTCGACAGCTGGGGACTGGACGGTATCCCACTCTCCCGTCCGATGGAAGGACTTAGCGGCGGCGAAAAGACCCGCATCTTCCTGGCAGGCATGGAGTTGCACAACCCAACAGCCATCCTGCTGGACGAACCGACCAACTATCTGGACGCGGATGGACGGGAACGTCTGTATAACTTGATACGACGGACATCGGCTACCGTGCTCGTCATCAGTCACGACCGCACGCTACTGAATCAGTTGCCTGCCATCTGCGAACTCTCCTCCCAGGGATTGACGTATTACAGCGGAAACTACGACTTCTACAAAAAACAGAAGGCCCTGCAACAGAAAGCCCTTACCCAACAACTGGAAGAGAAGCAGAAAGCCCTGCGCCTTGCACGCAAAGTGGCACGCGAAGTAGAAGAACGGAAGTCCAAACAGAATGTGCGGGGAGAAAAAAACTCCATTAAAAAGGGGATTCCCCGCATCATGATAGGAGCACTGAAAAACAATGCGGAAAACAGCAGCAGCAGACTCAGCAGCATTCATACGGAGAAAACGGAAAAATTGCAGGCAGAAATGTCAGGCATCAAAAGTTCACTGCCACAGACAGACAAACTGAAAACAGACTTCAATGCCTCTCATCTGCATGTGGGGAAAGTTCTGGTCAAGGCAAAGGACGTCAACTTTCATTATCCCAGCCTCGCGGCTTCTCCTATGGAGACAACCCGTCCGGAGGCAGTAAAGGAGCTCTGGTCTTCCTCCCTCACCTTCCAGTTGAGAAGCGGCGACCGCCTCAGCTTGAAAGGAAAAAACGGCAGTGGAAAAACAACCCTGCTGAAACTCATCATGGGCGAATTGCACCCCACCGACGGAGTGATGGAGCGTGCCGGCTTCACCTCCGTCTATCTGGACCAAGAATACTCCCTCGTCCGTAATGAGCGCAGCGTACTCCAACAAGCAGAAGCTTTCAACCACCGCCACCTGCCGGAACATGAAGTGAAAACCATCCTCAACCGTTACCTCTTTCCCCGCGACGTGTGGAACAAGCCGTGCGGCAAACTGAGTGGCGGCGAAAAGATGCGCCTCTCCTTCTGCTGCCTGATGATTGCCGACAATACCCCGGATATGTTCATTCTGGACGAACCCACCAACAATCTGGACATCGAGAGTATAGAAATAATAACGGCAACGATACGCGACTACGCCGGCACCGTAATTGCCATCAGCCACGACCGGGAGTTTCTGAAAGACACCGGCATCGAACGGGAGATACTTTTGGAATGAATCAGTAATTTAGGTAACAACAACCGTAATTTGTATACTGCCATTCTCATAAAACCTGCCTATTTTTGCAGCACGTAATCATTTACTAACTAACGAACAACGAATATGAGCAAAAAAGTATTAATCCTCTCCTCCAGTCCCCGCAGGAATGGAAACTCCGACCTCTTGTGCAATGAATTCATGCGCGGTGCCGCAGAGGCCGGACATCAAGTAGAAAAGATTTTCCTGAAAGACAAGCACATCAACTACTGCACGGGATGCAGCGTATGCAGCATGTACGGCAAACCCTGCCCGCAAAAGGACGATGCCGCCGAAGTGGTGGAAAAGATGATTGCCGCCGACGTCATCGTCATGGCAACCCCCGTCTACTTCTACACCATGAGCGCGCAGATGAAGACACTGATTGACCGTTGTTGCGCACGCTACCTTGAAATAAAGGACAAGGAGTTCTACTTCATCATCGCCGCCGCCGAAGAAAGTGTCCCCATGATGGAGCGTACCATCGATGGTTTCCGTGGCTTCCTCGACTGCCTGGAAGAGCCCAAAGAATGCGGCACCATTTATGGCGTGGGTGCCTGGAAGGTGGGCGAGATAAACGACAAGCCTTCCATGCACGAAGCCTACGAGATGGGAAAAAAGGTATAAAGAACGAATACTAATCGCTATACAATACATTTATGCTACGTACCATCAGACTGACCCTTGCCGTCATCTTCTTCGCACTCATCACGCTGTTGTTCCTCGACTTCACGGGAACACTGCATGCCTGGTTCGGATGGATGGCGAAGATACAATTCCTGCCGGCCGTGCTGGCACTGAACATCGGTGTAGTACTGTTTCTTGCAGTGCTGACCTTGGTATTCGGACGCATCTACTGCTCCGTCATCTGCCCGTTGGGAGTATTCCAGGACATTGTTTCCTGGCTCTCCGCCAAACGGAAGAAAAACCGTTTCCGCTACTCGTCCGCACTGAAATGGCTACGCTACGGTGTGCTGGGAGTATTCGTACTTGCCATTATCGGCGGACTGAACTCTTTTGTCGTGCTGCTGGCCCCTTACAGCTCATACGGGCGCATCGTTTCCAGCCTTTTCTCCCCACTCTACCAGTGGGCAAACAACGGACTGGCCTACCTGGCCGAACGTGCTGACAGCTATGCCTTCTATGAAACGGATGTATGGATGAAGAGTCTCCCTACCCTGCTGATTGCCACGGTCACTCTGGTGGTCCTCATCGTGCTGGCATGGCGAGGTGGACGTACCTATTGCAACACCATCTGTCCGGTAGGTACAGTGCTTGGCTTCCTCTCGAAGTATTCCTTGCTGAAACCGGTAATTGACACAAAGAAGTGCAACAGTTGCGGACTTTGTGCCCGCAACTGCAAGGCATCGTGCATCAACATCAAAGCACACGAAATAGATTACAGCCGTTGCGTGGCATGTATGGACTGTATCAACAAGTGCAGGAAAGGTGCCATCACTTACACACGCCGCAAGCCGGCCTCCGCTGCAGTCTCCCAGGAAACCTCCGTGGCACCGGAGCAGGTAAACGACGCCCGCCGCGCATTTCTCTCTACAACTGCCGTGTTTGCTGCTACGGCAGCCCTCAAGGCGCAGGAGAAGAAAGTGGACGGTGGACTGGCTGTCATCGAGGACAAAAAAATCCCCGAGCGCGCCACTCCCATCACTCCTCCGGGCTCACTGAGCGCCCGCCACTTTGCACAACACTGCACAGCCTGCCAGCTCTGCGTATCGGTATGCCCCAACCAAGTGCTCCGTCCTTCTTCGGACTTGACAAAACTGATGCAGCCGGAAATGTCCTACGAACGCGGTTACTGCCGCCCCGAATGCGCCAAGTGTGCGGAGGTGTGTCCTACCGATGCCATCCATCTGACGAGCCTCGCCGAGAAATCGGCCGTCCAAATCGGTCATGCCGTATGGATTAAGGAGAATTGCATCTGCATCACAGACAAGATGGAATGTGGGAACTGTGCCCGCCATTGTCCGGCCGGTGCCATACAGATGGTTCCTTCAGACCCGGAAGACGAAGCCTCCATCAAGATACCGGTAGTCAACGCCGAACGCTGTATCGGATGCGGAGCATGCGAGAACCTTTGTCCGTCGCGTCCGTTCAGTGCCATTTATGTGGAAGGCCATGTGATGCACAGAACTGTCTGAAGCAACTTTATCACCCTAATATCCATTTATAATTTCAGTCCTATCACAATGAAAGAAGACAATAAGAACAAGATAAACCGCCGCGATTTCTTCAAACTCGCCGGTGCAGGAACGCTTGCCTCGGCAGCAGCCCTATACGGCTGTTCGGGCAACAAGAACAACGGGGAAAGCGAATCGGCCGCACTGGGCG
>ERZ779953.409-NODE-409-length-12629-cov-6.45133_pt1 | contig 12629 bp, 9 predicted proteins | sample MGYA00511184_ERZ779953 | MGnify/ENA primary metagenome ERZ779953 (study PRJEB29588, sample SAMEA2163248) | human gut metagenome | biome: human gut; feature: human-associated habitat; material: faeces | place: Denmark | collected 2008/2010 ... | reverse complement strand
CGTGCGTCCGTAATGGTCGCGTAATAAATATCTCGATAATAAGAGATTAGGTTAGTGTTCAAAGTTTAGAAATAAACAATAGACCTATCCCCGACTGACTTACTCGGAGAGGAAACTCAAAGAGGAACACAGCACGTCAGTAAAGCGATAAGTTAGCTAATTGCCATGCTACGACTGAATTGCAAGGGGAAAGACAGATATGAGGATGAAGCCTGATTGGTTGAATGATAGTTCAGTGACAGAAGTTGAAGTTGTGGCGAAAGGCAGTTATATACGCCACATCATGGTACTACAGCCCATTGCGCGAGGGCAAGTAGCAAGAACAAGCCATGACACGACCGCAGTAAGTGGAGAAAAGAACGAAAGTCGCATCCGACAATCTGTTGCCTATCGAAAGATAGACGTTATTACGTGGTTAAACGGAGATTACCTAAATCGGAACGCCGTAAGGCTATGAGGATTTGCCTCTGAATATCCGACAAGGTAACGGAACTCCCGTAGTAGTCTGAGCAAGGGAAAACCTTGTACATGGCGAAGGGGAGTAGTTAGTAACTTTAATACAAACAAAAGAAAACGAGAGATTCGTTATGAGAAATCCAGAGATTGTATTAAACACATTATGCCAGCACAGTAAGGTCTCGGACTATAAGTTTGAGCGACTGTACCGCATTCTGTTCAACAAAGAGATGTTCTTCATTGCCTATCAGCGCATATATGCGAAGCCAGGCAATATGACTCCAGGCACAGATGGTCAGACTATCGACCAAATGAGCATTGGAAGAATTGAACGTCTCATCGAAACACTTAGGAATGAATCCTACAAGCCGCATCCTGCTAAAAGGGTGTATATACCAAAGAAGAACGGCAAGAAACGCCCTCTTGGTATACCATCCGTAGAGGACAAGCTTGTGCAAGAGGTAGTTCGGATGATTCTTGAAGCCATCTATGAGGGGCACTTTGAAAGCACCTCTCATGGTTTCAGACCTCATAAGAGCTGCCACACAGCTCTGACAAGCATTCAAAGGACTTTTACAGGTGCAAAGTGGTTTATTGAGGGAGACATAAAAGGCTTCTTCGATAACATAGACCACGATGTACTCGTCAGCATTATGCAAGAGCGTATTGCAGATGAAAGGTTTCTTCGTCTTATCAGAAAGTTTCTCAAAGCGGGGTACATCGAAGACTGGAAGTACAACAACACGTATTCGGGAACTCCTCAAGGTGGAATAATCAGTCCTATTTTGGCAAACATCTATCTTGACAGGTTCGACAAGTACATGAAAGAGTATATTTCACACTTCGACAAAGGGAAAGAAAGGGCTCACAACAAAGAATACTGTTGTCTCAACACGAAAACAGTAAACCTAAGGAAGAAATGGAAAGCGGAAACAGATGAAACTGTAAAAGCAGAACTGTTGATGAAAATAAAAGCCATGCACGAAGAGAAAAATAAGATGACATACAGACTTCCAATGGATGAGAATTATCGGAGATTGAAATACGTGAGGTACGCAGACGATTTTCTGATTGGAGTTATAGGGTCAAAAGCAGATTGTGAACGAATCAAGGCAGACATCACAGAATATATGATGAACAACCTTAAACTCGAACTTTCTGCTGAGAAGACACTCATAACTCACGCAAAAGAGAACGCTAAATTCCTCGGTTTTGACATCACCGTTAGGACATTGGATGTGTTTAAAAGGAACAGCAAAGGAATCAAAAAGCGAGAATTTGTTGGAAAGGTCATGCTTATGCTCTCTTCTGAAACAGTGAAAAAGAAGCTTCTTAGCTACGATGCTGTAAAGTTTACGAACGTAAACGGCAAAGATGTATGGAAGCCAAAATCACGGGAGAAAATGGTCGGTATGAAACCCGAAGACATCCTTGCACAATTCAACTTGGAAATCAAAGGCTTCTACAACTATTACTGTATAGCCAACAATGTTTCGTCAACATGTGCCGATTTCGGCTACATTATGGAGTATAGTCTTTATATAACTCTTGGTCAAAAATTAAGAAGACATGTAGGGCAAATCAGAGACAAGTACCGTAAAGGCAAGAATTTTGTCATCCCATATAAGGATGCAAAAGGCAAAGAACGGTTCAGAACACTCTATAAAGAGGGATTCAAACGTAAAAGCTCATTAACGGACGATTTTCTCGACCGTACCCCATGCACTATGTATGTTCCCAAACCAAGCCTTGCAGAAAGGTTGAAACAGCAAACCTGTGAAATGTGTGGTGCAACTGACACTAACGTCGTAATGCATCATATACGCACTCTTGTTGGGGTAAAGGGAGAAACTCCATGGGGCAAGTTGATGTTGTCGAGACATCGTAAGACGCTTGTAGTGTGTGAATCTTGTAATGCTATAATTCAGTTTCATGGGAAATAATGTGAGCTTACTAATGGCAAGCCGTATACACGGAGACGTGTACGTACGGTTTAGGGGCAGGTATGCGGAAACCTGCCGCCGTAAGGCGGTAAGGCGCTGCATACCGAGCCTACAGACTAATTTGCAGGAAGCGAGACCGGAGCTGTGGCAAAAATTGGAGCAGGAAAACTCGCGTCCGGCAATCGAGGAGGGCGAGCATTTCAGTTTTGCCCCAGTCGATACGATGATAAGGGATAACCTGTGGATTTGTCCGATTACGCCGAAATATCAGAATGACGCCTACTATTCCATCACGAAGAATGAAATCATCGTGCCGGAAAAGGAACAATTCAAATCGGGAGAATCGTTCTATGGGACGCTGTTCCATGAGATGACGCACTCGACAGGAGCGGAAAACGTACTCGACAGGTTCAAACCGACAGCTTTCGGTTCTCCTGAATATGCCCGAGAGGAACTGGTGGCGGAGTTAGGAAGCGCACTGGTCGCACAGCGTTACGGCATGACCAAGTATATCAAGGAAGACAGTTGTGCATACCTCAAAGGATGGCTCGATGAGCTGAAGGAATCGCCGCAATTCATCAAAACAACGCTTCTGGATGTGAAAAGGGCAACCTCGATAATTACCCAGAAGGTGGATAAGATAGCGCAAGAACTGGAACAAAATGTCGGCGAGAAGCAGGAAAACGGAGCCGCTGCAAAGGAGAAGACATTTTATTCCTCTGTCGCGTATCTTCAATTTTCGGATGACACGAGGCCGCTTGATGAACTCAGGGAGAAAGGCGATTACGAGGGATTGCTGACGCTTGCCAAGGAGTATTACGACGGCAACGGCATCAACGAACAGCATACTTATTTATCGGCCACGAACAACAAGGGAGACAGCCTTATTGCCGAGGATGAGAATTTCGCTGTCGTGTACAACGGGAGTGTCGGGGGAACCTACGAGGTGATGTTGAAATTCACGGATCAGGAAATCCGCGACCATATCCGGCGTTACGGTGTCGATATTGCCGGAGAGACGATAAAAGAGGTTGCCAGGGAGATGGCGGTGGAACAGTTCTCCGCTTTGGCGCATCAAAAGATTCCGGCCTTCGAGATGCCGAACGGCGACGTGCTGTATGTCGAATATAACAAGGAATCCGATACGCTTGATGTCGGGCAGCCCACCAATGCCGGGCTGGTCGCGCAGCATCGTTTCCCTTACGACCACAATATCGGGTTGGATGCCAACCTGCAAGCCGTGAACGAGAAGCTGAACGAACTGGAAGAGTATCGGGCAGAACTACAAGAGGCAGAATACGGTGGCGGTATGCGCCGGTAAGGATGGAAAGAAAAAGATGCGGAACCGGTTAGCTCCGCATCTTTTCTTGTTTTCGGTTTTTTATTCTTTCAGTAAATCATCCATCATGGACTGCAAATTTGCTATGTCACAATATTGGTTATATCCTCCTCTGTAGTCTTTTGCGTGTTGGGCTGTCCGTATCAGAAACGAATCAAGTTCAACTCTTACGCCGCTACCCATCCGAGCCAACGTGGAAGAGTGATTGATGTAAACGAACTTGCCGTTGCGCTCGATGAAACATGAGGTATCATAATGTCCTTTTAATTTGGATGCCACCTGTGCACCGACCGCCGTTGCGTATTTGGAAATCTTACGCACCAATGCTGTTTGAAACCTGCGATACTCTTTTGAAACATAGCCTCCTGCATCTGCAAGTATAGCGTCCTGCCATTTGGTATAAAAATTCTGTGCCATATTGATATTTTTATTTATTATTATTCGTTCCGCAAATAACTTTTCCACTTCTCACCGTTAATGGTCAGTTTGCCCATTTCCCAATCGTATTCCACTTTCGGCATATTGGTATAAGGGAAATGAACGGAATAGCCTATCTGTCCGTAAGAGCAATGCAGAGGGGTAACGCAAATTTCCCAACCGAAGTAAGATTGTGGTGTGCTGTATTTCAGCCAGTTGAAACGACCTGCGATAATATTGCGGCAAAGTCGTTTGAGTATGCCGTTTGTTGTCATTCCGCACCTCCTTTGCTTAGGATGGTAAGCTGTTCGGGGCGGTCGGGAAACCAATAGGCATCGCTGTCGATATATACGCACCTACCGCCATTCCAAGGCTTTCGGAAAGCCAGTACCTCTTTGGGGCCGAATACTACCCCGTAATCATTGGTAAATGCCACCATGTCGCCAACAGCCAAATCACTGTCTGTTTCCATGACTTCGGAAAGACGGTCGAAAAACTCCATGCCCTCGGCTTCACGCTCTTTCTTCCAGTGCATAAACTCCTCTTTGTGGCTTCTCGATGAGCCAATAGGTAATAGCTCCGATGCCAAAACCTCCGTTTCGGAAGAGCCTGTTGAGATTAAGATGATGCTGTCACTATCCACTTTTTCGGGAGTTGAGATAATTCTGCATTCTACATCATTGTCGGCAGTGTGCCAAAAAAGAAGGTTGCCTTGCTCGATGAAATCGTACTTGCTCATTGTCTTTTGATTTATTGATTTTTTTATTCCCCTTTTCTTGAAGTCTTCTGACTTCGCCCAAAGGGGGTGTTTTCATGTGCGTTCCAAACGGGGGATGCAAGAACGACGGACAAGGAACCTGCGATGAAATTTTATGAAATGCCGTTATCTCCGATTACGGAAAGTTGTCGTCAAATTTCATTTCAGGTAGCGATAGCGGCACTTGAACCATGTTCGTCCACCGTACCTTTGCATTTGAAAACAGACCTGCGGCGTATGTCGGGGCTGTGAAGGGATTATACCCTTAAAACAGGAATATACCGGCAGTGAAACCGGTGGCGGAAGCTCTGCAGAGCATATTTATAAAAGTAACCGGGGAGCCTGTGCAAAAAAGAGAGTTACCACCCGCTTTTGAGGCGGGTGGTTGCCAATGTTTCAGACAAACATCAGAAGTGGTAATCAACAACTCCTCCGATGTAGAGTATCGTTCCCACTTCAAGGGTACAAGCGAACTCCATAAACGCAAAGGACTTTTCGGCAAAAGACTGGCAGCCGTCGCCATCCAAATAAAAATGATAAGCTGTGTCCAATGGGTTTTCTATGGCTTGCTTGAGGTAATAGGTCGAACTCCATTTCAACATATTATCTACCGTAAGAGCATCCGCTCTCTTTTTGATATTGGCGACATACTCTTCTTTCCATTGCTCTATTCCACCATTGTAACGCATGGTGTCATCGGATATAAGCTCGAACATACCTCCGGGCAAGGCATGATTGACCAAATTGGCAATATCCTCTTTACGGTCTTCCTCGTCTATTTCTGAACAATAGTCATAGAAACTCCCGTCCCCTTGCTGAAGTGTGTCCTCATTCAGATAGTTTTCTTTGTCTATCGGTTCCGTTGAAATTTGAAAAATCCTGCTGTGCATAATTGTAATTTTTAATTTATTAAACTTTTTATTTCCCTTATCTTGAAGCTCTATCGGCTTCTCGTCGGGGAATGATTTTTATGCAGGATTGACAGCGGGAAAAGGACGGATAAGGCAAGTAAACAGTGTACGGGATGGAACGGAATACCCAACCGCCGAGTGTAAGAACAAAATCCGGTTCGACTGGCTTTGTCCTGCAACGAGACGGGGGCTAAAAGCCCATCTTCGATTTGCGGAAGGCTGCCGTAATATCCGGAAACCGTTAGCGAAAGCGGTACTTGACGACCGATCGGACGCTGTACCTTTGCATAAAAAATCTCTCCGACGAGTGTGCCGACGTGAGATGAGAAAAGATCATAATTGAGAAACGCTATTATTCATAAGGGAAAGGACTATTTGTAGTTGTTATAAATGTCTGGTTAATATAAAAATACAATTCACGCCATAAAAGAATCCTTTCTTGGAATAAAAATCAGGGAAAAAGAAACGAGATTAAAAAATAACCATTAACTTTGCACCAGTCAAGTTTCCAATCGAAGCGTCGAATGGAATTAAAAGGGAATCCCGGTGAAAATCCGGAGCTGTACTCGCAGCTGTAAGTCCTATTAAAGTTTATCGCACTCTTTGCCACTGGTGAAAGCTGGGAAGGCGCGATAAGCGGGATGAGCCAGAAGACCTGCTTGATGAGATATGATTTAGTGACCACGGGATATTGGCATTAGATCAAAATGAACAGAGGCTCATCCAAAGACCACCTGTATTCTTTTTGATAACCGATTTCTCATTCGTTGCAAATCTATCGTAAGGAAAACGAATGTGTAATTAAACTTTTTGTTTAACTTTTAATAATTGAGTTATGAAAAAGAATCTTAAATTCTTGGCAATGGCCGTTGTATCAATGGCTGCCGCAGTGTTCACAGGATGTTCGTCCGACGATGACTTCCTTGCTTCGTATGAGGAAAGTGCGATTCAAACCCGCGCGACACCTAACCCCGATGGTTCTTATACCATTACGTTTGATGATTTTTCCTCATCAATGATGGCAATGCCGACATCCTATGGCGCTAATTATTATGGAAATGTGGGTTCGTATACCCAAGTAAAAGAAATTGACGATCCAGATGGAATGTTCATGTCAGAGATTAACACAGTGACTAATAATTATGGAACATTCAACAATTTCTCTTGTGGTGGATTAGCATTGTCTAAATGGAATTACCGTACCAATCCATCTTCCGCCGAAGGAATTACGATTACCGGTGATACCATACCGACTGATTGGTGGTATTCCTATAACAATCAAATGAGTGTTTATGATACGACTTCTGTTAATGGTTCTAACGAAGGTGCAGGTCACAGCGGAAATAATTTTGCTGTTGTTTATGGTTATTCTGATGAGTATAATACCGAATGGATGGCTCAGCCCGAATTCTATTTAACAGGCGAATATACTCTAAAAGGTTTATGGTTCTGTAATTCATCATATACCTATGGTGTAATCATGCATGGTAATAAATTCGGCGCATCCGGAGTAGCTACTCCGTTGTCAGCACAAGTTGATGCAAGCGGAAAACATATCGGGTATTTCCAAGTTGAACTTGAATGTTATGATTTTGCTGGTAATAAGTTAGCTACATACACCAAGGTATTAGCCGATTATAGAAATGGGAAGAACGAAAATCCCGTTACTACATGGACATATTGGCCTATTAATCAAGCTGGAGTAGGATTTGTGAAATTTAACTTTTCAGGTTCCGACACAGGAGAGTATGGCTTAAATACCCCTGCATACCTTTGTATTGATGATATTGTTTTTGAAAACTAATTTTATAACTACCCCTTCCAAGGAAATTTAAACTTGGAAGGGTGGTTGTTATTTAATCCGACCAGCTTGTATCCATAATGATCAAAAATTTAATTTGTTTTTTTACACTCGCTGTATTATTCATATCTTGTAATCGGGATGAAGTTATCGTTGCAGAATCCGGACAAGCCCCAGTGATTGAGCTTGATAGTGAAGACGGTATCTATGCAGTCAAGATTGGTCGGGAACTGGTCATCGCACCGACTTACCAATACGCAGACCATGCCTTGTTTGCCTGGACCATAGAGGGGAAACTGATTTCCACAGACCCGACCCTGAAATACACGTGGGATGAATCGGGGGAGGTCTATATTACGCTGCGGGTAGACAACGAAAACGGTCATGCCGAAGAAGAGGTGAAAGTGGAAGTGAGGGATTTGTTGCCCCCGGCCATCAATCTGTACGTGCCGGCCAAAGGATTGAAAGTACAAAAAGGTGTAGAGAATACCCTGACTGCCGTGATTGCCCATCGCGACCTTGCCGGTTTCAAGGTGGAATGGGTGCGTGCCGGGGTTGTGGTATCCACCGATACGACCTACACGTTTAAGGAAAATCAGGTCGGAGTTTTTCCGATTACCATAACAGCATCCAACGAGGATGGTGAAACCAAGAAAGAGTTGGAGATAGAGGTGGTCGAGAATATGCCCTATAAGGTTGTTTTCCCTGCCCCGTCTTATGAGCAGTCTGTTTCCACACGCTATACGTTTGTCGGGCGACCGGTGTTCTTGCGTCCATTGCTGGACTATTTCGAGAATCCGCAATACCGCTGGAGCGTAGACGGTAAGCCCGTGGAGGGTGAAACCGGTCGGGTATATAAGTTCACCCCTTCGTTCGCCGGAGAATACCGGATAACCGTCTCTGTCACCGAAATGCAAAATGGCATATCCGTGGAATCCGCCGTCACCGTAGTTTGCGTGAACGGGTCGGAAGCCTCCGGATATCGCGCCGCTTCAGGTGCGAGTTCAGCCTATTCCAACAGAGTGTATGAATATACGCCGGCTCCCGGACAATTCATCAACGAAACCAATACTGGCGGTTTTACCGGTAGCGAATCGACCCGGGAAGCGGCTGTCGAATATGCTTCCAAGCGTATTGCCAAGCAAAATTATGTATCTCTCGGCTCCTTTGGCGGTTACATCATAGTAGGGTTTGACCACAGCATTCAGAATAAGGGCGGATATGATTTTGCTATTCAGGGCAATGCCTTTGATTCTTCCAATGAACCCGGCATTGTTTGGGTTATGCAGGATGTCAACGGCAATGGACTTCCCGATGATGAGTGGTACGAACTGCGGGGCAGCGAAACAGGGAAGCCTACCACCATTCAAGATTATGAGGTAACCTATTTCCGACCGACCTCGAATGGATCACACACTTATTGGATTGACAATTTGGGAAACACTGGCTGGGTCGATTTCAATGCCTACCACACGCAACCTTACTACTATCCGTTGTGGATTACGGCCGACTCCTACACTTTGTACGGTACTCGACTATTGCCACGCAATTCACAAAGTCCAACCACAGGTTACTGGAGTAACTCTCCTTATGACTGGGGGTATGTGGATAATTGCGGTTCCGATATGTTGGCTGGTGATTCGTATGACGGTTCTGGACAGAAAAACGGATTCAAGATATCTAATGCCATGTATCACGATGGCTCTCCGGTAGATCTTCAATACATTGACTTCATAAAAGTTCAGAATGGAGCCTTGGCTAAAAGCGGCGTTTTAGGAGAAATCTCTACCGAAGTATTTTCGTTCCAAGATTTAAATATGAACAAATAAAATGATAAATGATGAAACTCAAACAAATTTTTATTGCATTCCTTTCGGTCATAGCATTATACTCATGTTCTGAAAAAGAGGATATCCCGGCAGATGCCGACGATAATTTCATAACGAAAGTGACCGTGTCGGTTGCAGGAGAAACTTATTCCGCCGTTATAGCATCAGACGCCATCACCGTGACCGTCCCTTATACCGTGTCGCTGAACGGGGCATCCGCAACAGTCGAGTTTACCCCTTCCGCCAAAATCATGCCTGACCCAGCAACAATCACCGACTGGGATACGGAGCGCACATTCCGCATTACCTCCTTTAACGGCCAGGCGCATGATTATACTTATTTGGTTATCAAGGATGAAATCCGTAGCAAAGGCAACGTCGAATTGAAAACTCCGGCGGAAATCGTATCATTTGCGGCTACCGGAACATCTATTATAAAAGGCGATTTGGTTATCGGTTCCGACAGTGATAATGCCGAAGAAATTAAAGATATTTCAGCCCTCGGAATGTTGAAAGAAATCGAAGGGAATATCATCATCCGCAACAGTTATACGGGTGGAACGCTGACCGGTTTGGACAACATTACCAAAATCGGCGGCTTGTCGATTGGTTCGGAGGAGAACCTGGCTGCGAACGAAACGCTGGAGATGGTCTCCATGACCAAATTGAACGAGGTAACGGGCAATATCCATGTGTACAACAATGGAGTAAAATTCGTTCAATTTGATTTGCTAAAAGCAATTGAGGGTGATTTTGTTATTAGTTCGTCCACATTGACAACGCTTCAAATGCCCGAACTGATAAACGTCGGAGGGGTATTAAACATTTTCGGTATGGGCAAAGGTGTAATTAGCACATTGGTATTTCCCAAAGTACAGACTGTTAAAAATTCGTTGAGCATTAATGAGATATCGACTTTAAAATCTATCTCTTTCCCGGAGCTTATTGAAACAGGAAGTATCAATTTTTCATCTTTGCCTATCGAGTTTGAAAAATTATCAATGCCCAAACTTTCTGTTATTAATGGAGATTGTTTGATTATTTCGAACTATATTCAAGGAGATTTGTTTTCTACTACAGGAAATGTTTCTCTTACTAATCTTGATGAAATGTCGAATTTGGCAACCGTAACAGGCATTCTTTCAATTTGTTATTTCGATGAACTTTCGTCATTATCAAATCTTAAAAGTTTAAAAAGAATAGGATCGTTAAAATTAGAGAAGCTAATAAATTGTTCTTCACCTATAGATATTAGTGATGCTGTTTTTTCTGCTAAAGATTCAGAAGAATCCATTATACGCATCTCGGAATGTAAGAAATTGCAAAAACTTATAACGAAAGATGATCTTTCGAATGTTTCTGTTGATATTGATGCTTGGGCAAATAACTATGTTGATTTCAATTTTAAAAAGGTAAAAAAATTATCATACACAACACCAGACAAAAAAGTTTTTACTCTTCCAATTGAAGAGGTACACGGTGACTTTTATTTTGGTGCGGGGATGAAATCTGGCATCATTGCAAATAATCTTAAATTTGTTGACGGCTATATGCATCTCAAAATTAGCATGATGGTATCGAACTTAGAATTTTCGAAACTTGAAAAAATAGGCGGTCAATTTTTTATGGAGGGGACGCTTAATACCCCTAATATGATTCATAATTTTAGTAATTTAAAATCGATTTGTTGCAATTCAAATCCATCATATGCAAAAGAAGGTAAGTGGTCAACCAACAACCTTCCATATGGCGGATTAGATATTCGTTCTACAACCACTTATGAGCTTTTTCCTGTGCTTGAAAAAGTTGGGGGGAGCGGAATAACGATTCATGGATTTTCCGCTTTCTCATGCCCTGAATTAGTTACTATAGCTGGCTCTTTAAGTGCAGATGCAGCTTCCAAGCTAACATCTTTTGATATGCCGAAACTTAAAAGTTTATCAGGAGTAAATCTCGTTAGGCTTACTGCTTTTTCTGATTTTTCTATGTTTGAGGCTTTTATCAGGGATAATCAGATTACTGAACCAAATTGGATTGTAAGTGGCTGCAAATACAATCCCACCTACCAAGACATGAAAGACGGGAAGTACAAGCCTGCCGAATAGATAATCAAACAATAAATTTTCTGCCAATCCTCGGTATGCTTACCGTAAGGTAAGTTGCCGGGGATTAACTATAAAAATAACGGTATGACCTATCACCAATTGAAATATCTGCTATGGAGCGTAGTTGTCGGAGTGACACTATCCTTGACATCCTGCATGAAGTGGGACTACGGCGATGCCGTGGAGGATTTCAATGCTACGGGAGCCGGACTGTTCATCACCAACGAGGGCAACTTCCAGTACGGCAATGCTACCTTGTCCTATTACGACCCGGCGACCAAACAAGTGCAGAACGAAATCTTCTTCCGTGCCAACGGCATGAAACTCGGCGACGTGGCACAGTCGATGACCATCCACGACAACAAGGGCTGGGTCGTGGTGAACAACTCCCATGTGATTTTCGCCATCGACCTGAACACCTTCAAGGAGGTAGGACGCATCGAAAACCTGACCTCGCCGCGCTACATCCATTTCCTAAGCGATGAAAAGGCCTATGTCACCCAACTGTGGGACAACCGCATTTTCATCATTAACCCGAAGAAATATGAAATTACCGGCTACATTCAAGTGCCGGACATGACGATGGAGAGCGGCTCCACCGAACAGATGGTGCAATACGGCAAATACGTCTATTGCAACTGCTGGAGTTACCAAAACCGCATCATCAAAATCGACACCGAGACGGACCGAGTTGTCGATGAACTGAAGGTCGGCATACAACCGACATCGCTGGTCATGGACTGCAACAACAAAATGTGGACGATTACAGACGGCGGCTACGAGGGCAGCCCCTACGGTTACGAAGCCCCCTCGCTCTACCGCATCGACGCCGAGACCTTCACTGTGGAGAAGCAGTTCAAGTTCAAGTTGGGCGACTGGCCCTCGGAGGTGCAGCTCAATGGCGACAGGGACAAACTCTACTGGATCAACAAGGCCATTTGGAGCATGGACGTGACAGCCAGCCATGTGCCGGTACGTCCGTTCCTCGAATACAGCGGCACGATTTATTACGGACTGACGGTAAACCCCGCCAACGGAGAAGTGTACATCGCCGATGCCATCGATTACCAG
>ERZ779953.407-NODE-407-length-12670-cov-1.78383_pt1 | contig 12670 bp, 9 predicted proteins | sample MGYA00511184_ERZ779953 | MGnify/ENA primary metagenome ERZ779953 (study PRJEB29588, sample SAMEA2163248) | human gut metagenome | biome: human gut; feature: human-associated habitat; material: faeces | place: Denmark | collected 2008/2010 ... | reverse complement strand
GCTTCCCACACCGGTGGAAAATGCACCCAGCGCACCGTAAGTACAGGTATGGGAATCCGCACCGATGATCACATCTCCGGCTACGGTAAGTCCTTTCTCGGGAAGCAGTGCATGTTCGATACCCATCTCTCCTACTTCGAAATAATTGGTGATCTCATTGCGTCTTGCAAACTCACGGACACATTTGCAGTGCTCCGCAGATTTAATATCCTTATTGGGAACAAAATGATCCGGTACCAGTGCGATCTTATCCTTATCAAACACTCCCTGTACCTTCATTTTATCCATTTCCTTGATTGCCACCGGACTGGTGATATCGTTGCCCAGCACCAGATCCAGCTGTGCCTCGATCAGCTGTCCTGCCTGTACCTGCGTAAGACCTGCTGCCTGTACAAGTATCTTCTGTGTCATTGTCATTCCCATTGTCTACTGCTCCTTTTTCTCTTCATACAACTTGCGCATTCCGCACAGCTGCTCACTCTTCAGATACGAAATACATCTCCTTGAAGTTTCCATTATTGTAGCACACTCATTTGTAATTGAAAACATCCACATTTAACGTATTTCTACGCAAATGTGGATGTTTTGGCTTTGATTTATTGATCTATTTTAATATTGCAATGTAATACTTTTTATGATTACAGTGGTTGTTTTTCTTTTTCACCGGCCGTCACTGTGTCCCCGGAATTGCCGTGGTTCCCGCTCTCTGGCTTTACTTTCCAGATCAGCACCACCTTGAATAAATCTCCGTCCAGTTCGATCCGGAACTTTCCGCCCTGAATTTCTGTAAAGCTTTTTGCAATTGCCAGTCCCAGTCCGCTTCCTTCTGTGTTACGGGAAGCATCCCCTCTGACGAATCGCTCGGTCAGTTCCTCTCCCGATACGGATAATTCCTGCGCTGTGATATTTTTTAAGATAATGGTCACCTCATCCTTTGCCGTAAAACCGTTAACATAGACTCTGGTTCCCGGCAGAGCATATTTTGCAATATTGCCAAACAGATTTTCAAAAATCCGGAAGGTCTTCTGACTGTCTAACGGCACGATGACCTTCTCCTCCGGCATGCTCATCCGCACATCCAGTCCGGCATCCGCCAGCTTATCTTCCATCTCGAATTCGACCTGTTTCACCATGCTTACGATATCCACATCGCGGATATCGAGCGTGATATTCTGGGAATTTGCCTTGCTGACTTCGAACAGATCCTCGATCAGTGCCTTCAGGCGCAACGATTTACGATCCAACGTCTCTAAGTACTCTTTCCTCTGTTCTTCCGTCACTCCCGGCTCCTGTAGCAGCTTTACATAAGTAATGATAGCTGTCAGTGGTGTCTTCAGATCGTGGGATACATTCGTGATCAGTTCCGATTTCATCCGCTGGCTCTTCACTTCCTCCGCCACCGCATTGCGGAAGCCTTCCTCGATCCGGTAGATCTGTGGTTTAAAGGGTTCAAACACGCCCAGATCTTCCTCTATGGTCACATTCAGATTACCCTGAGCTATCTCATTGGTAGCCTTTAACAGCAATCCGTACTTTTTCTGCAATTTGCTGACATAACGCCGTAGTACAAAATACAGTACCACAGAATAAATGACTGCAATCGTCACTCCTCCCAGCGGAAGGCTGCATACGATCACCAGAATCAGGGCATTCCACAATACGATCCGCAGGATCAGCTTCTTGGCATCCTTTGTCACATCAAAATGCTCTGCATCATGATAGACATCCACCACCTTATCCCTGCCAATGGAAAATCCCTTCTTCATTCCTCTCCATAGTTTTTTCCAGAGAGGCACTAACAGATAGCACAAGCTGTGCTGTCTCAAATACGTTCCGGCTCCCTGGACCCGCATTGCCCGCAGGGATACACCGCTGCACCAGGCAATGAAAAACAAGGCTGCCACTGCCAGAACATTTAATGCATAGGTCAGTATTGTGGTCAACATCTGTATCTGCGCACTGTTTCCCTGTAAAACCGTGTTCAGCGCATGACCGCTCCTTACCCAGGATACCAGTCCTACCACCTGTTCACTTCCGATACCTGCTATGATAGTCAGGATCACAACGATCGCCTCGACAGGCAGCTTCAGCAGAACCACCTTCTCCCAGGCTCTCTCTTCCCCAAGTCCCGGCAATACAAGCGCCAGCAGGAAGATCAGCAGTGCCAGGATCAGAAACATCTGCTGACATCCGGACAGATAATAGGATGTATACTGATCTCCCATGGAAAAGTAAACACTGACATTGTTCATGTCCTGATCATAATAAATATACTGACCGTTCTGTCCCAGGCTCTGTGCCGCCTGTCTGGAAATGCAGAAGGTGATCTCACAATTTTTCGGCATTTCCAGCCGGAACATGGTATTATGACCGGCATCGATCACATTGCCCATATTGGCATCCACCATTCGCGTAAGACCGCAATTACGGATCACTTCCGCCGCTGTCTTGCGAAGGGTTGTCGTATCCGATCCGATCACCGTATTCCCTAAGGTGGCATCATTTCCATAGGCGTCAAATACAAAAGTCAGATAAAAGCTCTGGTCCTCCGCCACGATATCCGTATCCGCCAGATTGCTTAGGATCTCTCCGGTCTTCGTATCCCGGATCCTGTAATCATACAAATTATTCAACTGACTGAAGGAGCTTTCCAGGGTATTGAAGTGCTCTTCCAGGTATTCCCTGGTCTGTACTGCAAAGCTTCCCTGGGCTACATAGTCTTCGAGATCTTCTCCTTCCGGTATGGTGAGGTCCTCCGTATCTCCGTCCGCCATTTCTGCCCGCTTCTGGTCATCATTGAGCCATTCATTCCCCTCCGTGGACTGCATATATAATTCTCCATAGCTTAAGGAAGTCTGATGCTCTTTGTTGTACAGATCGCGGTAGAGCAGATAGCAGTTCTGATACAGATAAGTAATCGTATTCGACGTCTCCAGCGGATCCTCAATGTATTGTTCGTTCCTCCTGCTCTCCGCTCTACGCTCGAAGATTCCGTAGCAGGCGGTAAAAATGCCGGAAGCTGCCAGACTGACAATCAGTCCGATGATCAGCCATTTTACTGCAGGCTTTCTGTTTTCTCGGTTTTCCCGTTTTTCCGTTGTCTCCGCTTTCACAGCCTCTGTTACCTGTTCCATTCTTACACCTCTCCGGTCATTTCCCTCTGTCTGCCGAAACGCTTTGTTTCCCACAGCCGCATTTATTGTTTGTCGATCTTATATCCTACACCCCATACCACTTTCAGATACTTGGGATTTCGCGGATCGATCTCGATTTTTTCGCGGATATTCCGCACATGTACCATAATGGTATCGGTGTTGACCGCTTTCTCGTTCCAGATACGCTCGTAGATCTCATCCGCGGAAAATACTCTGCCCGGGTTCTTGATCAGGAGCTGCACGATCTTGAATTCCATAGGAGTCAGCTTCACTGCTTCTCCGTCCACCGTCACTTCCACGGTTTCTTCGTTCAGTTCCAGTCCACCGATGGTATACACATGGGATTTTTCCTGTTCTTCCCCACTGACTGCCGTCAGATATTTGGAATATCTGCGCAGATGGGAATTCACCCTCGCCAACAGCTCCAACGGCGTAAAGGGTTTGGTCACATAGTCATCCGCCCCCATATTTAATCCCATGATCTTATCTACTTCCTCGGACTTGGCGGACAGCATGATCACCGGGAACTCGTGATTCTGCTCCCGCAGCTTCATTAACATCGTCACACCGTCCATCACCGGCATCATAATATCCAGGATAGCCAGATGGATCTCCTCCTGTGCTACGATCTCCAGTCCTTCCTTACCGTTGGCAGCTTTCCATACCTGATACCCCTGATTTTTCAGGTAAATCTCCACACCATCCCGGATTTCCTTATCATCCTCCACGATGAGAATATGATATTTATTGTTCTCCATGACTCCCTCTCATTCTGCCACATGCGGCAAGGGGATCCTCTCCCCTGTCTGTTTCTGATTCTAATTTATAATTTCTAATTTCACCTACTGAAAAAACGAAAGATTTTCTAAAGATTTTTTTCGTAAAAACACCAAGGAGGTGGACATTCGGTGCCACCTCCTTGATCATCTTCGAAGCGTACATTTCCGGCTGCCATGGTTATACTTCATCCTCATAGTACCGGATCATGCATACCAGTTCGCCGTCCTCTACGGACACTTCCGCTTCCTCTCCCAGGAATTCATTGCTGATCCCGATGGGGAAATCGTTGGTGATCACGGCATTTTCCAAAGGATATTTCATGCCGCGGATATTCACGCCTTTTGCCTCCTTCGTCAGGGCAAACAGCGACATGGTGCCCTCCAGCTCCTTCCGAAAATGCACGGCTTCGTTCTGCAGTACCAGCACCATTCCCGTACCATCTACCAGGTACCCCACCGCACCGTGATTTTTGAGATACAGCAGACACTGGATATTCGCCAGGGTATGATCAAATCTCCCACCGGTGGCCGCATAAATACGGAAATCAGTATAGTCCAACTCCAGCCCCCGCTTGATAGCTGCCAGCATGTCTGTGTCATCCTTACACTCCGGCAGGCGGCAGATCTTCTCCGGAACGGTCTGTTGTAACTGTTCCACAGCAAGCTTCTCCTGTTCGCTCATCGAGTCAAAATCTCCGATGATCAGGTCCGGCTCCACATTCAGGAGCCCGCAGTAGCTTAAGCCGCCGTCCACCGCGATCACATAATCTTCCTCCGTCACAGACAGCTCTCCCATCGTGAGATCTCCTGCGCCGATCAAAATACATTTACCCATCGTATTTACTGTTTTCCTTTCCTGTAACGGTTCCGTCCACGAGCCGTCACGCACTATTCTACAATTTCTGCGTTTACATTTCAAGACATACGCAGTATATTTAATCTGTTCAAACTTACAAAGATACCCAGAGGATCAACATCCCGGTATGTGAAAGGTGCTCTCATGAATCTATATGAAAATCAGCCGCTGACCGTTGCGGAGCTCCGCAGGCTGCAGGCTTTGGAAAACCGATATCGAAATGTTGCCAGAGAAGTGTTTACGAACCGTGTGGAATACTACCACCGCTTCACCGGCGGCCACTATACTTCTATCACCATCCGTGACCAGAAGACCCGCTGGGGAAGCTGTTCCTCGAGAGGGACTTTATCCTTCAATTACCGCCTGATCTACGGTCCTGCCGGTCCTCTGGATTATGTGGTAGTCCACGAGCTCTGCCACCTGACTCATATGAACCATTCGAAGGACTTCTGGAACATGGTCGAGCGCATCATGCCGGATTACCGGATCTATAAACAGTGGCTAAGGGAGCACGGACAGGAGCTTACCCTGACGACACATCTGAAAAAGCAGGGCATTCCCATCCGCCTTAGCTGAAGCACCTTACTATAAATGGCGGTCTGTTTTTCAACAGACCGCCATCTTTTACTATTCTGCTCTACGCAGTGCTATCTTCCGTTTATCTGTTCTCGTTTACATAGACCTGTACACGGCTCTGAATGACACTTGCCACATCCCTCGCACTCTTCTGTCCTGAGAAGTATGCACCGGCTTCTTCCGAAATGATATTGGAGATTGCCTCATTATAGTATCCCCTCTTATTCACACTTTCCACAAAGCTTACGATTCTGTCCACCTGCTCCTGTGTCAGTTGCGGCAGCAGTATTTCCTCACCGTTGATGTAATAGGTCTCATCGTATTCCACTTTGTTGCCGTTCTCATCCATATAGTACGGCTTCTTCGTAGCATCCTGCACATTCTTCTCAAAGGTGCTGCGAAGTACCGGAAGATTGTATTCCTGTTCCTGTATCTTATCCTGATATTCCTGTGTCAGATAGTAGCGCAGGAATTCCCATGCACCGTCGAGGTTCTTGGATTTTGCAGACAGGGCATACATCCTGTTACCTGCCCATAATATGGATCCCATGTCTCCATCGGTCGGGAAGCCCACAAAGGAGATATCCTCACCGAAGACACCGTTGATCGTACCGTTCAGATCACGGATGTTGCTGATGGAGATGCCATCCAGCAGGGTTCTGTCCTCACGGAACTGGGATTCATAGTTATTCCAGTAATCGTCTCCCCAGTAATCCTCTCCATATTCTACCGGCAGCCCGGCTGCATAGGTCAGCATTGCCACAAAATTATCCGTATCAAATGCACATTTTCCGGTGGACACATCCACGAAATCACTGCCGCAATAATTCATCATAGTATACAGGAAGCTGTCTCTGGTCTCATCACTGAAGAGTGCGGTTCCTTCCGGCATGGTATCCCGGATCGTCTGCAGCTCTTCCATAGTAATGGAGGTACGGTCACCGAAAATAGCTTCTTTTCCTACCATCGTAGAGATATAGAAGGAAGGAATCACATAGTACAATTTACCGTCCACACGGTACGCATCCCAGACATTCTGCAGATAGTCGTATTTCGATAATTCCTCATCCCCCGCAATGAGGTCATCCACATTTGCCACCAGTCCCTTGGCAATATAGCTGTCCATTGACATATTGCTGTCCACGACCAGAATATCCGGCATTCCTCCGGAGATGATATCATTATTTAACTGCTTCACACCAAGAGTATAATCCTCTGCAGTGTTGTAGGTACTGTATTCCTTAACTACAATACGATAGGTGTCACCGGACTTATTATACTCTACTACTTTTCTCTTCAGATCATAGTCAATATAGTTACCGGCCAGTGTAAGGACGATCCGGTCCTTGATATCCTCCGGCTTCACGTGAGTGAACAGACCGCCGCACATTTTGCCTTCGTTGTTATCATAGTAAAAGCCCAGGAACTGTTCCTCGTCCAGTACCAGGAAATTGTTCAGGCTGCCGGCAGCCAGATCCGAATTGATATAACTCATGATCTGCTTCGACTCCTGTGTCTGCACATTATAACTGAACAGGCCGTTACTATCGGCATAGTACAGGATGTCACCGTCTCCGGGCACCATATTATAATAACCGCCGCTGGTCAGTGTCGAGGAAAACTTTATTCCTTCTGATACCGCATCTGTTGCAGGATCATAGGTTGCGATATACATATCCGTGTAATTGCTCTCATCATAATAGATGATCTGCACCTTGCCATCCGGCGTAATGATATTAGAACTAGCATTGTTGAACAGTGTTGCTGCTGCCTCCGGCAGCTCCTTCCGGTCTGTGATACCCTCTTCCGTCACAGTGCATTTCTCTATTTTATCACCGCTTAACAGCAGTGTCAGGGTTCCATCCTCATTGGGGATGATACTATGTACCCAGGAATAGCTTTCTTCTGTATTCATATCATTCAGATCAGCTTCCCATTTGATAGTTCCATCCGCACTCCAGCAGATCAATGCATAATCATTCGTACTGCTGTAATCATCGTCGGAATATGTCTCACTATAGTAATTACGTATTCCGTAAACATTCCCATCCGAACCGACCGTACAATTGTTGAGCGATGTGTAAGTATAACTGCTGTTCCCTGCCGGTGCATCTACCACATGCATATCCGCTGCCGTAATATCCTGTGTGCTGGTCTCCTGCTCTGTAAGCGGCATTGCTTCACTTCCGTCCGCTCCATCCGCAGGTGTATCTACAGGATCCTCACCGTCCTGTGCAGGTGCCGGAGTCGCCGGAGCCTCTCCTTCCTTCCACATAGGCAGTTCTACGGTGTCGATGACGGTACCGTCCTGCTTCATTGTAGCAAGATGCAGCTTACTCTGACTGCCGTTCTCGGAATAGTCATAGGTCTCAAACAGAAGGTAAATCGTATCTCCCTTTTTGGTCAGCAGATCAATATTCATATTGTCTGAATCCATATTGAGATCCAGCGCCTGTTCCTTAAATACATACTGTTTTGCAAGGCTGGCATCGGCCGCACTGCTGCCACCGTTTCCGTTCCCGCCGTTACCCTTTCCACAGGCAGTCAGACCTGCGATCATTGCCACGGTCAACGCGATACTGATCAGTTTTTTCCCTTTCTTTTTCATTCTCCCTCTCCTTTTCTTGTCTGTGTCTGTTGTTTTACGACTGCTGTTCCTCTTTTGTCTCCTCCGGTGTCTTCGGTTCCTCCGTCTGCATTTTCATTGTCTGCGCTTTCTCCGGCTCTTCCGAAGCTGCATCCGCAGGCTCTGCTTCCTCCGCCGGTTCATCCGTCAGCCAGGAGAATTCACTGTCAGCATAAGGGTCTTCCTCCAGCTCCCGTTCCAGTTCCTCCAGGACATCCCTCTCTTTGTGGGGGTGTTTTTTCTCCCTGCGGCGTTCCACAGCCCGCTCTGCCTTATCCTTACCGGTATGCCATACATCCTTCAAAGTCCAGCCCTTATGGCGCCACCAGTGTACAAAGCACCAGATAACGGTCACTACCGGATATAATAACAGAAACAGCATAAATACTGTAAGTAATGCAATAATGTCTTCATAGCCTCTCGCCAGATTCTCCCAGTAGGGGTAGATGATGGCTTTGCCGTTCATGGAACGTGTTCCGAAGGCAAGGATTGTTTTGATCCGGTTGGGCAGGGAATAACGTCTGCTGTTTTCCACGATCTCGACGTTTTTCTCGTCTATACCGATCCCTTCTTTTACTTTGCCGTAGGCGAACTCATCCACAGGGTTCGGCATCACGATCTCATAATGATTGATACCGTTGTTGGTCCCATAGGCCTCCAGGGTCTCATAAGATACATAGACTACCGTGGAAGTTAAGCCTGCTGCCTTTTCCATTCTGCCCTGGGGTCTGCGTACCACTCCGGTCACAATGTGCGGAACATTGCCAATATATACGGTCATTCCCACCACATCATTGGAGCCGAACAGCTGCCATGCCGCATCCTGATCAATGATACAATAGTCCTGCATCAGATCGTTACCGGAAAAATAGGAGCCGGTGATCAGCTTTAACGGATGGAACAGAAAAAAATCCCCTCCGATCCCAATCGCATTGGCATCCAGTGTATTCCTTCCGTTTACCAGGGTGATCTTACCGTCTGCGCTATAAGCATCCACCCAGAGTCTGGCACTTGGATTCTCTGAGGTCTCTGTAATAGAGGCCTCCTGCAGCACATTTTTCAGTGAATATTCAAAGCTTTGAATGGTATCCTCCGTCACTTCCGCTTTGGAGGAGAAAAAGCAGCTGACCTGTGCCACATCCTTTTTTTCACTCCAGCGTCCGGCCATCTGCTGGGCGTCCTGCATATTGACCAGATGATCACACCATAGATTCAATAGCAGGAACAGTAGGAAGGATACTGCCGCACTGCAATACCATATGCACTTTTTTTTACTCTGTATCTGCATCCGAAACATATAGTCTGTTTCTTCCTTCCTGTAAGATTAAACGCTTATGAATTATTTGCCAGTCTGACCAGCTTTCCTGCCTCTACCGGCTGGGTAGATGTCGTAATGACAAATTCATAGCCATATAAAGCTCCGCTCACTGCGGACTGGGTGTCATCACTTGCCAGTACCTCCACATCCACACGGGTTGCCACATAACGGTTACCTAAGGGGCTGCTCTTGGATTCCACGATCAGGATAAACTTGCCGTTACTGTCCTCACGGATGGCACTGTTGGGTACGATCAGATCGTAATTGGCACTCTTCTGTCCTACGGATACATTCAAGGACTGTCCGGGTGTCACTTCATCTCCGGTGATATCAAAGGTCAACAGCTTCTTCTGTCCGGGATCTGTGGTATCCGGCTTGATGCTTGCCAGGGTAATATCCATATCACTGTATCTCCAGGAGTTCACCAGGTCTGCCTTATCTCCCACGGAAAGTCTCTTCGCCTGATCATTGGTCACGGAGAAACTCATGGTAAAGCCCTTACCCTCCGGCTGCATGGTCACCAGTGCAGTATCCGGCTGTGCCTCGTCTCCTGCCTTGACTGTTACACTGGTAATAGTTCCCGAAATGGGGGCTTCGATGCTGGCGCCTACCGCATTCTCCTGCAATTTTGCGATATCATCTCTCTGCTTCTTAAGGCTGTCTAACTGGTAATCCAGATTCAGCTCTGTGGAGATATCCTTCAATAGCTGTGCCTTGGTATCCTGAGCTGCTTTCAGCTGAATATTTCGTTTATCCAGTTCGGTCTGCCAGTTCTGGGTCTGCACTGTCAGGGAATTGGTACTATTCGTTTTACTGTTCTGCTTCTCTGTCAGTGCCTTGTTGGCATCCGCAAGCGCTTTTACCTTCTCATCATATGCTTTCACTTTGTCCGGATTGTTATTGATGAATGCCTGACGTTCATTGATCAGAGACTGATACTGGTCCCTGTTCTGCACTGCCAGCCGGTATTCGTCCTCTGTCACCTGATTGACAAAGCCATTACCGGATACCGAACTTGCAATATTCTCATTGTATTTATCGATAGTTGCCTGACAGGTGGCCTGGGCTGCCTGCCATTCGCTGATCTTGTCTTTCGCGATCTTGATCTCATCACTGTTTAATGCTGCCTGGGCCACGTTCACCTTATTCTGTTCCGAGCTGGTGTCGGGAGCTCCGCCGGCATCCACATTCACCTGTGCGGTCTTTAACTGATTGATAGCTGTCGTAGCTTCATCCACCTGCTTCTGCCATTTGTCTATTTCCGCTTCCGCTGCTACGATCCGGCTCTGATAGGTATTGAGGGAAGACACATTGCCGTTCTGTACATTTTGGAAGGCGGAATTGGAAATATCCCCGGACAGAAGCGCCAGTTCAAAATCCAACATTGCCTTATCCAGTGCTGCCTGGGCATCGGTCAGTTCCTTACTTTCCTTATCCTCCAGTAACAGCAGGGGAGCTCCCTTCTCCACCTTATCCCCGGTCTTCACCAGGACGCTGGAGATGGTACGCGTTTCATTTATCTTCACATTATAGGGATCTCCGCTCTCCACCGTGCCGGTTCCGCGGATCTTCGCCGTGATGGTGCCGGACTGTACATATTGTGCCGCCACTTCCGGAAGGGAATAGTTCATAAATGTGTTGGAGAAAAATGTCAGCACTAACATTACAGACAAGAATATAATGGCTGCATTTTTTACCCATTCTCTTCTCTTTTTTCCACCGTTCTCGTTCATCTTGCTTCTCCTCTATACTTCACTTTCTATCTGTACTCCGACAGTCGGATCCATGCCGGTATATCATCAAAAATCAGTGATCCTAGCCTTTGACACCGCCCTGGTAGGTAATTCCGTCTACCAGATATTCTTCTCCGTAGAGAAATACCAGAAGACTGGGCACCATGTAGATCGTAGCCACAGCGAATGCCAGTCCGATCTCTCCGGAATTGATCTTGCTTAAGAATACGGACAATGGATGCATCTCCGCATCGGATAACAGGATCAGAGGCTGTTCCACCATATTCCAGTAATCGATAAATACAAGGATGGCTGCGGAACACAGCGCTCCTTTGCACAACGGCATACAGATCAGCCGATAGATCTGCCACTCTCCGGCACCGTCGATCTGTGCCGCCTCCATGACTCCCACAGGAATTCTCTTCATGAACTTCGTCAGCAGATAGACTGCAAAGGGTGAAAAGATCCCGGGCAGCCAGATGGCCCAGTACGTATTTAATATATTCAGCTTTTCCGCCACCAGATAATTGGGTACCAGCGTTACCTGATAAGGCATCAGCATCAATATCACATAGGAGAAAAATACCAATGACCTCAGCTTCCCCGAGTACCTGGCGAATCCATAAGACGCCAGCGATGCCACGATCAGCTGAAACAGTACGATCGGTCCCACCAGGATCACGGAATTCCAGAATTTCAGCAGATATTCCGGGCTTTTCAAAAGCACTGTAGTATACTGGCTGAAGGATACGATATCCGGAATAAATTTCAAATTCACTTTTTCGGAAATATAGACCTTGCCGCCCTTATCATTTGTGGCAAATACGGAACCATAGTTCGCTGATATCTCCGAAGATGACATGAAAGAGTTGGTGATCGTCAGAACGATCGGCATCAGGAACAGTATGGCAAAAAAGGCTGCGATCACTGTTGCTATGCTGATGCGCATATTCTCAAATATCTTCTTTCTCTTCTTGAACCGGATCGCCCTTCTAAGCTCCGGTGGGACAGGTTTTTTCATCTTCTGCTCCATCAGCCTTCCACATCCTTTCCGAAATGATTTTCCACTGCGAACAGGAGTCCGATGATCACAACCATGACGAGAGACATCAGTATCGCTGCTGCAGACAGTGTCTGATAATCCAGACTCTTGAACTTATTGTTCATGAAGTGCTGCAGCATATAGATGGAATCGTAAGGATAATCCGTTGTCAGCAGATAGATCTCACGGAAGATCTTAAAAGAACTGATCAGGGACATGATCGTCACAAATAAAAAGGTGGAAGACAAATACCGGATCTTAATATAGAAAAAGGTCTGTAACGATGTGGCATTTTCCAGTCTCGCCACCTCCAGCAGATCCCTGGGGATGCTGGCAAGTGCTGCCATGAACAGGATCATATTATATCCCAGGTTCTTCCATAGGAATAAGATCACTATTACAATAATGGAGTAGCTAGACTTCAGCCAGTCGATCTTCTCCACACCGAAGACTCCCAACAGATCATTGACCGCACCGTTATAATGGAACAATACCTGCCAGATCAGTACAATGGATGCCACCGGCACCATCATGGGACTTAAGAAAAAGGTACGGAACTGACTCCGGAAAGGAAGCTTTGCTTCC
>ERZ779953.406-NODE-406-length-12679-cov-2.00158_pt1 | contig 12679 bp, 11 predicted proteins | sample MGYA00511184_ERZ779953 | MGnify/ENA primary metagenome ERZ779953 (study PRJEB29588, sample SAMEA2163248) | human gut metagenome | biome: human gut; feature: human-associated habitat; material: faeces | place: Denmark | collected 2008/2010 ... | reverse complement strand
CGTCCGAGCAAGAAAGATCCATCTTTTTGAGTGAGCTTAGAGAAATTTATAACATAGTCTTTGGCGTTATTTTTTTCAATGTAGATGCTCGCTTCAGGACCCATCAGTCCAATATCGACATCTTTGCTCAATAAGGCGGCGGTAGTTTTATCGGCACCAGGAGTAGTGATGAATGTTACTTCAATTCCTTCATCAGCAAAGTAGCCGAGATTTTTACTTACATATTGAGGCGCATAGAATATAGAATGTGTTACTTCTGCTACTCTAATTTCAGGTTTTTCAGTTTTATTTTTACATGCAATGGTGCCATTCATCATCAAAAGCAAGGTGATGAGCAGCAATTTATTTTTTTTCATATTTCTTCCTTTTTTTGTTTCTTTTAAGATATTTTTCTAATAAATTTAGTATTTCATAGGTGATAAAAGCGATGATGGCGAGAATGAAAACACCCATCATAACAAGATCTAATTTAAATACTTGTCCACCATACATAACAAGATATCCAATTCCTCCGCGCGAGACTAAAAATTCTCCGACTATTACACCGACCCAAGATAGACCAATATTGATTTTTAAAAGAGATATCATATTGGCAAAATTGGCGGGTAGAACTAGTTTAGTGAGTATTTGAATTTTGTTAGCATTGAATGTTTTCATCATCTTTATCTGTTCTTTATCAACTTCTGAAAAATATGTATAGCAAGAGATGATGGTTATAACTATTGATAAAGTTATGGAGACAGCGATTATTCCATTTATTCCTGTTCCTATCCAAATGATGATTATCGGTGCTAAGGCAGTTTTTGGTAAGGCGTTTAAAACTACTAGATAAGGATCTAATACTTTATAAAGAAAAGGAATTAAATAAAGTATAATCGCAATTATTAATCCGCCAACAGTTCCGATTATAAGTCCGATAAACATTTCTACAACCGATAGGAATACATGATTTTTTAACTCACCACTTTCAAGATATTTAATGAATAAACTATAGATTGCTGATGGCTTGCTAACTAAAAATTCATTGATGAGACCGATATTAGCAAAAAGTTCCCAGCATCCTAAAAAAAGAATAAATATACTTATTTGCAATAGTATTATAAATATTTTATTTTTTGTTTGTTTTATTTTAAAATCGCGGATACTCTGTATGTGTTTCATTTTAAATCCTCAACAATCTGAGCAAAAAGATCCTTGAATTTATCATTTTTTCTTTTTGCTGAAGGTGAATTATTTGCTGAAGAAAATAAAATTTTTAGATCGTATTCTTTTTTTATTGTTGCAGGTCGTGAAGAAAGGACATAAATCCTATCGCTGAAAGCAATGGCTTCTGAAATATCATGTGTAACTATCATACTGGAAATTTTTAATTTCTTTATGATGTTATAGACCTCTTCTTCAAGATTTAATCTTGTTATATAGTCCAAAGCAGAAAATGGTTCATCGAGTAGAAGAAGATCTGGTTTTAAGACTAAAGTTCTTAAAAGTGCCACTCTTTGTCGCATACCGCCACTTAGTTCACTGGGTTTAAAATCCAAAAAATCATAAAGACCATATAATTTTGCCTGTTCTTCGATTTCTTTCTTTTTTTCATGCGTTAAAATATGTTGTATTTTAAGACCTAGTTCAATGTTTTTTCTTATGGGTAACCATTCAAAAAGATTATCCTTTTGAAACATGTACCCTAGACTGGCATTTTTTTCTATAGTGCCTTCATCCGGCTTTTCTAATCCAGAAATTATATTGAAAATTGTGGTTTTACCAGCGCCTGAAGGACCGAGCAAAGCGACAATTTCATTTTCTTTAATGCTAAAAGAAATGTTTTTTAAAACAGGAGTAACGCTATGATAAGAGTAGAATGTCTTGTTGACATCTTTAAATGAAATTATTGTTCTAATCAAAAATAATCACCTACTATATTGTAGTTAGGAGATTATTTTTTGTGAAAATTATAGGCTTTATAGACCGATTATTACTTTTGCTAAAAGGAAGAAGGTCAAAAGCGATAAAGCATCGATAATTGTCGTGATAAGTGGTCCAGCCATAAGGGCAGGATCTAAATGTAATTTTTTAGCGAGAATAGGTAAGGAAGCACCTAAGCATTTAGCAAAGATGATGACGATATATAAGGTTATTGCTACTTGTAAGGCAATTCTCCATTCTGGAAGTCCATCGGTTGAATTGCTGATAATTCCAGTTTTTAATTCGATGAATATCCAGAGGAAATTGAACAAAGCAACTATAAATCCGGTTATTAAAGATACGCGGAATTCCTTGAATAATATTTTGAAATAGTCGCTGGTATCAACATCTCCAATTCCTAAGGCTCTGGTAATTGTTGTTGTCGTTTGATTTCCGGCGTTACCAGAAGTATCCATGAGCATTGGAATGAAGACGGAAAGAACTGGGACAACTGAGAGAACAGATTCAAATTTATTGATAATTAAACTTGTAAAAGTGGCGGATATCATCAAAACTAGAAGCCAAACGATACGAGACTTTGCAATTTTGAGAACTGATGTTTTTAAATATGGAGTATCGATAGGGGAAGTACCAGCCATTTTTTGAATATCCTCAGTGGCTTCATCTTCCATAACATCCATGATATCATCGATTGTAATAATACCGATAAGTCGATGATCTTTATTGACAACTGGCATGACGTGCAAGTCATATTTTTTAAATAATTCACCGATTTCCTCTTGGTCGGTAGAAGTTACTGTGGAAACATAGTCATCATCCATAATTGTATCGACTATTGTATCTTCTTCAGCAAATATTAATTCATCGAGATTGAGAGTACCGATAAGATGACGAGAACTATCGATGACGAAGGTTGTATCGATGGTTTCAGCATCGCGACCAACTTTTTTAATTTTAGCTATGGCTTCTTTTACTGTGGCACCACTTTTAATCTCGACAAATTCGGTTGTCATAATGCTTCCAGCAGTATCTTTTTCAAAATGGAGGAAAGCATTGACAGTGACTCGGCGGTTGATATCATCTTTGCCGGTGCAATCTAAAATCTTTTTTATGAGATTAGCTGGTAAATCTTCGACAAAGTCGACTAAGTCATCGGTAGATAATTCTTTGATGAGGTCTTGCACCTGGCTCGAAGACAAACTTTCAGCAACTTTTTGCTGATCATCGCTATCCATATATGAAAAGATTTCAGCGGTATATTCACTGCTGACAGTTTTAAATAAAAACAATATGTCGACATCAGACATATCATCCATCGCTGTTGCGATATCAACAGCATCGTGATCCTGAACATATTCTCGAAGCTTCTTTATGTCCTTGGATTGAATGATTTCGTGCAAATCTTCAGCAGTAACTTGTTCGTGGGTTGGAACAATTAAATTTTCTTCGGTATTTTCTTCCATATGCAAACCTCCTTTGCTTTATTATGGCATATTAATTTTTATTTTGCCCCAATTTTTTCGTCGATAAAGCGCTTTAATAATATTTTTTTAAATTTCTCTTTATTTTTTTTTGATAATTTGCCAAAATATAAATGAATTTTTATTTACAAATTTTTTTTATAAATCTTAAAATTTTGTATATTTCTAAACAGAGAGGTAAATAATATGCGCGGTCTTTTAATTATCCTTAGCGGTCCTAGTGGAGTTGGCAAGGGAACTGTTCGACGTATAGTTATGGAAGATGAATCGATTAAAATGGAATATTCAATTTCTATGACCACTAGAAAACCAAGGGAAAAGGAAATTGAAGGAAAAGATTATTTTTTCGTTTCACAGGAAGAATTTGAAGAACATATCGCCAATAATGATTTTCTTGAATATGCTAAATTTGTCGGAAATTATTATGGAACACCGAAACAATACGTTGATAAATTGCTCGAAGAAGGAAAGAATGTTTTCTTGGAAATTGAAGTCAATGGTGCTATGCAGGCCATGAAATTATATAAAGGTTTGCCAATGGTTAGCATTTTTTTGATTCCTCCTTCTTTTGAAGAATTAGAATATCGTATTCGCCATAGACGCAGCGAACCTGAAGAAGTTATACATGAACGTTTATCTAAAGCACATAGAGAAATTAATCTTAAAGATAATTATGACTATTGTGTTTTAAATGATTCGGTTGAAAGAGCGGCTGATGAAATTAAAACTATTATAAAAAATCGTTTAAAGAAGCTTGAAGAAACTGGAAAGTGATGATGACAAAAGTAGTCTACGTAACTTTTTTTGACCAGTTGACCGATAAAGATATAATAATGCCATTTTTAGCCAAGACCACAAAGGTCATTGGCTTTTCTTCACGTGTGATAATTAAATATAAATATTCCAGTCATAAGGAAGCTTATATGAAATAAGGGAAGAAGAAAATCTATCATATCCTTATATTGATGAAATCGTTGATGATTTTCCTCTTTTAGAAAATCAAAAAGAAGAAATTGAAAAAACTGCTGATTATTATTTTTGCTCGGTCTATAAAATTTTAGAACGTCTTTTGCCTTTTCCAAAAAAGGAAGAGGAATATCGAAAAGTATTTTATGTTCCTTGCTCTCCTACTCCCTTAAATAAAATTAATAAAAGAGAATATGAACTTTTAGAATTAATTCGCAGGGAAAAGAAAATTCCAAAAGATGATTTTTCTAAAAGTGCGACAATTAATTCTTTATTAGAGAAAAAATATATCAAAGAAATTTACGATGACGAGAAAGCACCTTCATTTAGTTCATTTTATGCATCGGATAACGACAACGAAAAACTCGTTCAAGAAATTTTAGATTCAGAAGAAAAAAATATCCTGGTGGAGACAGATAATAATTTAAAGGAATTCCGCTTTGCTATCGATATTGCTAAAGAAACATTAAAAAGAAATAAAAGTATTCTTATTATTTCTCCAAATATTAGTTTAGCTAATCCTTTTATCGAATTTTTAAATATGAATTTCAAAGACAATCTTGTCATTTTATCGTCAAATAAAGGGAAAGAAAGAATAGCTGCTTTAAAAAGAATTAATAATGAGAGCAATATTGTTATTTATGGTGATAAATATGCTGTTTTTGCTCCAATAAAAGATTTGGGCTTGATTCTTGTTTTTCAAGAAGAAAATTATCTTTATAAAGATGAAAAATTGTTTTTGAATTACAAAGATATCGCTTTAAAGTCAAATTATAAGACTGTTTTATTTTCTAAATGTCCAAAGCTTATGACCAAAGCTAAACAGTTAAAAGGATATTTAAAAGGTTATTCTTTTAAAGCACAGAATTTAGTTCAATATAAATTGATACAAAAAGAAGATGATGTTATTCCTGCAGAACTTTTATATCGAATTTCCGAATGTTTAAAAAATAAAGAGCAGGTTTTAATCTTTCATAATAGTCGGGGAACTTCACCTTTTTATAAATGTGATAAATGTTCGAAATTTGCTATTTGTCCAAGCTGTGGAAATACTTTAACTTATTATGAAGATGATAATAGATTAAGTTGTTTAAGCTGTGGTTACCATATTGAAGCTTCCGAATATTATTGTTCTTCCTGTGGTGGAAAAGAATTTTCTAAAAGTGGAATAGGAACTATGGGAATTCAGAAATATCTGGAGGAAAAGTTTAAAAACGCCAAGATTTCTCGACTTGATGCGGATTCATATAAAGATAAGGATTACCATATGGATTTATCAGCCTTTGCTACTGGTGATAATGATATTATTGTTGGAACAAAAGAATTGAAAGAAAATTATCTTCTTCCAAAAGTTAAACTTATTATTGTTATGGATATCGATTGGATATTTAAATCATCATCCTATAATATCGAAGAAAACTATTATGAAATATTGAACGCTTTACTGAATTCAGCAAGACTTGATACTTCGGCGTATATAATTACTTCTGATCCGACATTTTTACCTTTGAATATAATTGCGCAACAAGATTATCAAAAATTTTATGAATATACTTTGAACAAAAGAAGAATGATAATGGCACCGCCTTATTATTATCTAATCGCTTTAAGACTTTTTGCTCGAGATAAAAACTTTTTACTCAATGTTTCTGATAAGGTATATAGTTTTTTCGAGGGAAAATTCAAAGGGAGAAAAGTATTTTTAATCGGACCATATAATGTGAAATTTTTCAAAAAGCAACGTGGATATAAATCACTTATCATGATAAAATATAGAAAACGTGAAGATATTGAAGATGTTATTAAAACATTTTTAAATATGCGGCTACCAAAAGGTATAGGGTTAGAAATCGATGTTGACCCAGAAGGAGAATAAAATGATAATTATTAGAAATTATGGCTTGGAATCCGAAGCTGTCCGCGATATATCAGCTTCTTATACAATCCCTGTAGCCAAGCTTTTTAAAGTAAAAGAAGATGAAGTGGTATTTTTAACAGAACGCGGATACCTCATTCAAAATGGAGAAGACCAAACTGATTATTTCTCCTATGTTGAAGTTTTATATCCTAGCAATATAAAGATTGATAAAGAAGCTGTCAATGATGTTTTAAAAGAAATTTATAGCAAATTTACTTTCCATACTATCATTCGTTTCATTCCATTTAAAGAAGAAGATTCTTTCTTTAATTTAAATGAAGATTATCCACAATATATGACTCCTGAAAATACTGTTCATATCGAACATGAACATGAAGATGAAGATGAGGATGAAGAAGAGGAAGAATATCCAGATCTTTATGAAGGAGATATCTTCGAACATCTCGAAGAAGATTTAAATAAGTAATTATAGGTGCATTTAATGCACCTATATTTTTGTGAGGAAAAAATGAAGAAAAAAAGCAAATTATTTTCTTATTTTAACGGATTGAAATTTCAAGCTTTCTTAGCTCCGTTTTTTAAACTTTTAGAAGCGATATTTGAACTTCTTGTTCCATTTATTGTCTCTGATATTATGAATGTTGGGGTTGAAAATGGTGATACTCATTATATCATTGTGAGATTTATCGTTTTGGTTGTCCTCGCTTTTTGCGGCTTAGGTTTTGCTTTAACCGCCCAATATTTTTCTTCTTATGTTGCCAATAAATACGCCTGCCGATTGAGACAAGGCGTATTTGAACATGTGCAGACCTTATCTTTTAAAGATTTGGATACTTTGGGAAATTCAACTATTCTGACGAGAATGACAAGCGATGTCAATCAGATTCAAAGTGGAATAAATATGTTCCTACGTCTTTTCTTAAGATCACCATTTATTGTTTTTGGTGCATTGGTGATGGCTTTAATTATCGATTCTCAGATCGGTATAGTTTTTGCCGTTGTTATTCCAATTTTATTTTTAGTTGTTTTCTTGATAATGAGATTCACTTTGCCGCGTTATAATAAGATTCAATTATCGCTTGATAATTTGACGAAAGAAACAAGAGAAAACTTAACTGGTGTCCGGGTTATAAGAGCCTTTACCGGTGAAGAAAAACAAATTTCTGATTTTGAAAAGAAAAATCAACATTTTACATCTTTGCAGTTTGCAGTCAGCAAAATATCAAGCTTGATGAATCCTTTAACTGTAGCAATAATCAATATCGGCGTTATTTCTATTTTGTATTTTGGTGGTATTAAAGTAAATACTGGCAGTTTGACTTCTGGTGAAGTTTTTGCCTTATATAATTACATTACCTATATTTTGGTTGAACTTATTAAATTTGCTAACCTCATTATCAATATCAGTAAGTCAATTGCCTGTTCAAAAAGAATCAATGCTTTATTTGAAGTTGAACCGAGTTTAAAATTTAAAGAACACGTTAAAATAAATGATGATTATCTGACATTCGATAATGTTTCTTTTAAGTATAATAAAGATGGTAAAGAAGCGATAAAAAATGTCAGTTTTAAAGTTGAAAAAAATCAGACTATTGGAATCATCGGTGGTACCGGTGCAGGAAAAAGTACTTTGATCAATCTTTTATGCCACAGTTATGATTTGAATGAAGGTGAAATTATTTATAAAGGCTATCCACTTTCTTCTTATAGCTTAGAAGAAATAAGAACTAATATTGGTCTAGTTCCCCAAAAAGCAGTATTATTTGAAGGAACAATTCGTTCTAACCTTTTATGGGGTAAAAAAGATGCTAGTGAAGAAGAGATACAAAAAGCTTTAGAAATTTCCCAAAGTGAAGACGTTATAAAACATAAAGCGAAAGGCTTAGATGAACCGGTTGAACAGAACGGACGAAATTTTTCCGGCGGTCAAAAACAAAGATTAACCATAGCAAGAGCTTTGGTTAAAAATCCGGAAATCTTAATATTAGATGATAGCAGTTCAGCTTTAGATTTTAAAACGGATAAAGATCTGCGAATGAAGCTCAAGGAAATAGAGAATATGACAATCTTCTTGATTTCTCAAAGAACTTCTTCTCTGACAAACTGCGATAAAATTTTAGTTTTAGACCATGGAGAATTAGTAGCTCAAGGTACTCACGAAGAACTTTTAAAGAATTGTAAGTTATATCAAGATATACATTATTGCCAATTTGAAAGGGAGGAAACTAAATGAAAAAGAGCAATCTTTCCTTTTTGATGGGATACTTAAAAAAACATATAGCATTATTGATAATTTCGATAATCTGCAGTTTATTAGCTAGTCTTTTGACGTTATACATTCCTTATGTTGTTGGACAGAGCATTGATGTTCTTAAACTTGGTCAAGATCAAGTTGATATGCAGAAGATATTGTTCAATTGTCTTTTAATTCTTATCTCAGCAATTATCATTGCTATAAGTCAATATTTTTCCGGTGTTATCAACACAAAAATTTGCTATAACATCACCAGAGATTTGCGCCGTGACTTAAATGGTAAAATTCATCGCTTGCCTTTAAAATACTTAGACAATCAGCCGGTTGGTCAAATTGTCAACAGGGTAATATCTGATGTTGAAATAATCAGCGATGGACTCATCATGGGTTTTAATCAATTATTTTCTAGCGTTATAACTATCATTGCTTGCTTAGTCATTATGTTCGTTATGAATTATAAGATTGCTGCAGTTGTTGTTATATTTACTCCATTATCTATTTTTGTCGCTCGCTTCATATCTAAATCAACATTTAATCTTTTTAAAAAGCAATCCACTATCAAAGCTTCACAGACTGGTTTTATCAATGAAATGATAACAAATGAGAAAATTGTTCAATCATTCCAGATGGAAAAAGAGAATAATGGAGTGATGAAAAAGTATAATGATGAACTAGAAAATATTGGTATTAAAGCTGTTTTCTTTTCAAGCATTGCTAATCCATCAACTCGTTTTATCAATGCTATCATCTATGCTGGCGTAGCCTTGACTGGAGCTTTGCTCTGCTTAGGACCAGATCCGATAACCATCGGTGTTCTTTCTTCTTTCTTATTTTATGTTAATCACTATACTAAACCTTTTAATGAAATAACGGAAGTTATTGCTGAACTTCAAAATTCTTTTGCTACAACAAGCAGAGTCAAAGAACTTTTAGAAGAAGAGGAAGAAGTAAAAGAAGGAGATATTATCCTTGAAAAAGCGGAAGGCGATATGGATATCGAACATGTCAATTTCCAATATACTCCTGAAGTTCCACTTATAGTTGATTTCAATCTTTCAGTTAAAAAAGGAACTAAAGTTGCTATTGTTGGACCGACAGGTTGTGGTAAAACAACTTTGATAAATCTTTTAATGCGTTTTTATGATCCGCAAAAAGGTGAAATAAAAATCGATGAAAAAATTCTTAAAGATATTACCAGACATTCTCTGCGCGACAATTATGGAATGGTTTTACAAGAGACATGGTTGAAAGAAACAAGTATTAAAGAAAATGTAAAGATGGGAAAAGAAGATGCTACTGATGAAGAAGTCATAGAAGCTCTTACTGAATGCCACTGCATGAAGTTTGTCAACCAATTAGAAAAAGGCATCGATACCATAATTAAAGAAGATGGTGGTGGTCTGTCGCAAGGACAAAAACAACTTTTATGTGTCAGCAGAATAATGTTGACCAAACCTCCGCTTTTGATCTTAGATGAAGCTACTTCTTCAATCGATACGAGAACTGAAATCAAAATTCAAGAAGCTTTTAATCAATTGATGGAGGGAAAAACCTCATTTATTGTTGCCCATCGTCTTTCAACGATTAAAAATGCGGATATCATTTTAGTTATGAACAATGGAAACATAATTGAAATGGGAAACCATGAAGCTTTATTAGAGAAAAAAGGTTTCTACTATAATTTATATAATAGTCAATTTAAATTGAGTTAATTTTAAAAGACCTGTTTGAGATTATAGCAGGTCTTTTATATTGTAAAAAAATTAAATGAGAAAATCAGTTTATTATAATGTACTAAACATAATATTACTTTCTTTATTATGTAGTAATTTTCCATCATATTTAATGCTAAAATACTTTTGTAAAAGGCTTTTTAAATAAGTACATGATTATAGACTTATATTGAAAAAGATTTTAAAGAGGATGAAAATGGTAAATAAATTTTTGAAAATTTTATTGCTGACAACAACTATTACTCCTTTACTGGCATTCAATTACGTCTCTCGTGATAAACAGAATATTCAACATCAATATCTTTTAAATTTTGAAGCGAATGGTGGAAGTGAAGTTTCTCCACTGATTTACATCAATGAAGATACAACTTTTAAAATGCCGACTACCAAAAAATATGGTTATACTTTTGGTGGATGGTACTTTGATAACGATACTTTTGAAAAACCATTTTATGTTGGATCTTCTACTATCGATGAAAATACTACTTTATATGCTAAATGGGTTTTAAAGACGGTGAAAGTGTATCTTGATACATTTTATGAAGATGAGTTTGAACCATTGATCTACAATGTTGGTGATACTTTTCACCTTTCAAGCCTTCCGGAAGTTGTAAAAAATAAAAAGACTAATGGTTTATCTTTTTCATTTAAAAATTGGGTTAGAGGCGATGAGAAAGAAGTGGTGGATGATTTTGTATTGGAAGATGAATACTATGAATTTCATGCCACTTATGGAAGTTTAGATTATACTTCTTATAAAAAAAGCTATGAGACTAGTTTTGATTCACCTAGTTTTTATATCGATTCAGAAAATAGTTGGACAAGAGGCGAACTCACTCTTCCAAAAGCTGGAATTGGTGAAGGAGCGCCTAATCAAAGTGTCTTCTTAAATGATGGCAATTTAACTTTAAATCAGTTGACTTATAATGGCTTAGCTTATGGAGCAAAATGTCTATTACCTCATGATATTACCACAGGTTTAAAAAAGTATTCAGTTGAAACGACATTTAGAATTAGCAAAAATAGTGGCTTAGCAAATGAAAAGGCTAATGCTGGTGATGCTGGTTTTGGTATTATGGTCGGTTATAACAAAGATACTGGAGCTAACGTTGAAGCGGTTGTTGATCCAATTAGCAAAACTGTTAGAATTGCGGCTATCAATAGCTCTTACGCGAAATCTGGTACTGATGTAAATAAAAGCTTTTCATATAAGATTAATGGTGATCTTAATGATTATCATCGCTTGAAGGCCATTTATAATGGAGAAAAACCTAATGCTTCTGGTCAATTAAAAAATTCTTATATCGAAGTATATTTTGATGATGTTTTATGCTGGTCGACCAAGACTACTACATTGAATAAAAATTGGTTCTATTCTAATCAAGCTAATGGAGACTATATCGGCTTATGTGCAAATCTATGTGAAGCTGAGATAAAAAGTGTTGTCTTGAAAGATTTTTCAGAAGAAAATACTTTATATAGCTATGATTTTTCTAAACAGAATGGAACATTTGCTGATGGTTGGTCTTATATAAAAAATAGCAATGGTGCTAATGTTGGTCAAGTTGACATCGAAGATGGACATTTAAGTATAAATTCTTATTTTCCAAATCAATCGATTAAAAAGCATCAAGCTATATATTCTCCTTGTGAGGAGCTTAAAAATTTTGCGGTATCCTTTGATTTTAATTTTGAAAATTACAGTGGAATTGACAAATATTTTGCATTGATGTTCAGAGGAGAAGAAGCAAGATATAATGCTTTGTTCTTCCGGGCAGAAAATGGTTTGATTCAACTTTATAAACACGGAGAGGAAAATTCGAATTATTCAGCATGGTCTCCATCTTTTGCTATAAAAAGTTATACAGGTGGCTTCGGTAAAGAAAATCATCATATTGATGCGATTTTAAAAGATAATTATTTCATTGTTAATGTTGATGGAGAAGAAGTTTATTCTAATAACATAACTTCAAATGTCCTCTATGAAAATGAAGGAAAAATCGGCTTTTTAACTTCAAGTGCTGAAGTTTGTTTTGACAATTTAACAATTTACAATCTTGATGAGGTGAAATGATGAAATTATTAGCTCTACTCACAGTATTTTTACTCAGTCCTTTGACTTTTAAAGCTCCGATTTATCAAAATTTAAAACTAGAAAAAAGTCAAGATATCATTAAGGATAAGGCAACTTATATTGTTTGTTGCAGAATCTAAACCATTTGATAAAACGATAAATACTTTTGAAGCATCTATTGTTTTACCAAAAGACATAATAAGCTCGGAACCCTTGGGTGTTATATTTGGAAATTATTATAATTCTTCATTCGGCTATGATGGTTCGGTTGATTATTTGATTGATCGAAATGGTAATTTCCGTCTTTATTACAATCGGGTTTCGGGTTATAAAGCAGAAGTTGATCACGTTTTTAAAAATTATGATTTC
>ERZ779953.401-NODE-401-length-12767-cov-2.26172_pt1 | contig 12767 bp, 9 predicted proteins | sample MGYA00511184_ERZ779953 | MGnify/ENA primary metagenome ERZ779953 (study PRJEB29588, sample SAMEA2163248) | human gut metagenome | biome: human gut; feature: human-associated habitat; material: faeces | place: Denmark | collected 2008/2010 ... | reverse complement strand
CTGGCCGGCCCTTACGAAGTTGACGAAATATTGTCGGGTGTCTTTCATGTTCAGCAGCACATTGCCGTTGTCGTGCAGTATGACGTGCTGCCTGAATACCTCCACAGCCTCTTTGATGTGCGTCTTCAGCAAACTGCCATAGCCGCTGTGCATGCAGGCCACGTCCAGCCAGGCACTTTCTTCGGTGAGTTTGTCTATCAGCGTATGCCAGGGTTCGATGGGAGCGGGTGTTGTTTGGGGTGATGAAAGTGCACCGGCAGCAGCAGCTTCTTTTTCTTCTGTTGTTGCTGTTGTTGTTTTATTAATATCTATAGTCTTCTTATTAGTATTTGTGGCGTTTTTAGCTAAATACTTGTTGTTTAGTGTATTGCTTGACAAATCAGACTGTTTTTTGCTTTTATTCCTCGATACTTTTTGCTGTTTTTCGTCATTTTTTGCTTTGGAATCCGGCTTTTCCTGAGTAGTTTTTTCCGTTTTTTCGCCTTTTTTGTGTAGGGGATTCAACTCTTTGGGCATAAAGTATCCGTCTTCTTCCAGTTCAAAAAGGTCGTATTCCAGGATGATTTTCTTAAGGTAGCATAAGGTGATTTTCTTGCTGTCGCAGTAGGCACGGAGATAATCCAGTTGCGCGCGCGGTTCTGGCAAGATTGACAGTTTTTCGATGATAATCCAGTAGGCACCCAGTCCTCTGAGTCCTTCGTTGTCTACCAAGTGTTTCATTCTGGGGTCGAACATTGACATTAAGGAGTGTTGGAAATAAAAATTCTTTTTCATATATATTTTTTTAGAGGGGAAAAGTAGTGCGTAAAGCGGGGCTGCTTGTTGTGGCGACGGCGTTTTCCGTAGTATTTTTCTCTTTGTTTGGTGATGCAAAGGTAGGGATAATAGGATAAGCCTGCAAATGGACTTTTGTAGGCTTAATGTATGTTTGGGCGTGTCCAGAAGCTATTGTATGGGTGTTCTGGCCTTCGTCTGGGGAACTGAAGCCTACAATGGAGAAATATGTGTTTTTTTATAGAAAGTAGCCGGTGGAGCTCGCTCTTTAGGCGGCCTTCTACTTGTTACATTCGTAAACATTTGACTCACAGTGGCTATTACTCTCCGGACTTTGTTTTGTGCATACGTGTCATCTGCCTTATGTGGGCCAGACTGCGCAGTTCGCTTTGGGAGAAAGACGATTTTCCTTCCAACAAGCCGCCAATTGCCTCTGCAATGATTTCTAACTGATCCAATAATGGATTTCTACTGTGTGCAGTATTCTTTTCGATGCTTACTGCGTTTTGACCTCCGCTTTGGAGGGTCAAGGTTGTTTTTTTATGTTCATTATTAGTTAAAAAATATCTTGGCAAAGATACTTAATTATTGGTATTCTACCATTTACTATACGAAAAAGAAAAGTGCACGAAAAAAATGGGGGAGAATTTGTAAAACATCTATAAATCATTAACTTTGTACATGATTATTTAAATCAAATGGAAAAAAATATTTTGCAATCAAGAGTTATAGATGTACTGCGGTTTCCTATGATTGTTGGAGTCGTTCTGTGGCATTCTTTTTTTGAAGGTATTATGGGATTGGATATTCCGGATTCAGGGATACCGATATATCATACTACTTCTTTTTTTATATCACGTATTTTGGCTTCAGTGGCAGTTCCTTTATTTTTTTTTATTTCAGGGTATCTCTTTTTCTTTCGCACTGCCTTTTCTGTTGATGTCTATAAAAAGAAGCTAAAGTCAAGGATTAAAACCTTATTAATACCATATTTGTTTTGGAACTTTGTAGTACTTGTGGGACATTGGATTGTTACAGTTTTATCACCGGTACAATTGACATCAGGTGCTTATAAACAAGTGAGCGATTATACTGTTTGTGATTATCTGATTAGTTTTTGGAATATTAATGGAATGCCGGTAAATGGAGCTTTATGGTTTATACGTGATTTAATGGTCATGTTGGCCTTTTCTCCATTAGTATACTGGTGTCTTCGTTATTTTCGTTGGTATATATTGGTAGTGCTTGGTTGTATTTGGCTGGTAGGGGGAACTTTGGAGATTCCAAGAATGGATGCTGTCTTTTTCTTTTTTGTGGGAGCATGGTTTAGTATTACCGGACGTAACTTTGTTGCTGACTTTAAATCTTTTTTTCCTTGGGGAGTAGCCTTGTACTTTCTTTTTGCTATAGGTACAATTGGCGTAAGAGGAGCAGATGGATTTCTATATGTAGCCAATGCCGGCATATTATTGGGCATTGTATCGATTATAGCTTTGACTGCTTACTTTGTGGAACGGGAAAGATGGAAATCTTCTTATTTTTTGATAAGCTCTTGTTTTTTAGTGTATGCATGTCACCAGCTTCCCTTGAATATGTTCGTCCGTATTCTGTTTAAGTTTATGTCTCCCGTTTCAGATTGGCAATTTATGCTTATTTATATTGTTAGTCCTTTGGTGATTATTCTTGTTAATCTTTTGTTATACGCTTCGTTGAAAAAACTTTTTCCACATTTTACAGCCATTATTACAGGTGGAAGAGGTTGAATGAGAGCTTAATTTGTTGCGCATCCTTATCATAAAACGCCGTAGCCACGGGAATGTTTCTCCCGACTTCAGGTTGTAGTACAACGATTTGGATTCATAAATCATCTGGAACGTTTCCGTACAGAGTACCGGTTTCTTGGTCAGGCGGTTGATTTCGACAGCTTGTGTCATGGAACTTTCTACAAACAGCATGTTGTCTGTGGATGAACCGTATTCTTTGGCTTTGAAGGAGGCGTGGCAATTCGCCCGTTGGCGTGCAGCCATATCCGGCAGGTTCAGCATGACGAGCTTATTGTATTTTACATGGTTCTTCTGGAGCCAGGCTTCCGTCTCCGGACGGTATTTCTCCAAGCGTGAAGTGACCAGTGTGCCGATGGTGACTTTGGGAATGAATAGCGGAGGAGTGTTCAGCAGGAAATGACGGTACTTCTCGCCGTCGTCGTTCTCTTCCGGAGTGGGGTCTGCGCAAAGCACGCCGTCAATGTCCATACACGTTTTTTGCAGGATGGAGTGGTTCATTATGTTCCATTGGAAGAAACGGGGATAATCGACTATTTCGAAAAAATAGTCTACGGAATGGGAGTGTAGTGGGACTGCATAAATGACGCAATATTGGATGTTGTATAAATGTTCTATGTCCTTCAGGAGCTCGCGGCATTTCTTCATGGCTTTTCCCGTGGCTATGCTATCATCCACAACCAATACATTATGTATATTGTTCATGTTGAAAGTTTTCCCCCGTTCTCCGGTCTGATAGATATGCCCGTTGCGGAAAGAGTCTATGTCCGTGACCGGCAGGTTCAGGTAGCGCCAGCAGGTTGGCGGGAAACATGCCACTGCGGGGCACGCCGACAATGAGGTCGAAATCCCGTGGCAGAATGCTGAGATGTTGCAGGATGCAATGGTTCAGGTCGTCTATGTTACGATAGTTCATGTAGCTTTCTCCTTCAAAAAATTATCGATTATGTCGTATATTTTCTTTACACTGTGCCCCCAGCTGTGGGTCTCGGCAAAGGCTATGCGCTGTTTGGCAAGTTCTTCGTCATCGGCTTCGGTCACAGCACGGTCTATGGCCGAAAGCCATTCTTCCGGGGTGGTGGCCAGGTGCGTGTGATTTGCGAATATGTGGCGCATGGTGTGGGTACTGGTTGCGACAGTGGGTTTACCCATAGCCAGGTATTCGTCTATTTTCAATGGATAGTTACCGTCGGTAATCTCGTTCACCATTTGCGGATTGATGCAGACATCGTAGGCAGCTATGTAGGCCGGTAATTCGTCCACTTTTTTTTGTCCGGTGAAATAGGCATTTTTCAAACTATGGATACGGTTCCGACGGAAAATGTCATCTTCTGGTCCGGTGAACACAAAACTATAATCGGGACGCTGACTTATTATCTGATAAAGCAGGTCTCCGTCAAGGCGGGTACTGTTTATCGTACCCATATATCCGATGATAGGGCGTGGAATGTCTTGCATGTCACCGGGTGTTTCGTATTTCTTGGCCGGATTGTACAGCTTTAGGTTTACGCCGGTTTCGATGGGGTAGGTATGGGGATTGTAGGCTTGCAACTCTGCGGCAAAACGGGTGGAGTTTGCCAGAACAAGGTCGGCCGAAGCAGCCAGTTCCGGTTCAAGACGGGTGCCGTGCCTGCGCCAGTAGGCTTCGCCTATGACGTAGTCGCGCCGGTAATAGATGCTAACAGACGGATGGATATACTCCTTTAGATAGCGGCTGCGGTAAATGTCTGTATCGATAAGGTGGATGTAATTTTTGAAGTCGAGCGCGGCAGCCTGCTCTACAATCCATCGGGCTATGCGGGCATTGTTTTTTCTGTTGACGATATTGAAAAGCGGTGCAGGTAGGAAGTTGGCCGAGAACAACATGAAAGGACAGTCCAGCACCCACATGTTGGCGTTGATTTGCCGGAGCGGTGAAGTCTCTCCCTTGATGACAGCCATGCGCCGGATGTAGGACGGAGATTGTCTGTTCCCTCTCAGCCGGATGGAAATGTCCATCGGAGTGTTTATGTAGAGCACTCGGTTCTGCTTTGAAATTTCCAATGCAGTATTCTTGATGGTACTACCTATTTCGATGTCCCATGTTTGCAGGCTGGTGATGATGAAGTCTCTCATGATGTTTGCCGGTTACTGGTGAATACAGTGATATATCTTTACATATTCTTCTGCAGTGTGTTTCCAGGAGAACAGTTTTACACGTTCCAGACTGTAATTTACTTGTTGCTGATAGAGTGTCGCATCATTTTCCAGGCGTAGCAAGGCATCTGCTATTTTTTGCGGTTCTTGAGGGTCGACTAAAATGGCACCTTTACCGGCTACTTCGGGCATTGCCGAAACGTTGCCCGTCACTACGGGAGTGCCGCAAGCCATAGCCTCCAGTATCGGAATCCCGAAACTTTCACGCAAGGAAGGATAGAGAAATGCAAATGCTGCATTATAAAGGGTTGCTAAATCTTTGTTGCCGATATATCCCGGATAATACAGATGTTCTTTTATCCCGGTGATTCCTTCTTGCTGAAGAAGCTGGTCGATATATTCTTCTTTTAAATCGGCAATGAGAAGGGGGCGTTTCGTTTGGGATGCTTTCAGATACAACGCGTATGCTTTCAGGGTACGTGCCGCATTCTTTTTGGGGTCTGTATTTCCAAGAAAGAAAAGAAAGTCTGGGTGCGGTATGTATTTCTGCACAATACTCTCATCGGGTGTTTCCTGCATCGTAAAGTAAGCGCTGTAGCCGTTGTAAACGGCTTTAATGACTTCTTTGGGAAGTTGCAGCGCTTCGCGTATGCGGGTACACTCGAACTGAGAAACTGTAATAATATTTCTTGCTTTCTTCAGGATGCGGGGAACAATCAGGCGACGGTAATGCCATCCCATTTCCTGATAGAAGGAAGGACTGCGATGCTGACGCGGCTCCAAATAGATAATGTCATGAAGCGTCAGCACCAAAGGGACGGGACACCATAACGGGGCTGTATTCGATGTACAATGCAGCAAGTCCGCTTTCAGCTTCCTGACGGCCTGGGGCAATGCTATCTGCTCCCACAAAGGATAAGTAGGGCAGCGAAGCTCAATGATATGGAGGTTTTCCGATTCTTCCAGGCACCAGTCCTCCCCCGGAGCAACGAATACGTAATATTCATTACCGTCTTTCCGCTTTTGCAGTTCTTTCAGTGTCTCCAGGATGACAAAGTCCATGCCATGCTTGTCTTTGCGGAAAATGCGTTGGGCTTCGATGGCGATTCTCATTTTGCTGCCTTTCTTTTCTTTTTCCGTTTAAAGATTCTTGTGATGTGGCTCATGGAAGAGGTGACTACCAATATGGGCAGAGACCAGAAAGCGCTCCGGAATTTGCGGCTGATTTCCCCTTCGGGCATGGCCATCAAAAAAGTGATGAATAAAACGGCTAAAAGTGCATACCATTTTGTAGCAAGCGGCCACTCCAGAAACGTCATTGCTACGGCACATATCGTGATATATAAGATGAGCAGGAAACGGGATGGAAGTAGCCATTGGAATAATTTTTCGCATAAATCCCACTTTCCTTGTAAGAATGCTATCGGAAATTGTTGCAATGCCAGTATGGAGCTGCGATACTGTGAGCCCAACCAGCGCTGGCGTTCTTTGCTGTACCCCGATGTATCGTCCGTCTTTTTGCAATAGCAGACTATTTCTTCCATGTATTCGGTATATATGTTTTCCTTCAGAAGTTCCATTTCCGTAGCTTTGGCCAAATCGCTTCCTGATAATCTGGGAGCGATTTCCTGGAACATCTCAAAATCAAACATCATGCCCGAACCGATGAGGGCGGAGGAGAATCCCAGTGCCGTATGTGCCTTGCGGAAGAGGTGGTTGTTGATTTCTTCGCTGGTGGCGTTTAATACGGCGATGTTAGTATTCAGGTTTTCCGTCATGCGGTGGGCTTGGATGGCATCACATCCGGAGTAGTAGGCATTGTTGAAAAGCTCTAATGCGTTAGGAACAACTTTGTTGTCTGAATTGAATATGGTGATGGCATCGTACTCATGAGGAGAATAGCGCTCCATGACCTGCTGTATGGCATATATCTTTGTGCAATGTTCTTTATCGGGCACGACAATGTTGACCGGCATCTGGAGCAGCGTAACCAAATCTTCTTCGGACAGTTGTGTGGCAGCCACTGCGATGTCGTATTTTTCTCTCGGATACGTCTGCGTGTCAAGGAAATGATTGATGGACTCTATCACTTCCTTGCCGTTTTTCAGCACAACAAAGAGGACCAGGAACCGATGTCGCTTGGGGGACGGTGGATAGGGATTCTTGTATTTCCGCAAGGAGGCCAATGCATAGATAAACAAGTAGGCTACGGGGATGGCCAGCAATAAGAAAAGAACCGCGTCTGTCATTTGCAAGGCATTGTTGTTCTCGTCCATCCACCAGTCGGGATTGAATATGGAAAAAATGTCGTTCATATATGTTTTCTATTTAATATTTTCTATTTCTTTTTCATTTTTTGTTGGGTCAGCAGTTGGTCGATATGCTCCCCGTTAATCAGAACTGACAAAAATAAAATGATTATAAATCCTGTAGGGAATTGAAAGAAAAAGGCATTTCCATAGGCACTTATCATTAGTCCGAAAATACCGCAAGCAATGGCCGTGAGTATTCCACGTAGCTCGTTATTCTTAATCCGAAACATGATAAGATAGCAACCTCTTAACAATGTACAGACATATATGGTAAGAAAAAGCACTAATCCTACAATGCCGGTTTCCATCCATATCTTGACATAAAAAGAATCATGGGGAATGAGTGTTGTGAGACGGGAACCATATTTTCTGGCTTCTACCCCTCCCAAACCAAGTCCTTCTCCGAAAGGTTTGTATTTTAGATATTCAGCCAATCTTTTTTGGTTTTCTTTGCGGACAATGTATGAGGCGTCTTCTGTAGGTCTGAAAGCTGTACGCATGCGTCTGATGGAAGTGTTGCTTTCACCGATATAGGTATGGGCGAAAAAGACATAAAAAAACAATCCGAAGAAGACTGTAGCTCCCATGAGCTTGATATTTTTACTGAGGAAAGTTAACAATATGATTCCTCCGATGGGGACAAACAGTGCACCGCGGGTTCCGGAAATGAACAAGGCATATATGGAACAGACGGCAATAATTGCATAATAGATTCTTATGGAACGTTCTTTTATGAAGATAGCCGAGATACCGAACAGAATGGCGGCAAAGCCCATGTTGGAACCGAAATTTCCGGCATCTGTGAAAAAGGAAAAATATCGGGTGACATCGGATAAAAGGTGTGTCTTGTACATTTCCGTTTCAATCAGCATGGTTGTTTCTGTCTCATCAAAACCTGCATATTTCTGGTAAACAGCTTTGGCTACGGCTGTCAATGTGAATATGGACAGAAAAAGCATAATGACGCGCAACCGCTTGTAGGAGGTCATTGTTAAAACGCCAATTAATGACATGACAAGGGTACTGTATATGATTCCACGGGAGTAAATCCAAGCTTCCGTGAGAGCTGTTGGATTCATGATTTCAGCCGCAGTATATATGGCCCATATGCAACCTCCGAACGTCAGAATGTTTTTGGTGTATTTCCATGCAATCTTACCTTGTTGGTGATAGGAATATATCAGGAGCGTCACAAGCAGGGTGACGGTTGCGACATCATACCAGACACTCAACCCACTGCCCTGCGTGTATCTGTACCAGGGAATGAAAAAGTAATTGAATGTGAATAGGAAACATACACCGGCAAAAGGGTTTCTTAATGCTTGTATTGCTATTATCAGGAAGAAAGGGGAAAGGCAAACGTATGCAGTGATATCCCAAGTACTGAATAATATGCTATAGATGAGCGCACCCAGTCCGATGATGAACACTAATAATGTTACCGCCAAGGGAGATATGCTATGTCCTTTGATATCCGTTTGCATTTATTTGACAGCTGCTGATTTTGATGTTAAACCTAATTGTGCCAACCGGCTGAAGAAGCTGTGAACCGGGGTGTGAGGAGGCAATTCTCCGGTGAAGCTTTCAACCACTTCGCGGTCTGCATTGTTGAGATACATAAATAGAGGAGTTCCTTCCAATTCTTCCTTTAACGGTTTCAACCGGGTGTCGTCATCTCTGCCCCACAATCGGGCGGCGTTGGCTATCAGCAAATTGAAATCTGCTTTTTTCAATACCGACATAGGTAGAGTTGCGGTACTGACAGCAGGATATTCCACTAAAATGATGTCCGGTATTTCTTCTGCTTCATTCAGAACCCAGAAGTCAGACAATTCTTGAGCTTGTACATATCCCTTGTTTTGGGTATCGAAATCGTGGTCATATTTTACAAGGCGCACTTTTATACCCTCAGTTTCCCAGTAATCAATGAAATATTTGGCAAGGAATGATTTTCCTTCACGTTTCTCCATGCTGAGCAGGTTTATGACAGTAGGACGGTCCGGGTGCAGGTAGTTGTTCAATTGCCGGCAACTATAGGCAGCGGCAAGCCGGTTACAGGCCTTGAGGAATCCACGATACTTCAAGTTGCTTACACCGTTGAATGCTGCAATGACAGAGAGTCCGGTCAGGCGTTTGCTGCGGTCCGGGTCGCGGAGAGTGCGGTCTAACAATTCAATCAGCAGGAAGTAGCCGCTTATGAATATCATACTGCCGAAGAATGCGGCAAGGACGTAGATAATTCTTTTTCTGCCATTGTCTGTCAGCGGATACTCGGGGGATGCTATGACCTGCAGGTTGGCAGTTGTCATCTTGATATTCTGCAAACGGAGGTGTGCTTCGGCAAGGCCTCCTATTTGTCGGCGATAATTGTCTTCGGCAATGCCTACGGCACGTTCTTTCCGCTTGATTTGAGTGCCTACGGGTGAGAATTCCCGGTATTGGTCGATAATGTCCCGTTGGCGGTCAACCAATACTTTCACTTCAGCTTTGGCTTTCGCCTCATTGATGCATGCCGTCAGCCATTCTGTCACCATTTCTTGAATGCCTACCCCTTCCTTGGAGAAACCATACTCGTTTAAATTATCGGAGAGATGGCTTATCTTTTCTTCTGCCTTTTGCAGAGCGTCTTTTTCTCTTTGAAGTTTATCACTATTCTGCTGGCTCTGTTCTGTGGTGAATATTTCTTGCTCAAGAATACTTTGGTTCAGGGTACTAACTTTTTCCAGTTCTTGCAACAAATTAGTATTTGTGCGTATAATCTTGGCACGTATGTCCATTTTATTCTCTAACATCTGGCGTAAAGCCACTGCGCTTCCATAGTTTCGCTGCACTTCTTCCATACGGTCGTCCGTCGCATATTTGGTCAAAGCTAATGCCTTGGATTGCTCGTCGTAGTTGATGACTTGTTTTTGAACACTATAGTCTGTCAAATCATCTTCTTCTGCAGTAAGTGCTTTTTTGGCTATGCGCACTTGTTCTTCAAAATAGGCGATAGCACTGTTCGTGGCACTGAACCGGAGTTGCTCATAAGCCTTTAACAGTTCATCTTCCAATATCTTGAGGGTGTTTTGCGTAATACCGGGATCGGAGGAGGTATATACCAATTCTATCAGGTCGCTGGTACCCAGTCGTTTAATGGTGATTGTGCTTAATGCGCTATAACTGTAATAAGGGTAGGGACGGTTGAATATGGAATAGACAAAATTACTGCTGTTCTCTTTCCGGTAATTCATCAGATTATTTGTAGTTTTATCCAAAGAGGAACGGTCTACCAAAGCCAGCACTTCTTTAGGAAGGATTTGGACGAGCTGCCTATAATGTTTGGCTTGAATGTACATGTTGTCTTTCCACTCATCACCGTATACGAGGCTGGTTGCAAGCAGACGTACCGAAACCTTTGCCAAAGTGTTTTTGGACTTGCCTATATTGATGATATTGTCGAAGGTACTGTTGATATTGATAAGCTGGCTTCCGTCCAGATTGGTGCTGTTGGTTACACCTGCATATAGACTGCTGTTTACCGTATAACTGTATGGTAAAAACTGTGTAAAGTATATGACTAATGCTGTAACAAGGAGGCTTCCCCACAATAACCAATAACGGATGCGGTAAAAGAAGCTTGCCAAAAATTGTACTATATTCATAATTAGTTTTACTTGTCTGTTATAACTTTAACATTAGTCAGCATCTCTAACAATACGATTGAATTGTGTAAAGCTACGCGGCTTTGCTCATAATTAGTCACGGCACCGGTGCGGCGTGCACGTTCCAAAGAAAGTGCAATGATATCAATGGCTCCTTGTATGAAATTATTTTCAGATATTTTCATCTGTGCGTTATACAATGCAGCCGTTTCCGCTTTGGCCTTTATGGTAGCCAGTTGCTCGGTAACCGCATTGTAGGCTTCCAGAACTTTTAGCCTTCGCTCCTCCATAACTCCTTCCTGCGTGTACTGCAATTGCTCTATCTGATAGCGGTAGTCTTTCAGTTTCAGTGGTCGGTTGAACAAGTCTCCTAAGGTGATGCCGACGCTGGCCCCGACATTGAAGTTGTGCTGGGCACTTGACATCGTTGTCTGGTACATAGGAGTATACTCGTCACTGGCATTGCCTATAATATTGTAGCGTCCGTAGGAATAGTTACCGTTCAGTCTGAAGTAGTTCCACCAGTTCCGCTTTTCCAGGCGATATTGGTTCTTGAGTTGCTCTACTTGGGATTGGGCTCTTTTTACTGACGCATTCTCTGTCACTGCATCAAGAAAGACAGATAGAGGGGGCAATTCTAATTTCTCAATATCTATTGATGTCTTCGGACTGATTAAACCCAATGTGTTGACTTCTATTTTTTTATCCTCCATCTTGAGTTGCTCCAATATCTTGATGCGCTCCTCCCGTGTCAACTCCTGCTGCGCAGCCACAGACAAAGGTACCCCCAACAATCCTAAAAGGATTACACTGTAAATGATGGACTTGATATATCTTTTTATCATCTCTAAAGCCATATAATTCCTATTATCTTTATTTTTATACATTCTCTTTCTGCACAAACGCTGTCAGCGTCTTGCACAGTATCTTCATGTCCAGCCAGAATGAAAATTCTTTGGCGTACTTAATGTCCAGTTGCTTGCGCTCTTCGGCCGACATCTTCCCGGCACCGCCTCGTTTCTCCACTTGCCACAGTCCCGTCAGTCCGGCAGGGGCCATGAAGCGCTCGATATATGCGTCGCTGGTCAGCAGCTCGGCCTCGTAGAGGGGGAGCGGGCGGTTGCCCACGATGCTCATGTCTCCTTTGAGGACGTTGAACAGCTGCGGCAGTTCGTCAATGCTGTACTTGCGGATGAAACGGCCTACGCGGGTGACGCGGGGATCGTTCTCTATCTTGACAAACGTATTCTGTTTTTCTTGGGCCTTCTTTTTAAGGAAATCTTCTTCAGAGATGACAAAATCGTCCGAAATCAGCAGGGTAGCCTCTTCTTCAGAAGTGCCGGTCAGGTCGTCGAAGCGGATATCGGGCTGCTCGTCCGTAAGCTCTTCTTCTATCTTATATTGGTTGAGGGCGTTCAGCTCTTTCAGGCGCTTGTCGGCATTGGTGTACATGGAGCGGAACTTCAGGAAGTTGAATATCTGGTAGTTGCTGCCCACACGCTGGGACTTGTAAATCACTCTTCCCTTGCTTTCCACGCGGATGGCTATGGCTGTCGCGATGAGTATGGGAGACAGCACAATCAGTACGGCAACGGCAAAAAGGATGTCGAAGATACGCTTCCACATAGGCAGGTGGAAGGTGTTGAATATCTTACGGTGTGACTGGCTGAATTCCTGCAACTTATGCTCCTTGCGCAGTTGGAGGAATTTTGTCATTTGCTGGAGGCTCTCTTCGCTGGCCATGGGGGAAAGGGTGTTGTTGACACCTGCCTGCAGATAGAGCTTGCGGTGTTCCTTCTGCAGTCCTTCGGTGATGAGGATGATGTAGACACGGGGGAAGCGCTTGTGCAGGAAAGTGATGTTCTGGCTGTCCTTTTGAGGGGTGCTTTCTTCGTAAAGAATGGATGTGTTGTACCGTTCGCGGATACCGTCGATGACTTTCGCCGCTTTGTTGCAGGATGAAACAGCCATGAACATGCCTCCTGCAATTTTGCTCAAGTGGTCGATGGTGACGCGGTTGCTACCTATGTAGATATAATATAACATATCCATTGATTTTGTTGTTTAGAGAAATTTCTTGATGCGGGCCTTCAGCTCCATAGGATTGAAAGGTTTCAGTA
>ERZ779953.382-NODE-382-length-13125-cov-3.09572_pt1 | contig 13125 bp, 11 predicted proteins | sample MGYA00511184_ERZ779953 | MGnify/ENA primary metagenome ERZ779953 (study PRJEB29588, sample SAMEA2163248) | human gut metagenome | biome: human gut; feature: human-associated habitat; material: faeces | place: Denmark | collected 2008/2010 ... | reverse complement strand
AGGCCTTTCATCCGACGAACGGCAGTTCCTGCTCGGCGTACAGGCCAATCTGTGGACCGAATACATTCCCGATTTCGATCAGGCGCAGTACATGCTGCTGCCGCGGCTGGGGGCGCTCGCCGAGGTCGGATGGGGCACTGCCACGGACGATTACGAAGGTTTCGTGCGCCGCATGCGCCGCCTGACGGGGCTTTACGATGCCTGCGGCTACCGTTATGCCCGCCACGCATTCGCCGATTGATCCGGAGGTCTGCGGCTCTGACTGCAGATCTGCGCGAAATGAGGATTATAATACGCGAAAGGCGACCGATCGCTACGGCAGAGTATATAATTTTGAATATCAAAAAGGCCGAATGTTGTAAAGAGGTTACAAAGGCATGGTTTAATTTAAAATATTTAAAAATTACAATCCCCCTGTAGAGCTCATCACTTATATATCTCATAATTATTAACCTTAACTCTATGGAAATGAATTTGACAATTTCGGGGAAGACGCGGAATTTCTTCCGTGTTTTTCTGATGAGTCTGCTGCTTGGCATACTCATGCTTCCGGCCGAGGCCCAGAACCGGGTGACGGTTTCGGGACGTTTGACCGACACGGGTCAGAATCCGCTGATCGGTGCTTCGGTTATAGAAAAGGGTACGACCAACGGCGTCACGACCGATGTCGATGGCCGTTATTCGATCTCGGTGGACGGCAATGCCACGCTCGACTTCTCGTTCATCGGCTATAAGGCGCAGAGCATCGCCGTGATGAACCGCACGCAGATCGACGTGGTGATGGAGGACGACGCGATGATGATCGGCGAGGTCGTGGCCATCGAGAAGTACCTCTACTTTGGCCGCATTCCTGCCAAGCTGGACGATGTGGCCAAGAGCCGCTCCTCGAATCTGGCTACGATGTTGCAGGGCCGCATGCCCGGTGTGACCATCCAGCAGACCGGTGACCCGATGAAACCCGCCTCGTTCTCGATCCGCGGCCGCGGTTCGAAGGGTAACGACGACGACCCGACCTCGGGCGACGGCGTGCTGGTGGTTGTCGATGGCGTGCCCAACGCACCCTACATGGTCGAGGATGTCGAGTCGATTACCGTGCTCAAGGATGCCGCATCGGCCGCTATCTACGGTGCATCGGTAGGATCGAGCGGTGTCATCCTGATTACCACCAATTATCCCAAGCGGGTCTAACCATCGGAAATGAAAGGATAGTAAAGTGATGTAATATCACTGATTTACAGTCTATTAGGAATGAAAGCCGATTTTGGATTGGTTCGTTATTCTTTCCTAAATTAGCGGATTGTTTACCCACTTTTGTCTCGTTTTTGTCCCTCGTTGTATTATCTTTGTATCGCAAGTTAAATGCTTGATAATCAGTGATAAAAGAATATATTAACATCAGAAAAGAAAGGAAATAAAATGGGACGAAAGAAGAAGGAAATCCGTTTGAAGGAGCCAGTGCGCATCCGAGAAAAGAAGATAGCTGGTGGCAACATCAGCCTCTATCTTGACATTTACCAAAAGGGATTGAGAAAGAAAGAGACGTTGAAACTCTATCTTGTGCCAGAAATCAACGCTGCTACCAAGTTGCAAAACGCCAATACAAGAAAGTTGGCAGAGCAAATCAAGGCGCAGCGCATTCTTGACATCCAGAGAGAGGGTCTTGTGGATTGGGACAAGGTGAAGGAGTCACGTATGACACTTACCAAGTGGATGGATGACTTTGTGAAGTACAATGCCGAGTTGTCTGAGTCTTCCATGAAGACAAAGCGCAACACTCATGCTCGCATTGACCAATACCTATTACATATAGGCAAGCCAGAGTTTCTGTTGAAAGACGTGGACAAGGAGTTTTGCAAAGGCTTCATTACTTTTTTGAAGACTTGCACCTACAATGATGGAAAGAAACAACTCAGCACCACCACTTGCCGTATGTTCGTCAACTATTTCGGCTCGTCATTGGCAAAGGCAGTAAGGGACGGACTGATTGAGCAAAATCCATTCTTGCTGTTGGAGGCAAAGGAGAAGCCACAGAAGCGAGTGGCTGAGCGTGAGTTTCTGACGATAGAGGAAATAAAGAAGGTGATGAACACACCATGCCGTTATGAACTGGTGAAGAAAGCCTTTCTATTCTCCTGTTTCACCGGTCTGCGATATAGCGACATGAAAGCCTTGAACTGGAGTGAAATCCACAAGGCTGCTGACGGCAAGACAGAATACATTGACCATATCCAAGTCAAAACCAAGGATAGAGTAACCATCCCCTTGTCGGAAGAAACAAAGAAGTGGATGCCTAAAAGAGAAGAAGGCATAGACAACATCTTCCACAACTTGACAATCACATCTACAACTGTAGAAGTGGTTCTGAAAGAATGGATGGAGGCAGCAGGAATAACCAAGCATATAACCTACCATTGCTCACGGCATACGGCGGCTACGATGCTCCTGACCCTTGGTGCAAGTATCTATGTAGTAAGTAAGATACTCGGACACAAGAGCATCAAGATGACGGAGATTTACGCCAAGATTGTTGACAAGAAGAAGTTGGAAACCGTGAACCTCGTGAACGGAATGTTTGACCAAATACCAGCAATACAATGAAGATAGAAATCAAGGAACGTAAGCTGACGGAAGGCAAAAGAGCCTTATATCTGGAATACTACGAGACTGGCTTCCGCAAGAGAGAAAACTTGCATCTCTATCTCTTGCCCGATGATGCCGTTGGTGCTGCAAAGCACAATCGGCTTACATACAACAAGGCTATGGAGATACGAGCAGAGCGCATCCTCACCCCTCCTGTATTGGAGAAAGAGAATGCCAAAAGCGAAGAACAAGGCAACGGCTTGACTTGGCTACAATGGTGCGATGACTATATCAAATGGTCTGTTGATTGTGGCAACTGCAAGAAGATGATAGGTCATAAGAATGTTGTCCGCAAGCGTATCGCCACTTATTTACGGAGAGTAGATAAGAAAGACATCCTGCTGAAAGATGTCAGTAAAGATGAAATTTGCGGTCTTTTTGACTATATGCGCAACAAGTATCGCAACAAACGCCAAATCAAGACCAACGGAGGACGGTTGGCTGATTACTCATTACTGTTGTTTGAGGAAACAGTCAAAGCGATATTTAACAAGGCTATGCGTGAAGGACTTGTAAAATTCAATCCTGTACACAGTCTAAACAAGTTGGAACGCTTCCATGCTCCTGACAAACACAGAGAGTATCTTACGCCCGAAGAACTCACACGTTTCCTGGCGGTGGAAACTGAATGTGAGAATGAACGAACCGTACAACTGGCATTTGGCTTGTCATCCATGACTGCCCTTCGCCTTGGCGATATGCAGCATCTAAGGTGGTGTGATATTAAAATGATAGATGGCGTGCCGACAATCAGCATCATACAGCGAAAGACAAAGCGTCCTGCCATTATTCCGCTCAATGAAATGGCGCAATCGTTGTTGCCACCTCGGACGGATGACAATCCGGAAAGTCTTGTGTTTCACCTTGTCAAGAAGTCGGACAACGTATCGAAATACGTAAGAAGACTTAAAGAAAAGGCTGGCATAGAAAAGGATTTGACCTACCATTGCTCACGGCATACGACAGCATCGTTGGCTATCTCAGCAGGAGCAGACATATCAGCAGTGAAGGATGTTTTGGGACATGGAAGCATCACTTCAACCGAAGTTTATGCAAAAGTGGCTCTTGAAAAGAAGATAGAGGCGGTCAATCTGTTTAATGGCGTGTTTGATTGAGACATACAGCAGGGTGCGAACAATGGGGAAGTCTTACTTCTTCCCTTTTGTTGGTAAATTGCCGTCAGGTTGTATTCAAAAAACGTTTGTGTTCAAATAAATCTGCAAGACTTATCTGGACACAGGCTTTTTCATGTTCAATTTAATCTTTGATATAGATGACAACAGGAGTAATATACGCTCGTGTCTCCAGTATGGGTGACAGACAGAGCACGGAAAGACAGGTCAAGGACTTGTCGGAGTATGCAAAATATAAGGGTATCGAAGTCTTCAAGGTCTTTGAGGAACACATCTCTGGCGCAAAGAAGAATGATGAGCGTCCAGTGTTGTGTGAGGCAATGGAATACTGCAAGGCAAACCGCATTGGAATCCTACTTGTCAGCGAGCTGTCAAGATTGGGTCGCAATGCGTTTGAGGTGCTTGCCTCTGTCAAGGAACTCATTGACTGTGGCATTAACCTCTACATACAAAAGGAACAGCTTATATTATTGGACGATGAAGGACATCCGTCCCTCTTTGCCCCGATAATGATAGCCACGCTTTCGACCTGTGCGCAATTGGAACGTGATAATATCTCATTTCGATTGCAGTCTGGACGGAAGCGGTATATAGAGAAAGGCGGAAAACTCGGACGCAAGGTTGGCTCTATAAAAACTACAGAACAGATAAAGACCGAATATAGGGAAGTAATAAGTTTGCTCCGCAAGGGATATTCAATTCGGGATGTGGCGAAACTGAGTGGCAAGGGTGTGAGTACGGTGCAACGAGTAAAGCGATTGATGATGCTATAAAAGTTCATTTTGAAGAATAAACAGCTACAAATGACACTAAAACCGCACAAATTCGCCTTATTTATGCAGAAAACAACCTCGCAGTTGTGTTTTCTCATTAAAATCAGTTATCTTTGTAGGCAAAATGGCAATAGCCAGAATTATAAATGGAACAAAGCGAAATACGTCTAAGATGATAAAGGAAACAATATCTCCTGTTCAAAATGCAGGAACACAAATGAGCCAAGAAGAAAAATCATGGTTAAATCATTCTCAAATGATAGCCAATGCCATGTCCGCAAGAATGAAGGAACTTGGAATGACTCAAAAGATGTTGGCTGAAAAAATGAATTGTACGCAACAGTACATTTCAAAAATCTTAAAAGGACGAGAAAACCTTTCGCTTGAAGCCATAAGCAAAATAGAGAATGCCTTGTATATTCATTTCCTGCAAATGGATGAATAGTCATATTCTCATAAGTGTAATGATAAAAATAAGATAAGATATGCCAGTACAAAGTGAAGCCGCTCTCGAAAACGGACTTATAGACACTCTTCAAAAGATGAACTACGAGTATGTTCATATTGAGGAGGAGAAGAACCTGTCTGCCAATTTCAAGAAGCAGTTGGAGATACACAACAAGAAGAAATTGGAAGAACTCGGTCGCACAGAATTTACTGAGTCTGAATTTGAAAAGATACTAATTTATCTTGAAGGTGGCACTCGCTTTGAGAAGGCAAAGAAACTTCGTGACCTCTTTCCGCTTGAACTTGAAAGTGGTGAACGCCTGTGGGTGGAGTTCTTGAACCGTACCCATTGGTGTCAAAACGAGTTTCAAGTTTCCAACCAAATTACAGTTGAAGGAAGGAAAAAGTGCCGTTATGATGTGACGATACTCATTAACGGTTTGCCTTTGGTTCAGATTGAACTGAAGCGCAGAGGTGTGGAGTTGAAACAGGCGTACAACCAGATACAACGCTACCACAAAACTTCCTTTCATGGATTGTTTGACTATATCCAGTTGTTTGTCATATCCAATGGTGTGAACACTCGCTATTTTGCCAACAACCCGAATAGTGGCTATAAGTTCACTTTCAACTGGACGGATGCAGCCAATGTGCCGTTCAACGACTTGGAGAAGTTTGCCACAGTGTTCTTCGACAAGTGTACGTTGGGCAAGATTATTGGCAAGTACATTGTATTGCATGAGGGAGACAAATGCCTGATGGTGCTTCGCCCTTACCAGTTCTATGCCGTGGAGAAGATTCTCGACCGTGTGGAAAACTCTAATGATAACGGCTATATCTGGCATACGACAGGAGCAGGCAAAACCTTGACTTCTTTCAAGGCAGCCCAACTTGTATCGGAGTTGGACGATGTGGATAAGGTGATGTTTGTGGTAGACCGCCACGACCTTGACACGCAGACACAAGCCGAATACGAGGCCTTTGAGCCTGGTGCCGTTGACAGCACCGACAACACAGACGAGTTGGTGAAGCGTCTGCACAGCAATTCTAAGATTATCATCACTACCATCCAGAAGTTGAATGCCGCTGTTAGCAAGCAGTGGTACAGTAGTCGCATTGAGGAAATACGCCATTCTCGTATCGTAATGATTTTCGATGAATGTCATCGAAGCCATTTCGGAGAATGCCATAAGAACATCGTGAAGTTCTTTGACAACACGCAGATATTCGGCTTCACTGGTACGCCTATTTTTGTGGAGAATGCCGTGGACGGACACACTACAAAAGAGATTTTCGGTAACTGCCTTCACAAGTATCTTATTAAGGATGCCATTGCCGATGAAAACGTGCTCGGTTTCCTTGTGGAGTATTACCACGGCAACGAGGATGTGGACAATGCCGAGCAAGACCGCATGACGGAGATAGCCAAATTCATCCTTAATAATTTCAATAAGTCAACATTTGACGGTGAGTTTGACGCACTGTTTGCCGTGCAGTCTGTGCCAATGCTTATCCGCTACTACAAGATATTCAAGAGTCTCAATCCGAAGATTAGAATTGGTGCGGTATTCACATACGCTGCCAACAGCAGCCAAGATGACGAGCAGACAGGCATGAACACAGGTGGCTATGTAAGCGACAGCACAGGTGAGGCTGACGAGTTACAAGCCATCATGGATGACTATAATAATATGTATGGAACGAGTTTCACCACCGAAAACTTCCGCGCGTATTACGATGACATCAACCTCCGCATGAAGAAAAAGAAGGCCGACATGAAGCCTCTCGACCTTTGCCTTGTGGTAGGAATGTTCCTTACTGGCTTCGACAGCAAGAAACTCAACACGCTCTATGTTGATAAGAACATGGAGTATCATGGCTTACTGCAAGCGTTCAGCCGTACCAACCGTGTGCTGAACGAGAAGAAACGTTTCGGAAAGGTGGTGTGCTTCCGTGACTTGAAAAGCAAGGTGGACGAGTCTATCAAACTTTTCAGCAACAGCAACAATCTTGAAGATATAGTGCGTCCGCCGTTTGATGATGTGAAGAAGAACTATCAAGAACTGACCAAGGATTTCTTGACACATTATCCCGAACCACATTACGTGGACTATCTCCAAAGCGAGAACGACAAGAAGCAGTTTATCCTTGCTTTCCGTGACATCATCAAGAAACACGCAGAGATACAGGTGTATGACGAGTTTGATGTAGATGCTCCCGACCTTGGCATGACCGAACAGCAGTTTATGGACTTCCGCAGCAAGTATCTTGACATTCATGACAGCATTATTTTGGTTGACCCACCTGCACCAAAGCCAACTCCCAACCCTAATGAAGACGAACCAACTCCAGAAGATCATAAACTTACGGATATTGACTTCTGCTTGGAATTGTTGCATAGTGACATTATCAATGTTGCCTACATTTTGGAGTTGATTGCAGACCTCAATCCATACAGCGAGGATTATTCAGAAAAGCGCAAGCACATCATCGACACAATGATAAAGGATGCCGAACTTCGCAGTAAGGCAAAGCTCATTGACGGATTTATCCAGAAGAATGTAGATGATGACCGTGACAACTTCATGGCTCGCAAACAAAAGGCTGACGGTACGAGCGACCTTGAAGAGCGATTGAACAACTATATCGTCACAGAGCGTAACAATGCTATCAATACGCTTGCCAAGGACGAAGATTTGGACGCTTCCGTGCTCAATCATTACCTTTCTGAATATGACTATCTACAAAAGGAGCAGCCAGAAATCATACAAGAGGCATTGAAAGAGAAGCACTTGGGACTGATAAAAAAGCGCAAAGCATTAACAAGAATACTCGATAAACTGCGTTCTATTATAAGAACATTCAGTTGGGAATGACAAAATTGCAATGATAAAGATAGTTAGAGATATAGATATAACGGCTCTTGGAGTCAGCGTGTATAACCGCAAGTGGCAACCTATCCATTTACAACAAGGTGAAATGGATGGAGCATGTGCTGTGTATTCTATGATGATGAATCTTCTTATACTAAAGGTTCTCACTCGTAGCCAAGTTGTAAACTTGAACACTACATTCAAAGGAAATACCGCCAAAGGAAGGCTTTTCAAAGAGTTCTTTGTAACAGAAGGACTTTGCCGTGATGGTTTCTATTTCTCAGAAATCAAAGAAAAACTTTCTCACTCTTTTGCTAAAGAAGTAACATCATCTGCACTACAATATACGGCTTCTCTATCAGACCAAACCATATTTGTAGAAGAACTTAAAACTGCAATAAATGACAACTTGCCTTTGGTTACTGCCATATCATTTAGAGGTGGTGCTCATGCAATACTTGCTATTGGCTATGAAGAGCAAGAAGGGGTTGTTGAAAAAATATTTTGTTTAGACCCAGGCTATACCATCAATCATACCTCTTTTTGGAATAGCGTTATAATACTAAATAAGGGGAAAGGGAAGTATTGCCATCAGTATATAACAGACAAAGACGATGACAATGTCTTTATTAGTGAAACATTGAAAATAAAAAAGAAATAACGATATGAGCGAAGAATTACAACAGAAACTCCGTGACCAGCTTTGGGAAGTCGCAAACAAACTGCGTGGCAATATGTCAGCCAGTGACTTCATGTATTTTACCCTTGGCTTTATCTTTTACAAGTATTTGTCGGAGAAGATAGAGAAACATGCAAACTCCGCCTTGGTGGATGATGAAGTCACGTTCAAGGAATTGTGGGCAATGGAGAAAGACGAGGATATTGAAGCATTGCAACAAGAAGTAAAGACTGACTGTTTGGAAAACATCGGCTACTTCATAGAGCCAAACTTCCTGTTCTCGTCAGTCATTGAAAGCATTAAGAAGAAAGAGAACATCCTACCTATGCTCGAACGCTCATTGAAGCGCATTGAGGACAGCACTCTCGGACAGGACAGCGAAGAGGACTTTGGCGGTCTGTTCTCTGACATTGACCTTGCTTCGCCTAAGTTGGGAAAGACTGCTGATGATAAGAACACATTGGTGAGCAATGTTCTTCTTGCCCTTGATGACATAGATTTCGGTGTAGAAGCATCGCAAGAGATTGACATTCTCGGTGATGCCTACGAGTATATGATTAGCCAGTTTGCAGCTGGTGCCGGCAAGAAGGCTGGCGAGTTCTATACACCTCAGGAAGTGAGCCGTATCTTGGCAGAAATTGTTACCATCGGTCACGCTCGTCTGCGCAATGTCTATGACCCAACTTGCGGTAGTGGTTCGTTGCTGCTCCGTGCTGCAAGCATCGGTCATGCCAACGAGATTTTCGGACAAGAGAAGAACCCTACGACCTACAACTTGGCTCGTATGAATATGCTTCTGCATGGTATCAAGTTCAGCAATTTCCGCATTGAGAATGGCGATACTTTAGAGGCTGATGCTTTTGGCGACACTCAGTTTGACGCTGTCGTCGCAAATCCACCTTTCTCTGCCGAATGGAGTGCAGCCGACAAGTTCAACAACGACGACCGTTTCAGCAAGGCAGGACGCTTGGCACCACGCAAGACAGCCGACTACGCCTTTATTCTCCACATGATTTACCACCTTAATGAGGGTGGCACAATGGCTTGTGTTGCTCCTCATGGTGTGTTGTTCCGTGGTAATGCCGAGGGCGTAATCCGTCGTTTTCTCATTGAGAAGAAGAACTATGTGGATGCCATCATCGGACTCCCTGCCAACATCTTCTATGGCACAAGCATTCCGACTTGTATTTTGGTGTTTAAGAAATGCCGTAAAGAGGATGACAACATCCTGTTCATTGATGCAAGCAAGGAATTTGAAAAGGTAAAGACCCAGAACAAACTCCGTCCGCAACACATCAAGAAAATTGTAGATACTTATCGTGAGCGCAAGGAAATAGAAAAGTACAGCCATCTTGCCACATTGCAAGAGGTGGCAGAAAACGACTACAATCTCAATATTCCTCGTTACGTTGATACTTTCGAGGAAGAAGAGCCTATCGACATTCATGCCGTCATGAAGGAAATCAAGGAGTTGGAAGCCAAACGTGCCGACCTTGACAAGGAGATTGAAGGCTATTTGAAAGAACTGGGATTGGTTGAATAGTCTTTCTGCCAGTTTTGTGCAATTTTTAATTAAGAGGTTTAAGCAATGAGTGAATCAATAAACATATTGGATAAGGATTACTTGCAGTGGGTCGAAGAACTATGCAAGCGTTATCGCAAAAGTCAAATAAGGGCAGCAGTAAAGGTGAATACTGAAATGCTGCGTTTTTATTGGGAGTTAGGACAGGATATTGAGACAAAAGAAGCGTCTAACAAATATGGTAGTGGCTTTTATGCGGCACTGAGTCGTGATTTAAGACATAAACTGCCTGATGCTGACGGACTTTCTGAAACATCTGTCCGCTATGCAAAACGATTCTATTGCTTGTACTCGCCTCTTGAAAAAAGTCTTCCACAAGCTGTGGAAAAATCAGAGAATACAAATCTTCCACAACTTGTGGAAGATTTGCACACTATCCTATTCTCTATACCTTGGGGACATCATCGTTATATCATTGACAAGTGTTCGGAGGATGCTCATAAAGCATTGTTCTATGTTCGCCAAACAATGGAAAACGGTTGGAGTCGTTCTATGCTGTTGAATTTCCTTGGAACAGACTTCTATGAAAGAAGTGGAAAGGCATTGACAAATTTCAAGAAGACTTTGCCCGATATGAATAGCGACCTTGCACAAGAAATTACAAAAGACCCTTATGATTTCTCTTTTACTGGTGTTCGTGGTAAATACAATGAACGCAAATTGAAAGATGCTTTACTGGCTAACATTACGAAATTCCTGTTGGAATTGGGTACAGGTTTTGCGTATGTTGGCAAGGAGTATCGTTTGCAGATAGACGAAAAGGAGAAGTTCATTGATTTGCTTTTCTACAATTTGAAGTTATCTTGCTATGTTGTGGTAGAAGTGAAGATTGGAGAATTTGACTTTCCAGATGCAGGACAACTAAGTGGTTATGTAGTAGCTTGCAATCACCTCTTGCGCCAAGAAGGTAGAGATAACCCGACCATAGGATTACTCATTTGTAAGCAAAAGAGCAACACCATAGCCCAGTATGCTTTAGAAGGTAGCAGTCAGCCTATCGGAATCTCCGAGTACGAACTATCTAAGTTGTATCCTAAAAAGGTGGAGGGGACCATTCCATCCATCAAAGAATTGGAAGAAAAAATAGAAAAGGAAACAGAGAAAAGTACAAAGGACGAATAATTTTGGTATTTGCTTTTATGATTTGACATTCATACGAGGAAACATGAAAACATGTAACTGGTATGTAACTGAAAGTCGAGAAAGCACATCAAAATCGCCTCTAATCCTTTCTAAAATAGGGAAAAAGGTATGTAACTACCATGTAACTGAACCGCAATGGTGAACTTAAATTAAGGATTAAAAATGACAACGACAATAAATAACGAACATAAGAAACTCAATGTCCCAAATCTCAGATTCCCTGAGTTTCAAGGGGAGTGGGAGGAGTATACGCTTCAGGATGTAGTTACGTTTTCAAATGGGAAAGCACATGAAAATTGTGTGAATGATGACGGGGATTATATTCTTGTGAACTCAAAATTCGTCTCGACAAATGGACAAGTACAAAAAAGAGTAACATCCCAGTTATCACCTTTGCATAAATCTCAATTCGTTATGGTCATGAGTGACTTACCTAACGGAAAGGCTTTGGCTAAATGTTTTTATGTTGAAGAAGATAATAAATACACGTTAAATCAACGTGTTTGTTCTTTCACTTCAAATGACGGGAATGTCAGTAGATTTTTGATGTATCAAATTAATCGCAATAAATACTATTTGCGATTTGATGATGGTATTAATCAGACAAATCTAAAAAAGAGCGAAGTATTATCATGTCCTGTGTTTATTCCTATAGTAAGAGAGCAGGAGAAGATTGCAACCCTTTTATGTAAAATAGACGAGCGCATTGCAACTCAAAACAAAATCATTGACAAATTGCAGTCCTTAATCAAGGGAATTGCACAGAAGATAGTTCGCAGCAACAAGCCCAATGTTCGTTTGTATGAGTGTGTAGAATGTAGTTCTTCCACCCAGCAAGAAAGTGAAGTCTGTGAGCAAGGCGCATATCCTGTGTATGGCGCAAATGGCATCGTTGGCTATCTTGATGATTATAATACAGAGGGTGAAGCCGTTTATATTATCAAAGATGGTTCTGGTGTTGGTACAGTTTCTTACGTTACAGGCAAATGTTCTGCAACAGGAACTTTGAATACTTTGCAAGCTAAAGACGGCTATTCACTTCAATACCTTTACTATCTGCTGAAAGTGTTCAACTTTGAACCTTACAAGACAGGTATGGCTATTCCTCACATATATTTCAAGGACTATGGAAAAGCCAAAGTGTTTTGCCCATCATATACAGAACAACTTCAATATGCTCGGTTGTTGTCTGCAATTGATAGCAAACTATCAGTAGAAAAGAACACTCTAAGAAACCTGAGTTTACAGAAGCAATACTTGCTCCGCCAGATGTTTATATGAACATTTGGCGAAGCAGATACTGCTTTTGTAATTCAAGCATATCTCTTTGCTTTACTATAGTTTGCATTCGTGATGATAATGTGGAAAAAGCATGTGCTATTGTTCTAACTATTTGCGTAGTTGGCAAAATGAATTCTTGATTTTGCGTTTCAGCAATATAATGTCTTTTATGCTCATCCGTAGATAAATCAAGATACTTCAAAAACTCAAATGTATAACGCAAGAGTTCTTTGTTCTTTGCCGTTAGAATTTTGATAGCAGATGATTTGACCTTAAAGGGAAAATCAACATATTTGCAATCAAGAGTGAAATCGTCAAATATTATGCAATCGCCCTTGTCGTATATTCCGTCAGTTTCTGATGTGTAACCCAAAACAAAGGCTTTGTTGGCAGTTAATACTGGAGTTCCTCCTGCTGTATATTCAGTATCTTCAACAATATATGGTTGTGGCTGCTCATAACTAAGAACATCGCCAACCTTTGCATTTAAGCCAATATCTTTTCTAAGTTTTCCAAATACATCATTTCTAATTCCCTTGATTAAGGACTGCAATTTGTCAATGATTTTGTTTTG
>ERZ779953.373-NODE-373-length-13230-cov-1.84357_pt1 | contig 13230 bp, 10 predicted proteins | sample MGYA00511184_ERZ779953 | MGnify/ENA primary metagenome ERZ779953 (study PRJEB29588, sample SAMEA2163248) | human gut metagenome | biome: human gut; feature: human-associated habitat; material: faeces | place: Denmark | collected 2008/2010 ... | reverse complement strand
GAATACAAATTTCTTTCAAAATAACTTTCTTTGCTTTTTCATTTTTATCTATTGTTTTTGTAACTTCTTGCAATCAAAATTTAACGATAATTTTTAAAGATTTTATATCAAAAAATTCTAATAATGCTATATCTTCTTTAAATTATATTTCTAATTTTTCAAAGAATATTATTTATTTGAAATTTTTAATGACAGAATTTTTCAAATTCTTTTGTCAAATTATAGCAATTGCATTTTTATTGATATCTATTATTAAAATAGTCATTAAATTTCATACATATTTTATTTATAAAAAATATTCTTTAACTCCTAATTTCTTAAATAATACTAGTAACATTAATTTAAACGAAAAAAATCTAGATTATAAAAATTTATCTATTGGATTTATATATAAAGTTATTCCTTAAAATATAAATTTATTATATTTTTTAATAGCTTTACTTTGCCTAAAAAATTTATATTTTGAATTCCTCATTTTTGTGTTGATAAGACGGATATCAACTATAAAATGTGAATATATATTCTTTAGGAATAGCCCTGTTCGGTGGGACTATGATTAATATATCAATATAAAATAAAATTATATTAGATAGTTAATATGAAGAATGTTTGAATGCATTCACGTTATTTCAAAATATGATAACAAGTATCTCACATTTTGAAAATAGCATGCCGAAGCCCAAAACTTATTGTTTTGGTTTAAGATTGGAGGTGTCGTAGAATTAATAACTACACAATAATTAACTAACCACGCTCTTTATTTAAGTTATTTTTAAAAGAAGAAAAATAAAATCTATATTTCCAAGGTATGGATTTTTCCTATTCTTCCGCTAGTCCCTAACCAAGATAAGCATAAAATAACTTTATTGCTCTTTCTCATCAATTCAAATCAAAATCAAAAATTAAACATTTTGAAAGGAAAAATTCTTAAATGAAAAAATTATTAAAAAAAGCTAAAAAAGGCTTTACTCTTGTCGAATTAGTTGTTGTTATTGCAATTATTGCTATCTTATCTGCAGCTTCTGTTGCAACATATTTTGGTGTTACTGAAAGTGCTAGAAAATCCAATGTTGGATCTACAGCTTCTCAAATTGGCCAATTAGTTTACTTAGCATCTATCGATGGCGATGATAGCGATAATGTCAGTACAAAAGATAGTAAGCTTGTTTTATTAGGTGTTGAATCTTCTCCAACAGCTGAAGCAAAACAAGCTAATGCCAAAACAATTTTAGTTGCTCTTTTGGGTAAAAATGATTTAACCGTTACTAAAGATGAATTAACAATTGCATTTGCATCAGATAATATTGTCTCATCTATTACATATGCTCCTGCTTCTTATAACTATCAAGCTGTCATCACTTTTGATGGTGGTTATTCAGTTGGTAGTGTAACAACTAAAGCTTAACTAATTTTTTATCGAAGGAGGCTATTGCCGCTTTCTTTTTTTATAAAAGCTATTATAAAATTCATTAAAATAAATTTTATAAAAAAATCTTTGCTAAATTTCAGTATATGGGGTAATAAGTTATAATATTTATATGTACAAATCAATAAAAAATAAATTGAATAATGGTGCTACTTTAGTAGAACTTGTTGTAACAATCGCTGTAGCAAGTATCCTAATTGCTTCTTTGTCTTTTTTCATAGGATACTTTGTATCTGCTGTAAATAAAGTTAATAATTTCAACAATACAACAAAAAATGCTAATGATGTAGCTTATCAAATAAGGGACTATGTTGATAAATTAAATGATGGTAATCTCAATTACAATTCCGAAAATTCTTATTTATTAGAATATGAAAATGAAAATAACCATCTTGCATTATCATATAATTTTCCTTCAAATCAATTAGTTGAAATTAATTTGAACGATGACAATACAAGAATAATTTGGACCTCTTCCGATGAATCTTTGATGATAGCATCTAACTATTATGAAGAAACTAATTTACTAAAATTTACTATAACTTATGATAATGGAAATAAAACCTTATCAGTAATAAAACAAATATTTTAAAGGAGAATAATATGAAAAATGTTCGTATCAATATTGCTTATATTCATACAGAAGAATTAAATTCTATTCATTGCTATTTCATTGAAGATAAAACTAACAATGTTATTCTTCTATATAAAAATATTATTTCTAATATTAATTTTGCAGAGTTAAAGGCCAGCGATTGTTCTATGATTGCTTTAAAAATCACTGACGCTGCTAAAAAACAACAATTCAAGATAGTCGGAAAGTTAAATTGCTATGTTTATTCTAAAGAAATATTTAGTCTAATTAATGTATTTCCTAATATTTCAAAATCAAAAATTGAAAAATTTATTAAACGAGATATGCAAGATTCTTTCCCTGATTATGAAAAAAAATTAGTTTATAATGAAAATATACATTCCGATGGAAAAAATGGATATATTCATAATATTCATCTTTGTCCAAATTCTTATCTTGAAGTTTTTGACTCAATAGCAAAATGTATGCACCTTCCTTTAGGTTCAGTATCTTCACCAGACTTAATTATCGATAGTCTTTATGAATCAAAGCTAAAAAAGGAAAACAAAGAATTGATATTTATCAATATCGAGGAATCAATTACAACGATTAATTTGTTTATCAATGGTCTTGATACAGATTCAATTACTTTTCCTTACGGATATAATTCTAATAATCCTTCTTATAAGGATGAAATAAAAAAGCTTATTCTTGCTATAACTGCTAAACATGAATTTACAACTGAAAATACTTTTGTACAAAAAGTGCTTATCAATACTCAAAACACATCTTTTATCTCTGAAGTTGAAGATGAATTAAATGGCTTAGGACTATTCGAAATTATTCATAATGAAAAACCATATGATCTTCATACTTTTATTCCTAGTTCTAAACATTCTTTTAAAAAATACAAAAAATCTTTTTTAGGAAAAGGTTTTACTCTTGTTGAAGTTGTTGTTTCCTTAGCTATTTTCTCTTTGATTTCAGCTTTAGCAATTACAGCTATAACAGTCAGTTCTGGCCTTCCAAGAAAAAGTGAAAAAATAGTTAAAGCTAACAATTTAATATCTAACATTGGCGAGATATATAGAGCTGATAGTTCTAAACATTTTTTTGAAAACTATTATTTAATCAATAATGCAGATTTTACTCCATCTTATTCTTCTAATATCACTGAAACTGATGAATCTTATTCGTATATCTTCTATTTTGATAATAATTTTGAATTGATTCCTTCTACATATAATAATGAATCAATGGGCTCTTATAATTTTTCTTATATGCTCAATTGTACTAACACCATTAAAACTTCAGAAAGTGATCAGCATAAATTAACTATCAATCAATTTTGCTCAATTGATGATCAAGAAAATCTTATCAAAGATAATAACATAATTGAATTTAGAGGTCTCTAATGAAAACAAAAGCAACGAAAGGATACGTTTTAATGCTAACTACAGCAATAATGACTGTTGTTGCTATTTTGGTTTCTGTTATTTTTACAATTTCTGTTACATGTACACAAAACGCTTCTGCTTATAACGATTTTAATAAAAGAAAAAGAGATATTGCCAACGATTGCTACAATGCTCTTTTTTATAATGTTTTTTATGAAAATCAAATTTTTTCTTATAATGAAAAACAAGTTTTAAACTATTGTTCTTTAGAAGAAAATTCCTTGAAAATTAATTCCACGGATACTAATTATGTCTATGGTTCATTTATTTTAAATTATATTAATAGTTCCTATAATGCTGAAGTTAATTTTAAATACTCTTTAAATACTTCATCTAAAGAAGTTATAGGATTAACTTATTTTTCAAATCAAAATGTAGAGGAAGCTTAAAATGAATGGTTTAGATATTATAATTGGCGTGATATTTGTAATAGTTGGTATTTGTTTTGCTAGTTTTTCCAATGTTTTAATATATCGACTACCAAATCATATGTCTCTAATTAAGCCAAACTCACATTGTCCTAACTGCGACCATGAATTAAGTTGGTATGAAAATATACCTATTTTCAGCTATATATTTTTAAAAGGAAAATGCAAGAATTGCCATAAGCCTATTTCACCTAGATATTTAATTGTAGAAATTTTAGGAGGTGTTTTTTCTCTTCTTGCTTACTTAAGATTTGGTCTTTCAGTTGATGGTGTTGTTGCGGCAATTAGTTTAATTCTTCTTATGGCAATTGGATTAATTGATTTTGAACATATGGAAATTCCTCTTTCATTAAGCATAACATTATTTTCCTTGGCAGTAATCAAATTGGTTGGAAATATTATAGTTAATCCTGTTTATGATTATATTCCTTATTTAATTGGCTTTGGTGCTTTCTTAGCCTTTTTCTTATTAATGTATTTCATTCCTGTAATTTTTCTTAAAAAAGAGGGCTTCGGCCTTGGTGATGTTATTCTTTTTTCAATCGCTGGATTATATTTAAATTGGGCGGGAGGTTTTTTAGTAATTTTATTTGGCTCAATAATCTGCTCAATCATTATGATAATCCTTATAAAGCTTAAAAAGATCAGCCAGGAACAACCTATGGGTTTTGGTCCTTATATTTCACTGGTATTTATGATTATGATTTTCTTCGAAAAAGATTTCTTATCATTTATAACTTCACTTTTATAGAAAGGGAACATTATGGCATTTTATAATTACACAAGTTTAAGCCCGGATGGAAAAAGACATAAAGGTATTAAAGAGGCTACTTCAGAAGCTGATTTAAAAGTTAAGTTAAAAAACAATAACGAATATTTAATCAGTTGCCAGATAGCAAAAGAAAAAAGAAGAAGTAATTTCCTTACCGCTTCAAATAGAGTCCCTCCAAAAGTAGTAGCTACCTTTTGCCGTCAATTTGCAATCTTAATTGAAACTGGAGTCCCACTAGTTGATGCACTAAATACTTTAAGAAAGCAAAATTTTTCAACCTATTTTAGAAATGTTATTTCAGACATTTATGATAATGTTTTAAAAGGCGTCTATCTTTCTGAAGCTTTCAAAAAATATCCTAAAATTTTTAAAAGCTTTTTCATCAATATGATTAGGGTTGGTGAAATCTCAGGAAATCTTGATGTTGTTTTAGTCAAAGTCGCTGATTATATGGAAAATGATCAAAAGATTAAAAGCAAAACAAAAAGTGCGATGGTTTATCCAACTTTCTTATTAATCTTAGTTGTTATTGTTTCTTTCGCTTTGATGATTTTTGTTATTCCAGAATTTGAAAAAATTATTACTAGTACCGGTGGAAAACTTCCAATTATTACTCAAGTGGTTTTAAACATTTCACGCTTTTTTGTCAATTATTGGATTTATATTATACCTATTACAATCGCTGTTATCGGACTTCTATTTCTCTTCTTTAAAAAGACAAATCCTGGTAAATATATCAAAAACTTTTTTGCCATTCATATTCCAGTAATAAAAAATATTGCAATTTATACAATAACAACAAGATTTTGCACAGCTTTTTCCATCTTAATAAGCAGTGGATTATCTGTAATTGATGCATTGACTGCCTTGATTCCAATTCTAGATAATCGCTTATTTGAAACCAAATTTATCTATGCCATCGAAGACATTAAAAGAGGTAAAAGAATTGCTCCTTCGATAGAAAAATGCGATATTTTTCCAAAAATGCTTATAGAAATGCTTGATGTAGGTGAAGAAACTGGACGAATACCACAAGTTTGTGACACAGTTGCAAATTATTATCAAACCGAATTATCTGCTGCTGTTACTAGGGCGACATCATTGCTCGAGCCAATTGTTATCATCATTCTTGGTATTTTAGTCGGTATCGTTATTCTTGCAGTAATGCTTCCTATTATGGATAGTACAATTAATGCTGGCGGAGACATCATAGCAACAATATTATGGAGGATTCCTTATTATGAATTTAAATTATAGACTAGCTGAATTTTTTGTTAATAAAGAACTTTTTAATAGTTCTGATGCTGCTAATTACATTAATCAAGCAACTACATTAAAAACAAGTTTATATAAATATTTAACCGATAGCAAAACTTTAGATGAAGAAAAAGTTTATCGCGCCGTTGCTGAGTATTTTGGATTAAACTTCTATTCAACTTCTGTCTTTTCCATCGATGAAAATCTCATAAAAAATATTCCTTTAATCTACATAAAAGAAAATAGATTGATTCCTGTGTTTAAAGATGAAGAAACTAAAAATGTTTTAGTTGTCATCGATGATCCTTATCGCCTTATAGATTTACAAACAATTACCTATTTCATCAAAGATCCTATTGAAGTTCGTCTTGCTACACCTACTTATGTAACTTCTTTATTAAACTACATAGACAACAAAACAAGACGTGCTGATGCAATGAACGCAATCGAAAACGAAATCAAACCTAATAAAGAAGAATCATTTGATGCAAGTTTATTAGTCAATGCTCCAACTGTAAAATTAACAGATTCAATATTAAGAGAAGCAACTGCTATGCAAGCCAGTGATATTCATATTGAACCATTTGCTGATTTTGTCAGAGTTCGTTTTAGAGTAGATGGTGCTTTATATACTAACTCTAAATTACCAGTTGAATCTTATCCAGCTGTTTTAGCTAGAATTAAAATTATGGCTGAACTTGATATTTCCGAACGCCGCATTCCTCAAGATGGAAAAATATCATTAGAAATAGATGGCAAAAAATATGATTATCGTGTATCAACTTTACCTACAATTTATGGTGAAAAGATAGTTATTCGTATTTTTGATACCTCTGATGACCATTCGAATATTGAACAATTGGGTCTTAATCCTGAACAAGAAAAGAAAGTAAAAAGAATGATTAGTTACCCTCATGGAATTTTGTTATTAACAGGTCCTACTGGTTCTGGTAAAACTACAACATTATATTCTTTCTTAAAACATTTAAATAATGATGAAGTTAATATTACTACCATTGAAGACCCTGTCGAAAACAATCTTGATGGAGTCAATCAAATTCAAGTTAATCCAAAAGTAAATTTAACATTCGCCGCATCTTTAAGATCTATTTTAAGACAAGACCCTAATGTAATTATGATCGGTGAAATTCGTGATGAAGAAACAGCTGAAATTGCAGTCAAAGCCGCTATTACAGGTCACTTAGTTCTTTCTACATTGCATACTAATAATGCTCATGGTACAATTTCTCGTCTTATTGATATGGGTATTCCATGGTATCTTGTCGCTGATGCTCTTATCGGAGCTATTTCACAACGTTTAGTTAGAAAACTTTGTCCATATTGTAAAAAAGAACATATTACCACTGAATCTGAGATGGCAGATTTAGGACTTACAAAACCTGAAAAAATATATGAACCATGTGGTTGCCAACGCTGTAATGGTACCGGATATCATGGAAGAACCGCAGTATTCGAAATTTTAAATTTAAATTCAAATATTAAAAAATCCATCGAAGATCCTAATTTTTCTATGGATAATATCTTTAGAACTTGCATTGAAAATGGTATGATTCCACTTCAAGAAGCAGCTAAACAATTAGTTATGGAAGGAAAAACTTCTTACTCTGAATTCATTGCACTTTTAGATAATGAAAGTGCTGAATATAAGCTCTAAAATCAATTGAAATATTCAGGTTTATTCAATAATCTGAATATTTTTTTACCTCATTTTTAATATTCTTCTAAAAACTGCATTTTTTTATAAAAAGCACAAAAAATAAATATATAAAATTTAATAAAAATTATTAGTTTTTTATTGCTATTACTAAAGTTTTTTTATAAAATTTAGGTATGGGGGTGCATATGGTTTTTAACACTATTTTTTTAACTGATTGGCATACCCGTTGGACAAATCCTGTAACAAGTATCGAGTTAATTTTTTTATTAATTTGTTTTACATTAATAACATTATTTTTATATAAATTTCTGAAACAAAGGATAATTTACATCTTTTATCCAATAGTACTTGCCTTAGATTTATTATCTTTCATTCTTGAAATGAATTATTTATTTATCTTCTTAACATCTTTTATAATCATTTCTACTATAATATATCTTTTCATCAATCTTAATGAAGTTCGCTCTCTAATCAATAATTCTTTGAATTTCAAAAAGAAAGAAAAAACCAGTAATGATATTAAAGAAGAAGTAACAACAAAAGAAGATATTTATAAAAAATTAGAAACAACAGTAAAATGGTTATCAAGCACTAAAACTGGTGCCCTAATTACTATTGAAAGAAAAATGTCTCTTTCTAGTTATATTAAGACAGGAACAATTGTCAATGCTCCTGTCACTCCTGAACTTTTAGAAACAATCTTTTATGAAGGTACAAGACTCCATGATGGTGCTGTAGTTATAAGAAACAATAAAATCTATGCCGCTAGTGTTTTTTATCCATCTTCTAGCCGTGGATTAACTGGAAAATATGGAGCTCGTCATAGAGCTGCTCTAGGTATCTCTGAATTAACAGATTCGGTAACAATCATCGTATCAGAAGAAACAGGACGGGTAGCAATTGCATATAATGGAACACTTGAATCAATTATTATCGATGAATTCTTAGACAATCTAAAAGAAGCCATGGATAGTATCCCCGTCAATCGTGATTCTAAATAACATATTGCGTGAATTTATTTCACGCTTTTTTTGTTTTGTAGAATCATATCAGATTACATATTATTGATATATTTTAAAACTGAAACAAACATCTAATTTAAAAATCACCATTTTTTAATAATAATTATCATTAAAAACAAATTCACTGCATTTTTTGTAAATATAAAAATATTATCTTCTAAATTTATACTCACTATTACATTAAGCAAAAGCTTAATTCTTGCTTTGTTAGATACTTCTAACTATAATATTAAAGCTAAATTTTTAAAAACAGGTATTTGTGAAAGAAGAAAAAGATATTAAAATTGTTGGAATGATGATAAATATGTATTGCCATGGAAAACATCATACAGCAAAAAATGAAATGTGTGAACAATGTTCAAACTTATATAATTTTGTTAAATTAAAAAGAGAAAATTGTCCTTATGGAGATAGTAAAGATTATTGTTCGCAATGCAAAATACATTGTTATCAATCAGATTCTATAATGCGTCAACAAATTAAAGATGTTATGCGTTATGCTGCTCCTCGGATGATGTTTACTCATCCGATTCTATCGTTTTCTCATTTAAAATCTACAATCAAAGGTAAAAGAAAAAAGAAAAAGGAGACAAAAAATGCTCGATAAAGATTTATTCAAATTACTAGGTAAAAACAAAAAATATATCTTTTTTGTTGTAGGATTAATGATCATCGGTCTTTTTGCTAACCTTTCATTTACTTTCAGTATTTGCTATGCTTTAGAAATTATTATTGATAAAAAAGAACTTGTTACTCTTATCAACCCTTTAGTAATTGCTATGATTGCCATCATAACAAGATATATTACTTCGAGAATTACTGGTGAAATAAAAGATAAACTAGGAAGAAATGTCAAAAAACAATTAAGAGAAAAAATATATGATAAAGTTTTAACTCTTGGCCCCAAATTTTCCGATGATGTTTCCATCGCCGGTCTAACTCAAGTTTCAATGGAAGGTATAGAACAGCTTGACCTTTATTATTCTAATTACTTACCTCAATTTTTTTATGCGATGATTGCTCCTTTCATTCTATTTTTTGTCACTGTATTTTTATCATGGCAACCTGCTGTCAGTCTAATATGCTTAGTTCCAATGATTCCTATTTCTATTGTTGCAGTATCAAAATATGCAAAGATAATTTTTGCAAAATACTGGGGAAAATACACTTCTATGGGAGATGCTTTTTTAGATGCTACTCAAGGTTTAAAAGACTTAAAAATATTTAAAGCTGATAAAAAAAGACAAGAAATCATGAATGAATCAGCCGAAGAATTTAGAAAGATAACCATGAAAGTTCTAGTAATGCAACTTGCCTCTTCAACAATTATGGATACCGTTGCTTATGGTGGAGCCGGGCTTGGAATCGCTTTAACTATTCTTGGACTTATAAACAATTGGATAAACCCAATAGGAAATATGGTTAGTGTTGCCCCAATTGCCTTATTTATTATTTTAGTTTCCGTTGATTTCTTTTTACCCATGCGTCAATTTGGCAGTGCTTTTCATGTAGGAATGAATGGAGCTTCAGCAGGAAAGAAAATACTTTCGCTTTTAAATCTTGAAGAACCTATCTGGAATGACGGAATAGTTGAAAACACTGATATTGTTTTTGAACATGTAACTTTTTCCTATGATGGAAAAAAAGACATTTTAAAAGACATTTCCCTATCATTTGATAAAGGGATGAATGCTATTGTTGGTAAATCAGGCTGTGGAAAATCGACCATCATTAATTTACTTTTAGGACAAAATAGAATTCAAAAAGGACAAATTCTTATTGGAAATAAACCTTTGGAATCATTATCAAGAGCCTCATATTATTCTCATGTTGCAACTTGTTCAAACAATACCTATATTTTTAATGAAACAGTTTTCGATAATTTTAAACTAGCTAAATTAAATGTCACTGAAGAAGAAATATATTCAGCATTAAAAAAAGTGAATCTCGATACTTTTATAAAAAATAATGGTGGAATCAACAAAACTATTTTCGAAGATGCTGAAAATATCTCTGGCGGGCAAAAACAACGTCTTGCTTTAGCAATCAATTTAATTGCTGATAAAGATATTTATATCTTCGATGAAGCTACTTCACATATCGATATAGAATCTGAAAAGATAATAATGCAAAACATACAAGAATTAAGTAAAACAAAAACAGTAATTGTTATTTCTCATCGCCTAGAAAATATAGTTAAAGCTGATAAAATCTACTTTATCGAAGATGGGAAAATAGAAGAAACTGGCTCTCATGAAATGCTGATGAAAAAGAATGGTCATTATGCAAATCTTTACAACACTCAAAAAGAACTCGAAAATGGTTACAAAGAGGTCATGCCAAATGAAAAATAATAAACTGCGCCAAAGTGGCTTAAAAATTATGGCTAATTTAGTTCTTCTTTTAGGTAATTTTGCATATTTTTTAATTTTTGCTGTTATAAATGGTGTTCTTGGATTTATCTGTGCTATGGGAGTTACTATTTTCGGTTCTATAGGCATAGCAAAATATCTTGGAGAAAACATTTCATTAAGCTACGAACTCATAATTTCTTTAACTATTATATGTGGTGTCTTACGCGGACTTCTGCGCTATATTGAACAATATTCTAATCACTATATAGCCTTTAAGCTTTTAGCAATTCTCCGCGATAAAATTTTTTCAGCTTTACGAATTTTAGCGCCAGCAAAATTAGAAGGAAAACAAAAAGGTGGAATAATTGCAATGGTCACTTCTGACATTGAAACATTAGAAGTTTTCTACGCTCATACCCTTTCACCTATTATGATCTGCATATTTGTCTCTTTGGTAATAATAATCTATGTAGGACTAGTATCCTCATGGTATCTTTCTTTATGTGCCATTATTTCTTATTTAATTATCGGTATATTACTTCCCTTAATTTCATCAAGCAAAATGAAAAATATCGGTGTTAATTATCGTCAAGAATTTTCTTCATTCAATTCCTATTATATGGATAGTATAAAAGGTGTCAAAGAAATAGTTCTCCATAATGGTATGGATAGAAGAACTTCTCAAGTCAATAAAAGATCTGATAGTCTTTTAAAAGAAACAAAAAAACTTAAGCATTTTACAAGTATATTTTCTTCTTTAACAGAACTTATTGTCAGTTTAACTATTATAATTACTTTAACTACTGGAATCTTATTAACCGTCAATAATATTCTTTCAATCGGAAAAATGATAATGGGTGTTGTAGCCATATTTGGATCATTTGGACCAGTTATTGCTATATCTAATCTTCCTGGCAATTTGACTCAAACTTTAGCCTCAGGCGATCGAGTTTTAAAACTACTAAATGAAAAGCCTGTTGTTCAAGAAATAACTGACAAAAATAATTTCAATTTTAATTCATTAGAAATCACTGATTTAAAATTTGGCTATGAAAATAATAATTTAATTATCAACAATTTAAATCTCAAAGCAAAAAAAGGTGAAATTATCTGTATTCTAGGTGAATCTGGATGTGGTAAATCTACTTTATTAAAACTATTATTAAGATTTTATAAGAAAAATAGTGGCACAATTAAATATAATAATTTAGATATAGAAGATATAAATACTTCATCGCTTCTTGATAATGTCACTATGGTAAGTCAAAACACCTACTTATTTGATGATACAATAGAAAATAACTTAAAAATAGCTAAACAAGATGCGACAATGGATGAAATAATAACTGCATGTAAAAAAGCATCTATTCACGATTTCATAATAAGTTTAGAAAATGAATATCAAACAAAAGTTGGAACCTTTATCGATAATGTTTCACAAGGAGAAAAACAAAGACTCGGCTTAGCACGTGCTTTTTTAAAAGATAGTCCTGTTATTTTATTAGATGAACCTACAAACAATGTCGACAGTATTAATGAAGGCATTATTTTGAAATCACTGGTTCAACAAAAGAAAGATAAGTGCATAATTCTTGTCTTTCATCGTGAATCAGCTATAGCTATTTCTGATCATTGTTATAGATTTGAAAATGGTAAATTGATTGAATTCACTAAATAAAAGCTAAAATATATTTGTGATTTTTATACTAAATAATTTTTTTAAACAAAAATGCAAATTTCTTGATTTAATTTAACCAAGATAATACAATCTAAGTACATAAGGAGAATAAAAAATGTCAAACAAATATGCAGGAACAAAAACAGAACAAAATTTAAGAGACGCTTTTGCTGGAGAATCTCAAGCAAGAAACAAATATACCTATTTTGCTTCAGTAGCTAAAAAGGAAGGATATGAACAAATGGCTGAACTTTTCTTAAAAACTGCTGACAACGAAAAAGAACATGCAAAAATGTGGTTCAAAGAATTGGGTGAATTAGGTGATACAAAAGCTAATTTATTAGCTGCAGCCGCTGGTGAAAACTATGAATGGACCGATATGTATGAAAGCTTTGCTAAAACTGCTGAAGAAGAAGGTTTCTTAGCTTTAGCCAAAAAATTCAGAATGGTTGCCGCAATTGAAAAAAGACACGAAGAGAGATATAGATCTTTATTAAACAATATCGAAACTTCCCAAGTATTCGAAAAATCCGAAGTTAAAATTTGGGAATGCAGAAACTGCGGACATATTGTTATTGGAACTA
>ERZ779953.342-NODE-342-length-14048-cov-1.77839_pt1 | contig 14048 bp, 13 predicted proteins | sample MGYA00511184_ERZ779953 | MGnify/ENA primary metagenome ERZ779953 (study PRJEB29588, sample SAMEA2163248) | human gut metagenome | biome: human gut; feature: human-associated habitat; material: faeces | place: Denmark | collected 2008/2010 ... | reverse complement strand
CACCTTACAGAATAAGGTCTACGACCAGCGCCAGATTATGCACCGGAAGTTGAAGCCCAATCCGGCCATCTTTGTGCAGAATGCAGAAGTGCATCTCCCCCTTACTCCGAAGAACGACAGTCTTTGGATTGAAAATAGCTTTGTTGGGGCTTCTTGGCGGCTGGGGGCACGGCAGATTATCACGGGTGTTCCCAAGAATGACTGGAGGCTGACCATTCCAGACGGTATCTGCATTGATATAGTTCCGCTTGCCGACCAGCGTTGGGCAGTACGCCCCTATGGTTTTGACGATACTTTTAAGGGGGATATTCGGGATGAAAAGACACTGTTCCTTGGAATGTCGTTTTCGGAATGGCTGGCTGAACGGGAATTGTCGGTGGAAGACATCACCGGCAGAAAAGAGGACCTGCAGGCTGCTGCCATCTTCCCGGTTGTGGAAGATAAAGAGCAGATGGGGACAGTGCTTCGATGGATGGTTTCCGAACCGGGCTTGACGGAAGGAAAGGCTGTCTGGCTGGAAAGTCGTCGGTTGTCCGCCGACGAAATTTCAGCACAAGCCGACTTGCGTCTGCTGTATGCACAGCGGGAGAGCTTCTGCAAAGGAAACTGGGAAGTGCTGGCACGCAACCATGCAAAGAGTGTATTCTATCAACTCGACTTGATGGATGTGGCCGGTGAATTCCATAAATTCGGCATTGACAAGCCGGAAGTGTTGCCGACAGATGCCTCGCTGATGCAGCGTATCCATAACCGGATGCTGCGTGCACAGATTGAGAAGCTGGACGGAAGGGACTTCAAGGCAGACGAGCAGGCCGCATTCAATTTGTTGCGCGAAGGATTGCTGACTGATTTGTATGAACGCAAGAGCAGTCCTCGCCTGAATGTGTATAGTGACCAGATTGTATGGGGGCGTAGCCCCGTACGCATAGATGTGGCGGGAGGATGGACGGACACTCCGCCTTACTCCTTGTTTGCCGGTGGGAGTGTGGTGAATATTGCCATTGAACTGAACGGGCAGCCGCCTTTACAAGTGTACATCAAACCTTGCGCGGAGCATCGCATCGTGTTGCGCTCCATTGATATGGGAGCCATGGAGGTGGTGAATACTTTTGAGGAATTGCAATCCTATTGCATGATAGGTTCCCCCTTTTCCATTCCCAAAGCAGCATTGGCGCTGGCCGGGTTTGTTCCGGCTTTTTCAGAAACGGCTTATCCTTCGCTGGAAAAACAACTGGAAGCCTTCGGCACAGGTATAGAGATTACATTGCTTTCTGCCATACCTGCAGGTTCCGGTCTGGGCACAAGCTCCATTTTGGCTTCTACTGTCTTGGGTTCATTGAGTGACTTTTGCGGACTGATGTGGGATAAGAACGAAATATGCCGCCGTACGCTTGCCCTGGAACAGTTGCTGACGACCGGTGGCGGTTGGCAAGACCAATACGGTGGGGTACTGCAAGGCATCAAACTGTTGCAGACGGAGGCTGGATTTGCCCAGCAGCCATTGGTACGCTGGTTGCCCGAGCATTTGTTTACCCATCCGGAATACCGCGATTGCCATCTGCTGTATTATACGGGCATTACGCGTACAGCCAAGGGCATCCTTGCAGAAATAGTACGCTCCATGTTCCTCAACTCTTCCCTGCACCTGGGGTTATTAGAAGAGATGAAAGCACATGCCTTGGATATGGCCGAAGCCATTCAACGGAATGACTTCAAGGGTTTCGGAACACTGGTAGGCAAGACATGGATGCAGAAGAAGGCACTGGACAGTGGAACAAATCCTCCTGCCGTAGAGGACATCATCCGTCAGATAAAAGACTATACCTTAGGATATAAACTGCCGGGAGCCGGTGGGGGAGGTTATCTGTATATGGTGGCTAAGGATTCGCAGGCAGCCCTGCGCATCCGTGAGACCTTGACGCTGAATGTACCGAATCCGAGAGCCAGGTTCGTAGAAATGTCACTCTCGGATAAGGGATTCCAGGTGTCGCGGAGCTGAAATTTATCATTCATGATGATACGGCCCCCCGTTCAGTATGGTCATCGCCCGGTAGAGTTGCTCCACAAAGATGAGGCGCACCATCTGATGGGAAAAGGTCATGCGTGAGAGGGACATCTTCTCGTGTGCCGCTTCGTACACTTTGGGGGAGAATCCGTAAGGGCCTCCGATAATAAATACCAGCCGTTTGTTCACGGTATTCATCTTGCGCTTCATATAGTCTGCAAACTCTATGGAGCGCATTTCTTTTCCACCTTCGTCCAGCAGTACGACCACATCTCCCGGCTGGAGAGCTTTCAATATCAGTTCCCCTTCCTTTTCCTTCTGCACTTCCATGGAGAGACTCTTGGTGTTTTTCAGTTCGGGGATGACTTCCATCTCGAATGAGAGATAACGCTTGGTACGTTGCACATAGTCGTTGATGGCTGTTATAAAGTGTTGTTCTACAGTTCGTCCTACAACGAGCAGAGTAGTTTTCATACTGGTTCTGTTTTGATTAGCGCACAAATTTAGCATTTTTTTATTGTATTTTGAGACAAATGCTTACCTTTGCCTATCATAAATACTTGTGAAAATGAAAAAACGGGTAATCTTTTTGTTGACCGGTCTCTTCATTTGGACGTCTGTGCTGCTGGCCCAGAATGTTCCCGAGGGAGTGATTGGAGCCTTCAAGGAAGGAAACTCTCAGGAGCTCAACAAGTATCTGGGTGACAAGGTCGATTTAATCATTCAGAATAAGTCGACCCACGCCGATAAGCGGACGGCAGAGGGCACAATGGCTGCTTTCTTCTCCAACCACAAGGTCGGCAGTTTTAATGTGAACCATCAGGGGAAGCGCGATGAGTCCGGTTTCGTCATCGGTACCTTGATGACCGCAAATGGAAACTTTCGGGTGAATTGTTTCTTCAGAAAAGTACAGAACAAATATGTCATACATCAAATAAGGATAGATAAAACAGATGAATAAGGAAGAAGAATTGATTGACAGGCTGATAGACCTGGCTTTCGCCGAAGATATAGGCGATGGAGACCATACAACCCTTTCGTGCATTCCTGCTACGGCAATGGGCAAATCCAAACTGTTGATAAAAGAACCGGGCATCCTGGCCGGTATCGAGATAGCAAAGGAGGTGTTCCGCCGTTTCGATCCTACCATGAAGGTGGAAGTGTTCATTAATGACGGTACAGCCGTAAAGCCGGGTGATGTGGCCATGATTGTGGAAGGCAAGATACAGTCTTTGTTGCAAACGGAGCGTCTGATGCTGAACATCATGCAGCGCATGAGTGGCATTGCCACCATGACACATAGGTATGCCGAGCAACTGAAAGGTACGAATACCCGTGTACTCGATACCCGCAAGACTACTCCGGGCATGCGTATCCTCGAGAAAATGGCAGTGAAAATCGGTGGCGGTGTAAACCACCGTATCGGCTTGTTCGATATGATTTTGCTGAAAGACAACCATGTGGACTTTGCCGGAGGAATCGACAAGGCTATCAACCGTGCGAAGGAATATTGCAAGGAAAAAGGCAAGGACCTCAAGATAGAAATAGAAGTGCGCAACTTCGACGAATTGCAGCAGGTGCTCGACCTGGGCGGTGTAGACCGTATCATGTTCGACAACTTTACGCCGGCAATGACAAAGAAGGCCGTAGAGATGGTAGGCGGCCGCTATGAAACGGAATCTTCCGGCGGATACGCTCCGCGACTATGCCGAATGCGGTGTGGATTTTATTTCCGTAGGAGCTTTGACGCACTCTGTGAAAGGATTGGACATGAGCTTTAAAGCATGTTGACAAAGGCGGAAAGCATTATTGCAGAATAATAAGGAAAGCCTCTCATAAAGAATGCTGCATTACGGCAGACTTATGAGAGGCTTTCTCTTGATAACCAGCAGAGTAATGACTCCTGAAAAAACAGATGGTGTATTGGGGTGAAACAGATGGTCTGTTGGGGACGGATAGATGATGCGTTTGGCTATAACGGATGATGTGTTTCAGAGTAATGGATAATAGCGTAGGAAGATATGAAAAACATAACATGGAATAAAGTAAAAACAACTGTCAAAGATTGGCAAGTGGGAGACTACATCCGGCAGACTTCCATTGTGGTGATTGGTGTACTGATTACTTTTGCCGGCAGTGAGTTGGTTACTCAAAACTCCGAGAGGAAAGATATTCAAGCCACCATGTCGCTGATTAGGGATGAACTGAAAAGTAACCGGGAAAATTATAAGAGTATCGTTTCAGAGTTTAGAGAGGATGAACGTCTTTCCAGCTTATTGGTGGAGCATGACTTAAAGCATCGGACGATACCGGAAGATTCATTGATACGGTTCCGTTTTCTTATGGGGCATATCCGCAGCTTCTATTATAGTCAGAATGCATTGGATATACTTAAAAGCTCCATGTTGATGCAGAAGATTTCAGATAAAGAGCTACTGTTACAGTTGACCGGAATCTATGAGGTATTGGATGGATTTAGGGCGACTATGAATGGCTATTACGATATGAAGGTCGAAATTATGGTTCCTTTCCATTTGGCATTGACTGATGAACAGACGGACCAGATAAATCGTGGAGGATATGAGGCGTGGGATATTTACTTGTCGGACAGGTCGGTACGGAACTTTGTTAGGGTAGCGCGGAACTATTTTACGCCGGACTATGTAGAACGTGTGGGAAAACGTATAGACGAGGCAATACAAGCGCTTGAGAAAAAGTATCATTTAGAATGAAAAGATATGGGAAAGACAAGCTTTAACAGGTTGAACCATAAGATAAAAAGCTGGCGCATAGGTGATTATTTCCGTCAGTTCAGTATTGTGGCTGCGGGCATCATTGTCACTTTCTGGGGAAACGACCGGATTACCGAGAACGCCCGCCAAAAGGAAGTGCGTGCTACGATGCAGCTGATAACGGAAGAGTTGGAATATAATAAGCAGGAGCTCCGTAATATAAAGCACTTGTTGGATATTGACATACACATGAGTCTGTTGTTGAAGGAACATGATATGGATGTATCCAGGATACCGACAGATACTCTGTGGAAGTATGGCAAGCTTTTCAATAATATGGATGAATTCTCTTATAGGACAGATGCGCTGGATGTGCTGAAAGGTTCTTCATTGATGCAGTATATACCGGACAAACGTATGTTGCAGGATGTATTGCAAACTTATTTTGAGTTGGGCAGGAAACAGAGGGATGTCGGTGACTACTATGCAACGAAAACAGATGCTCTTATGAGTGCTGCCATGTCCAGGGAGTTGGCGCATGTTTTTGATGGTGACGACAGTCTTCGGGACCAGGCCTTGTTTCTTGTGCAGTATAAGAAATTTATCAATTACGTCAACATGGTTCCCGGTTTTCTGTATTGGCATGAATTTGATGAATTGGATGAAAGGCTGGCCAAGCAGATTCAAGTATTGAAAGCCAAATATAAGTAATCTCCGTTCTTTAACATCTTTTTGTATTTAATTCAGCAGCATTTTCAAAAATGCTGCGTCTAACTAACAAACGACGCGAAGAGGCGTCCGTAAAACGAGCACTGACATTGGAAAATGAGATAGAACTGATTGAGGGCTGCCGGGCAGGAAAGGATTCCGCCCGAAAGGAATTATACACCCTCTACTCCAAGCAGATGCTGGCGGTATGTTACCGCTATACGGGCGATGTCGATGCGGCCCATGACGTATTGCACGATGGCTTCATCAAAATTTTCACCCACTTCACCTTCCGTGGCGAATGTGCATTGAGTACCTGGGTGACAAGGGTAATGGTGACGCAGGCGATAGACTACCTGCGGAAACAGCAACGTTTCAGCCAACTGGTGGTGAATGAGGAACAATTGCCCGACATTCCGGATGAAGCAGGCATTGCCGAAACCGGAGGCCGTATTTCCGAAGAAATGCTGATGGCGTTCGTGGCGGAACTTCCCGATGGATGCCGTACTGTATTCAACTTATACGTCTTTGAGGAGAAATCGCACAAGGAAATAGCCGAAATCCTCCACATCAAAGAGCATTCGTCTACCTCGCAGTTGCATCGTGCTAAGTGTTTGTTGATAAAAAGAATTAAAGAATATACTGAATATGAGAGAAAATGATGAAATAACCGGTTTGTTCCGCAGTCGTCTTGCCGGTGCAGAGATGACAGTGCGGGAGGACTTCTGGGAAGGGTTGCAACGTGACTTGCCGTCACCGGTTGCCGCAAAAGGCAGGAGGCCGCTTTTTTGTCGACCGCCCGATTTTTGTATTTGTACTGGGAGCTGCTTCTGCCGCTTTCTGGTATTTCTCTCCGAAAGAGGAAATCAAGGAGGCCTTTACACAAGTGGCGGCCATGACGCCGGAAGGTAACTTGAACGGGGATGTGGTGCAGGAAAGTTTTCCCTCTATCCATCAGGCCAACCCCATGGCACAAAAGCCCGGTACACAGCATCCCGCCAACGGCATTCCGGCAGGATTGACGGCGCAGGCCGATGAGGATGAATCCGTGTCTGTCCATGTTTCCATCCGGATTACCCAACGGGTGTACGGAAACCAGCAGCAGCCGGGAAACGGTTATTACAGTAACGGAACTCCGGCCGGAAACGGGAACTACCATTCAAATCCTGGCCATAAGGATGCTGATATAGATAGAATGCTGCCATCTTCTGAGGAAGAACCGGCAAAGTCTGTGGCTGTATCGCCATCCAAGCCCCGTAATTGGGCATTGAAAGCAGGCATCGGCACTTCCCTGCCGAAAGGGAATTTCCATATGCCGTTCACGGCCGGGGTAAGCGTGGAACGTTGTTTGAACAAGCATTTCTCCTTGGAAGCCGGTCTTCAGTATAATTGCTTGGATGGTGACCATACGTTGCATACGCTGGGAATTCCGGTAAGGCTGAACATGATGCTGGCCAGTACGCCGAAAGTGGATTTCTATGCTATGGTAGGTGGAGCAGCCGAGAAATGCATTGCAGGTGCTCCGGACAATGGTTTCGGTGCAGAGCCGGTACAGTTGTCGGTTGCTGCCGGAGTAGGGGTACGCTATAAAATGAACAACCGTTTTGCCTTGTTTGCAGAGCCGTCTGTATCCCATCATTTCGATACGGACTCGCAGACAAGAACCTTGCGTACGGAACGGCCCACCAATCTGAATCTGTTGTGCGGCGTGCGCATGACTTATTAATCTTAAATACCATACAAATATGAAGACTCTATACAATAAATTACATATATTCGGGCAGACTATGCTGCTCGTATTCTTTACTCTTTCTGTTCTCTCTTTGGGCTCTTGCAGCAAAGAAACGTTGGACTACAACCATCCGGATGTAGACTTGTTTGTCAAGCAGTTGAAGGCTGGCAAATATTCTACCCAAAGTCCGGATGGATTGAGTAACATGCCCAAGTTCACTTCCGAAGATATAGAGGAATTGCTGAAGTATGCCGAGGACTTGACGGTCATTCCCTCTTTCCCCCTGGCTCCGGTATCCTATTCGGCAGGTGGCAAGCTGCGTTTGGGCGAATGCATCCTGTGGACGGTAGAGACTATCCGCCTCGGGAACAATGCTTCGATGGGATGCAAGATGGTACATACGGATGCGGAGAATTATGAAGGTATCTATTTCCTTTCGGACGAAGAGGTGCTGGATGCCGCTTCGCGCTACCGCCGCTGGTGGGAAACCCGTAAGTATCCACGGACTATGTGGACGATTGATCCCTGCTATGACGAACCGCTTTGTGGCAGCGGATATATGTGGTGGTGAAATGTTTTTAGGGATTAAGTAATCAAAACTGTCAGGTGAAGATATCTATACTTGTTTGGGGGCTGCTCTGTGCAGTAGCTTTCCCTTGCTATGCCCAAAACTGGACCCCTCAGGACTCGTTGAGGCTGAACCGGTTGCTGAAGGGCGAGGGGGAGGTAAAACTGAATCCGGAGGTATTGCAGGAATTGGAAATGAACAATTCTCTGGGTACTCCGAAAGCGGTGATGGACAAGTCGTGGATGGATTTTGATAATTCATTGCCCGTCATGCCGAAAGCGCCCGAGAAAAAAGTGGTGCTTACCTTACGTCCTTATACAGCCAATACCAAATATAATTGGGACCCCATTTATCAGAAAAAAATCAAGGTAGACAAGGATACTTGGCGAGGAGATGAATTCTATGCGCTTAAGATTCTGATGATTCCTACGAACTGGGCTAAACATCCGTTTGATGCCGGTCCGCGTGAGACGGTGGAGCAGATTGAAGCAACCGGTTTGCGTTACCGGGTGACGGAGCGGGCCAATAATATGGCTGTGGGCGGTTGGCAGGGTGCCAGTGGCGGTGGAATTTCCGGTTTAGACCTGATGACACCTTTTACCCGTGAGTTTTGGAATTTCAAAGGCCGCAAGCGCCGTGCCCGTACGCTGGAAGTATTGAAGGCGTATGGAGATTCGATAACTGTTTTGGAACAACAGTAATTTATCACTTTTTGTCAAATTTTGAACTTTCTTTCTCCTCTTCTTGTTTTCATTAGTAAACCTTTAAAAAAAGTAATAATGAACAGAGTGACTTCTCTATTTGGAATAAGATATCCGATAATTCAAGGTGGTATGGTGTGGTGTAGCGGCTGGAGACTTGCTGCTGCTGTAAGCAATGCGGGAGGGCTGGGCTTGCTCGGCGCAGGTTCGATGCATCCCGAAACGTTGCGGGAGCATATCAGGAAATGCCGTGAGGCTACGCATCATGCTTTTGGTGTGAATATTCCCTTGATGTATCCCCAGATAGAAGAGATAATGCAGATTGTGGCCGACGAGGGAGTGAAGATTGTATTTACATCTGCCGGCAGCCCGAAGAAATGGACTGGTTGGTTGCACGAGCGTGGCATCACGGTGGTGCATGTTGTTTCGTCCTCGCGTTTTGCCGTGAAGGCAGAAGAGGCGGGTGTTGATGCAATAGTTGCCGAAGGCTTCGAAGCCGGTGGGCACAATGGGAGGGAGGAGACTACCACCCTGTGCCTGATACCAGCTGTACGTGCAGTTACTACACTTCCGCTGATTGCCGCCGGTGGCATTGCAACGGGTGAGGCCATGCTGGCTGCCCGGGTGCTGGGTGCGGAAGGTGTGCAGATTGGTACACGCTTTGCCTTGACGGCAGAGAGTTCTGCAAACGAGGTATTTAAGGATTACTGCTTGCATTTGGAAGAAGGGGATACCCGTCTGCTTTTGAAGAAATTGGCTCCGGTGCGTCTGGTGCGCAATAACTTTCGCAGCGCCGTAGAGGCTGCTGAGGCTGTGGGAGCTTCAGAGGAAGAACTTCGTATCCTTTTAGGGCGTGGCCGTGCCAAACGTGGTATTTTTGAAGGTGACTTGGAAGAAGGGGAACTGGAAATAGGGCAGGTATCTGCCTTGCTGCATGGAAAGGGAGTGCAGTCTGTGGCGTCGGTCATGCAAGAGTTGGTGGAGGAGAGCAGAAGGGCGTGGGAGAGAATGCAGGAATTGGATTTCTGAATATTCCCTCTTCTGGTATCATATAACAATAAAAAAGGAATATTCCCGGTGATTTCGGGGATATTCCTTTTTTAGTTTCAACTTATAACCTTTTATCCTTTGGGGATATTGGTTGTGTCTTTTGCCGTATTTCCACTTGTGGCGGAATTACTTGTGCCATTGCTGCTGGCAGTGGCGCTACCGGTAGCCATATTTGTTGCACTTTTACCGGCTGTCTGCACAGCAGGTTGCTCTTCCCAATGGAACGGTTCAAAGCTACTGTTCGGGTCAACCCAGGACGGTTTCTTGGAAGCATAAATAATGAATGGGGCAATGACTACAATCAGCGCACCGATGATGAGCACGGAGAACCATACAGTGTTGCTGCCTGTTGAAATCTGGCTGGGTGGGATAAAGCTCAATACGAATGCCAGCAATGACCCGCAGAAACCAAGACCACCGATGAGCCACATCAATCCGTTGCCATTCTTGCCGATACGGAACGGACGGTTCAGCTTCTTCATCTTATAACGCAGCACGATGGCTCCGGAGAACATCAGCATATACATGATAAGATAGAGGACTACGGTCAACTGTGACAGAATCTGGTAGAAACTCTGTACGGAAGGCATGACTACGAACAGAAGGCTCAGTACGGTTACTGCACCGCCTTGTACATAAAGGATGTTCTTCTGTACACCCAGTTTGTTTGTCTTCTGGAAGAACGGAGGCATGTAGCCTGCTTTTCCTACGGCAAAGATACCTTTGGACGGACCGGCAACCCATGTCAATACACCTGCCAGCACCCCGAATGCCAGAGCAATGGCGATGATGGGTGACAGCCAGGAGGCACGGATGTAATGGAAATAGTTATCGAAGCCTACAAGCAGACTCTGTGTCAGACTGATGTCTTTGGCCGGGATGATGATGCCCAGTGAGAAAGTACCGAGCACGAAGATGATAACCGTAATGGCCGCACCGATGAACACTGCCTTCGGATAATTCTTGGAGGGATTGTTCACGTCTTTTACGTGGATACCGCCCATTTCCATACCGGCATAGAAGAGGAAGATACTGGCAGCAAGCACCACGTTGTCGAAGTTCGTCAAGTCGGGGAAGAAGCTGCTGTGGAAATCCAGGTTGGAGTGTCCGCCGGTGGCAAGGTAGATAATACCCAGGATAATCAGCAGTGCGGCAGGGATAATAGTCCCGACCAGGCCGCCGACCTTTGCCACTTTACCTACCCAGCTCATGCCCTTCATGGAGATGAACGTAGCCAGCCAGTAGATGATGAGGACAACAACGAGCGAGTAATACTTGTTATTGGCCAGTGACATGTCGTGTACGTCGTTCATGCCGATGAAAGCAATGGATACGGCACCGAATGTCAATACGGTAGGATACCAGATTGTACTTTCAATCCATTGTACCCAGATGGCAAGGAAGCCCAGTTTTTTTCCGTAGGCTTCACCCACCCATCGGAACACACCGCCTTGCTTGTCTTGAAACATGGCAGCCAGTTCCGCGGCGACAAGTGACGTCGGAATCAGAAAAACAATGGCTGCAAATAAGTAGTAGAAGGCCGAACTCATTCCGTACACGGCCTCGGCAGGAAGTCCACGTAGGGATACTACTGCCGTCACATTCATGATTGCCAGGGTAAATACACCCAGCTTCACTGTTTGTTTAATATTTGCCATAAGTTAAGGTTTTAGATGAAAAATATATTCAAAATCAGCGTCTATAACAACACTTGGGGAGAGTTGTTCCCAACGGATAAGTGAAAGTTCCGGTTTTAACTATTCAGGAAGCGTCGGCTTTGGGCGCGGGCTTCTGTGCAACTTTCTTGTAGAACTCTTCTTTTTCCTTATTGCGCCGTTCGACCAGGCTCGTTACATACACTGTAAAGATAGGGAACATCATCATGCCCAGCGCAGCCAGCAGTACGGACAGTACCCGTCCGGTGGGAGTGACTGCTATGATATTGGAACCCACCGTCGTCACATCCATAAATGCCCACCATAAGGCGTCTCCATATCCTTTAACTAAAGGATTGGGACCATGCTCCATGACATAAAAGGCCAGACTGGAAAAATAGACAGTGGCCAGCAACATGGTAAGGTAGGAAACGAACAGTCCCGATGCGCGGTTGTACGTCAGCCAACCCACCACGATAGCCATGGCGTAACCACCCCGCACCAATGGGATGAAACGCAGCATATAGGTTATCTCGGGTGAGAAAGTCCATCCCATATAGGCAATGATGTTTTGATAGGGTATAGCTACCAGCAGGAAAATGAAATGCGTGGCCACGTAGTGACCCTTCTTCTCTGCCAGGAACCATTCCAATACAAAATCTGCCAGGAACAGGGCGCATATCCACAACTGTACTTTCATGTAGACCGACTGTTCGTAAAAGGGGATCCCCTTGAACGTGTCGACAGAGATGCTGATAACTAAAAATAGCGACAGTATCAATATAATGACATGCAGTATGCCATAGATACCTTTTTCCCGCAATACAAATTCTGATAGAGCCATTTTCATGATGAAGTCCATTATAAAGTCATAAGTTATGAGTTATAAGTCATTTGCTGATTACGGTGCCTACCAACAAATAACTCATAACCTATAACTCATAACTAAAAAGAGAAACTTATTCTGTAATCGTTACGTTATCACCGTTGAATACACCCAGGCCGAGCTTGTTCATGATGAACTTGATTGCCGATTGGGCCTTTACGGAGTTTCCCGCTTCGTCTAGGGGAGGAGCGAAGGCCGATACTCCCATGACACCGGGCAATACGGCCATTACACCACCGCCTACACCGCTTTTGGCCGGTATGCCGGCGGTGTACATCCAGTCGCCCGAATGCTCGTAGAAGCCTACGGTAGAAATCATCGACGTGATTTTCGGTGCCAGGCTGGCTTCGAACACCGTTTGTTTGGTGACGGGGTTCACACCGTTATTGGCGATGGTTCCTGCGGCAATGCCCAGTTGCTGGGCCGTGATGCCGAGAGAACACTGGCGAGTATAGAGGTCGAGAGCCATGTCCGGATTATCGTAGATGCGGTTGTAGTTTTTCAGCAGCCAGGCAATGGAGCGGTTGTTGAAGTTGGTAGCCGTTTCCGATTTGTACAGTTCGTCGATGAGTTGTGGGGCGGAGCCGCACAGCTCAGTGACATTCTGTACAATGGCATCCCATTTCTTGTCGGAGTTTCCCACTGGCTGTACCATGGAACAGGCGGAAATGGCACCGGCATTTACCAATGGAGTGGAAGGGTGGTCGTTTTCCAGCAAGATGGCGATGATGGAGTTGAACGGTAGTCCCGTGGCATCGGCACCTATCATGTCCAGCACTTTCTGCGCACCGTATTGGCGCAGGATAAGGATGGCTGTGTGTACCTTCGAGACGGACTCTATACCGAAACGATAGTCTGTGTCACCTATATTGATGGTCTGCCCGTTCATCAGGCAGATGCTGAGTCCGAATAGTTTGGAGTCTATGTTGGCAAGGTAGGGAATATAATCCGCATTCTTGCCTCCTGTGCTGCCCTTCACCTCATTGTAGGCTTCTTGGGCAACCTCCTTTATTTGTGAAATTGATATTTTCTTTTCCATATTAGTTGTTACTTTTTATGTGTACGGCATCCGTGGTTGAATATTTTGGTTTCCACCGGCAGGTTCTTTTCCTGTGCCATACGGGTAGGAGTCGGGTAATCCAGTTTCTCCAGCTCCGTGATGGCATTCTTGATGTCACCCAGCAGCATGTCTGCCATGTCGCGGCTGAATCCTTGGCGAACAACGACGCGCATTACGACGTAGTCTTCCAGCTTTGAAGGCAGTGTATAGGCGGGTACCATCCAACCGTGTTGTGACAGCTTGTCCTGCAGGTCATACAGAGTCCATTTGGCAGCTCTTGCATATTCCGGTTTCAAATACCAGATAAACAGCGGGTTCACAACCTCGTCGGAATAGTTTACGAACGGAGCCATCTTGCCGATTTCGTCATGGATATACTTGGCGATGGTCAGAGAGTTGTACTGTACTTCCTTGTAACCCTGGAATCCCAAACGGATGAACTGGTAATATTGACCCAGAATCTGTGCGGCAGGACGGGAGAAGTTCAGGCCTACCTGAGTAATGTTGGCACCGAGGTAGTTTACGCTGAATGACATTTCTTCGGGCAGATATTCCTTGCCTTTCCAGCAAACCCAGCCCAGACCCGGATAAACCAGACCGAATTTGTGTCCGCTGACGCTGATGGAGAGTACCCACTTCAGACGGAAGTCCCATTTCTTTTCGGGATAGAGGAACGGGAGGATGAAACCGCCGCTGGCGGCATCTACGTGGATAGGAATGTCGTAGCCGGTCTTCGCATTGTAGGCATCGAGGGCTTTGTCGAGGGCTTCGACGTCATCGTTCAGTCCTGTCCATGTAACGCCTTGGATAGGCACGATACAGATGGTGTTCTCATCACACATCTTCAAGGCTTCTTCGGGGTCGAGCGTGGTCTTGTCCAGTGTCAAAGGCACTTCACGCATTTCAATCTGCCACAATTGGGCGAATTTTTCCCATACCACCTGGAAACCA
>ERZ779953.331-NODE-331-length-14345-cov-2.51798_pt1 | contig 14345 bp, 8 predicted proteins | sample MGYA00511184_ERZ779953 | MGnify/ENA primary metagenome ERZ779953 (study PRJEB29588, sample SAMEA2163248) | human gut metagenome | biome: human gut; feature: human-associated habitat; material: faeces | place: Denmark | collected 2008/2010 ... | reverse complement strand
AAACCTCGTTCTTCTTTTGTGGCATAGCAAGCAACGCCTGAGAGAAGATAACCGGAAAGATGTTCGAATTGCCGAAACCGATAAGGGCAATGCAAATGTATATCATTGTCTTTTCATGGAAAACGAACAACCCTACCATCGCAGCCAACATACATAACACGCTGATGCCGAAGAAGGTTCGGGGAGCCATCTTCTGAAGAATGAAGGCGCCGAGAAAGCAACCCGCCGTGCGGAAAATGAAGTAAAGGCTGGTGGCAAAGCCGGCATCGGCCAGCGTCATGCCCAGACGCTCCATCAGGATTTTGGGCGCTGTGGTATTCGTACCTACATCAATGCCCACATGGCACATGATGCCCAGGAAGCAGAGAAAGATAAACGGCTTGCCCAGCAGGGCGAGGCACTCCCCGAAGGTGGAAGGGCGTCCCTCTTCCTTTTCCTCGCGGATGGAAGTACCGCTCAGCCAAAGAATGGCAATCACCGCAATGACCATATAGACCGGGAACAGTACCCTCCAGCCCATGCCCAGAGACGGAATGGCCTGCGTAGCTCCCCACATGGCGATGTATGGAGCCAGAAACGAAGCAATGGCTTTTACAAACTGTCCGAAGGTGAGCGAACTTGCCAACCGCTCGCCGCTTACGATGTTGGAAAGCAACGGGTTGAGCGACGTTTGCATCAGCGCATTGCCGATGCCCAGCAATGAGAACGAGAGCAGCATCAGCACGTAGCCGTCTCCGAAAACCGGGAGAAGCAAAGAGGCAAACGTGATGACAAGGCTGAGAAGCACCGTCTTCTTGCGTCCGATGCGGTTCATCAGCATACCCGTAGGTACGGAGAAGATGAGGAACCAGAAGAACACCAGAGACGGGAATATGTTGGCTTGCGAGTCGGTCAGGTTCAAGTCGGCCTTCACGTAGTTGGAGGCGATGCCCACCAAATCCACAAAGCCCATGGCGAAGAAGCAAAGCATGACCGGAAAGAGCTTTGCCAAGGAATTCGTTTTTTGCATAATTATATCCTATTTTTTAAAACCCTAATCTGTAAATTCTGCAATTATTCACTTTGTAGCTTCCACCTTTTGCATAACAACTCATACGATTATATGGCTCATTAGGGAAAACCAAATTAGTCATAGCTACCTTACCACCATCAAGGAAAATCTCAACAGAACACTTATCAACAAATATATTTAAAGTATGGCTCATTGTTTTTACTATAGGCCCCCAAGTAGCAAGAGCAAAATCATCGATATAATTAATCGAAGTTTTCATACGTTTATCATGGGTTTCAAGTATATGAGATTGACTATTACGACCAAAATCAACAATACCACTCTTCGTGCGATCCATTACTAATCTACTTTCTAATAAATCTAAGTAAATATCAACCTCTTCACCTTTTTCATTAAATAGTTTAAACCCCATTATATTTGCTGTACCATTGATAAACTGCATTTCAATTTCATAGGCCCCACTATTCTCATTCAACAATGTATCCACATGATACTCGGTATCAACCATAAATGTAGATATCTCCCTCACTTCTTTACGTATATCACGTACTTCCTTTACAGGAGTTATTGATACATAAAATTCACCATCTTGTTCATACAACCCTAACTCACGAGGCAAGGCATTAGCACTACGAAACTGTTTTGTAGGAACGATGTTTGCATACTGCCAATTACTCATCCAAGGTATTGCAATAACCCTATCACAAGTATTTGAAAAACAAACTGTTGCATAATGGTCCTTTCCCCAATCCAGCCATTTTACTGTCTCTTTAGGACTATCACAGACAAACTTCGTCCCATCAAAATTGCCTACAAAATATTGCGTAGCACTTCCCCCAAAATAGCAACCAGGATTTACATTGACAATCATAACCCATTTCATATAATCCTTATTACCATTAACTGGTAATTGGACCATGTCTGGGCATTCAAATTGACGAGGTTGCACACCATATCCTTCTCCCCACGCACTAAGATATGTCCAATCCTTTAAATTGTACGAAGCATAAAAGCGCATTTCTTTATCAGCAGAAACAATCATAATCCATTTCTTTTCAGGATTATACCAAAAGACCTTGGGATCACGAAAATCTTTTATCCCATCAAAAGGAGTCAGAATAGGGTTCTTTTCATATTTAGTATAAGTATACCCATTATCTTTACTGTAAGCCATACACTGAATTTGCCCATTTTTTTCACTTGCAGAAGTATAAAAAGCAATAATAGCTCCTGCACCATAACCAGCTGTATTCTCTACATCTACAACAGAACTACCTGAAAATATATGTCCCAGAGAATCACGAGCAATCACCGGTGCTTTATGCTCCCAATGCATCAAATCTTTACTAACTGAGTGTCCCCAATGCATATTCCCCCAAACAGAGCCATAAGGATTATATTGAAAATAAAGATGATATTCTCCATCCTTATAGACCAATCCATTGGCATCATTCATCCAACCATACAAAGGTGTGTGATGGTAAATTGGACGAAAAGTTTCACGGTTAGTAGTATCAAAAGTATCAACCAGCTCTATAGCATCCCACGTAACAGCATTATTATAGAGTCCTTTCATACGAATCATAATAGTCTCTCCACTACCCTGCCGATAATTATCTAAATCAAGAGGAACAAAATAATCTATACTGTCAACTGCCATATGTACGTCTAAAGTCTGCATAATTTTATTCCCGTCCCCACTCTCTATTTGCAAAAGAGATTCATCTGCAGACTCTTGAATTGGAAGAAGCAATATTTTTGCTTGTCCTTCCACATAAATAATACTTTCCAACTCATTCATATGCTCCAATTGCATCTGAAAATGAGTAGCTTGTTTACAACCCCAAAAGAGTAAACAGCACAAACTTGCGAATAATGCTATACTCCATTTTACTGCCATCTGCCACTGTGTTAATAAATGTTTCATGTTTAATGGTATTATATTAATAAGGTTTTGCAAAGAAACAACAAAAAAAGAAGCCTGGACATAATTAATGTTGCAACTACTATAACAAATGTTACCTCAGCATTGTAGAACAATGCTGAGGTAACAAAATTCATAGTTTTTGAAACATATTTGACAAGCATTTCATTTTCTTAGCGCTATATTTGCCATTGTTATAAAATAAATAATATATTAAGTTAAACTCAAATTATTAAGACCATGAAAACATGTAAAGCAAAAAAAATGTATGGATTAGCTATAATGCTTTTTTCCATAATGCTTGTAAGTCCTACTTATGCGCAAAACGGTCCCAAAGGAACATTAAGGGTTGGAGCTGCAAAAGTGGACATTACTCCTAATCAAGATGAATTACCACCGAATTCTTTCGGTATCCTTGACCATATTCATAGCCGAGCTATTGTAATTGATAATAATCATACGAAAGCAGCATTGGTTACAGTAGATATAGGTGGTATCAGTGATGCTCAATGGAAGACTATAACAGAACGGGTTGAGACGGAAATTGGAATACCCCAAAATAATATAATGATTACAGCGTCACATACACATAGTGGAGCACGTTTAAAACCAGAAGTCTTGAATGAAAAAATATTCTCTTCCATTAAAGAAGCCACATCCAAACTACAACCTGCCCAAATAGGATATGGTAGTGGAGTTTCATATATCAATATCAATCGCAATATTTTTGATCAAGAACGTCACGGCTGGTGGGAAGGCCCCAACTATGAAGGGATATCAGATAAAACAGTTGCAGTCATCTGTTTCAAAACAATGGATAACAAACCCATCGCAGTATATTATAATTACGCAATGCATGCTGTTGCAGCAGGGCAGTTGGATATGATTAGTGGAGATGTACCAGGAACAACTTCCAAATACATAGAAGACACTTTTGATAATGAAATAATAGCAGTATGGTCAACCGGAGCCAGTGGTGACCAAAACCCGATTTACTTCAATCAGACGTATGAGTTACGAGATATCCGTATTAAGGAATATGCAAAAAGAGGCGAAGATATCTCAAATGCAATGCCTCCAGGAGGCACAGGGCTTGACCGGAACAACCCTCAAGTAGCAAAACTAATGCAACAACAGAAAGATATCATCATATCTATGGGGCAAATGTTAGGAGAAGAAGTTCAACATGTTATGCGTAATATCAAACGTTATGAAACAGTTATTCCAATTAATACGGGAAGCAAAATTATAACTTGTCCAGGACGTAACCGATTAAATAAAGGAAGAGCTGGCTACGAAGGCAAATATGAAGATGCAGACCCGATTGAGCTCCGTCTCGGTCTAATTATGCTAGACAATATACCTATTACATCTGTTAATGCAGAAATATTTAATTATATAGCAGTCAGATTGAAAAATGAATCTCCATATACACGCACAATGATGGCAACAATAACAAATGGAACAGCACGTTCTGGATATATACCTAATGATGCAGCTTATGGTTTTCAGACATTTGAAGTACTTTCTTCCAGATTAAAACCCGGATATGCAGAAAGCGCCATTGTCAATGGACTACTTGATTTAATCAATGAAGCCACTCATTAAAAAAAGCTGGGCTATCCTTATAAAAAGGACAGCCCACATAACAAACTTTTGATTAACTAGAAAATGTGATTATGAAAACACATATATTTACCCAAAAATTCATATGGATAACATTTTTATTCATACTTTATTCCAATTCCATATTAGCTCAACAAATCAGTGTGACAGGAACTGTTATTGGAACAGATGATGAGCCTATTATAGGTGTTAGCATATTAGTTAAGGGAACCACCCAAGGAGTTATCACCGACCTTAATGGAAATTACACAATCAACACAAACAGTGATGCTACTCTTGTTTTTTCTTACGTAGGTTGCATAACCCAAGAAGTAGCTATCGCTGGTAGAAAAAAAATTAATATAACCCTCGTGGAAGACAGTAAAGCTCTGGATGAAGTAGTAGTTATCGGTTATGCTGTCGGTAATAAACGATCTGTATCAGGAGCAGTAGATCGTGTTACGGCAAAAGATATGAATCTTGGTTATATTGCTACTCCTATTGATGCCATCAGAGGCAAAGTTCCTGGTATGGTTATTTCTCAAGACGGTGGGAATGTTAATGCTGAACCGACTGTCCGCATTCGTGGAACATCTTCTTTATCAGGAGGTAATGATCCATTAGTAATCATAGATGGAGTCTTCGGATCCCTAGAGATGTTAAATACAATTGCAGCCCAAGATATTGAAGAAGTTACAGTTTTAAAAGACGCTTCTGAAACAGCCCAATATGGTTCACGCGGTGCAGCAGGCGTAATTGTTGTAACTACAGCTAAAGGAAAAGAAGGAGTTTCCAATATCACATATAATGGCCAATTCGGTATCAGCCATGCATATAAACAATTACAAATGTTATCACCTGACGAATGGAGGCATGTCAATCAAACTTTATTTTCTGGAGTAGGAAAAGATTTAGGTGCAAGTACCAACTGGATGGATTGGGTACAAAATTCTGTATATACCCAAAATAATCATACAGTCTCTCTTACACAAGCAACAAAAAAAGGAAGCATGCGTGCCACATTTGGTATAAATGACAGAACCGGATCAGTACGTAATACTGGTAATACCACGTATTACGGACGTTTCAACTCAAACTTACATGGTCTAAATAATAAATTGAGTCTTGAATTTAATTTATCTGCTATTTACCGTGAATCCAAGCCAGGTTCCAATGTTTGGTCAAGCGCTGCCGTTTATAATCCAACATATCCATCTGAAAGAAATCCAGAAACTGGTATATGGGACATTGACAACAATGTTTCATCAATGGTTGTACATCCAGGAGAAATAATGGAATACGATTTGAAAAATGAAAGCACACGCATTAATGCCAGTGCAAGAGCAACATATAAGATAATCGATGGATTATCATTAAGCGCTTTTGGCTCATTTATGTATGTAAACGCAAATAATAAAGCATATTACCCCAATGATGTATATGCTTATAGAGGTAATCGTGGACGTGCTCAGGTCAGCAATCGACATGGCAAAGATTGGATGGGTAATATACAAGCAAATTACTCAAAAGAATTTAACAAACATGCAATTAATGCTTTAGCTCTAGTAGAAGGTCAATCCTACTATACATTCAATAGTTCTGTATATACAGAAGGGTTTGATACCAACTACTTTAAATATAATAATCTTGCAGCCGGTGCCCTATTAAGTTATGGAAATGCATCATCAGGGGCTCAAAAGAACACACTTTTATCTTATATGGCACGCCTCAACTACATGTTTGACAATAAATATGTAATAACAGTGAATGCACGTACAGATGGTTCATCTAAACTTGGAGCTAACCATAAATGGGGATTTTTCCCTTCCGCATCTGCCGCATGGATTATCAGTAATGAAGAATTCATGAAAAAGCAAAAAATATTTTCTACACTTAAACTACGTGCCGGTTATGGAGTTACAGGTAATCAAGATGCTATTTCACCACTCAACTCTTTACAAGTCTTATCTCCAAATGGAATTTCATCTTACAACAATCAGTCAGTAGTAACTTATGCTGTAGCTTCCAATGCTAATCCCGATTTAAAATGGGAAACAAAATATACTTTTGATATTGGATTGGACTTTACAATGTTCAATGGTCGTTTACGTGGAACGATGGATTACTTCCATTCAACAACTAAAGATTTACTGTATACATATAATGTATCTGTTCCGCCATTTACATACCCCACCTTACTTGCCAATATGGGAGAAATGGTTAATAAAGGATTTGAATTTTCCATTTCAGGAGAAGTAATCAAAAATAAAAAATGGGGACTCAATTTATCAGGTAATGTATCATTCTTAAAAAATAAATTAATATCACTTTCAGGAGCATATAATGGTGAAGCATTAACTACCACAGACTGGGTAGTAGTATCAAGTGCAGGTGGTTCAGGGCTTACCGCAAATACAGCTGTTACTTATATGGCAGAAGGTTATCCCGTTGGTATTTTCCGTTTACCAGTACACGATGGCTTCAATCAAGCTTCAGATGGAAAGAAAACATATAAATTTAAAGATCTAGACGGTGATGGAACCATTGACCACTCAGATTCTGGAGATAGAGAGATACTTGGTCAAGTTGTACCAAAAGTCAACATGAATCTTAATGCACAGTTACGATATAAGCAATTCGACCTGTCTGTCCAATTCAATGGCGCATTTGGACATAAAATTTATAACGCAACCCATCTTAATTATAATAACTTAAACTTATTTCCTTCATATAATGTACTTAAGACAGCCCCTGACTTAGGTATCTATGATATTGTACATACTTCATATTGGCTTGAAAAAGGAGATTATGTAAACATTGAATATATAACATTGGGATACAACATTCCCACCAAAGTATTCAAAGTCTTTTCCAATGCTCGCATAGCACTTTCATGTAATAATGTAGCTACCATTACTGGTTATTCCGGACTAACTCCAATGATTAACTCAGCAAGTTTTCAAGGTGGAGTTGATTCTCGTAATATCTATCCTATTAATAGAACATATACTATTCAGTTAATTCTTAGTTTCTAAACATAAAAATAGAAAGCCATGAAGAAAAAAATATTAGGTTTAGTGACAATAGCAATACTATTACTAAGCAGTTGTTCTGATTTTCTTGACGAAGTTGCCTATGACAAATTCCAAAAAGAGGACGCATTAAGTAATCCCACATTAGTATATATCAATTCTGTTGCTGCTATATATTCAGGAATGGGATTACAAGGAACCTGCTTTGAGTTTCGTACATACCCTTACTCCTTTTTATCAGAATTCACATCGGATTTAGCAATGTTGCCCGGTCGTCAAGGTGACTGGGTAGATGGCGGTTTCCATCAGAATGCTTTCTTACACAGTTGGTCACCATCTTATGCGGCATTTTTAGCAACTTGGAATGACATTTACAAACAGATTAGTTTATGTAATTCTGCTTATGAAGACTTACAAGATATGATAGATAAGGGAGGAGAAGATTATCTCAAAGACTATCAATATGAAATTAGAGCTTGTAGAGCATTTTATTATTATCATGCAATAAATCTTTTTGGCAGGGTACCTATTATAGTTTCCTCAGATACCAAAGTGGCAGACGTAAAGCAACCAAATCGTACTCAAGTTTATGATTTTTTACGTGATGAATTAACCGATATCATACCACACCTACCTGAAGCAAAGTCCGCAGATTCAAACAGCCAATACTATGGGCGTATCACAAAGGCTGTCGGTTATATGATGATGGCAAAACTAGCTATCAATGCACCAATCTTTTCAAAAGAAGATTGGAACGATGGCTCCTTCACTGGAGGAATTAACGCAGTAGAATCCTATATTACAAATGCCGGAAAGAATATAACAATCACTCTTGAAGGAACTACACGTAACGCCTGGGAAACTGTTATATACTGCAAACAACGTATTAAAGAATTAGGATATGCACTAGCTGATAACTTTAAATCTAATTTCCTTGTAGGCAACGAAGGTTCTATTGAAAATATTTTTATTCGTCCTAATGATACAGACACTTACCGCCTTAGTCAAAATTTACATTGGTACTCATTGCATTATGCACATTCTGCTGCTATGGGATTTAATGGTGGGAACGGTCCAATAGCAACAATAGAAGCTGTTAAAATATTTGGTGCGACCTATGACGAAGCGACAGAAACTGCTGACTATTCAGCAACAGATCCACGTTGGGACATGAGCTTTTTCTATGGAGATGTGTATGTTGACGGAAAAAGAATTGCCTCACAAGTTTCCGAATCTTATAATCCTTATGGAACCTATTTACCATTCCAAGCCCGTATTGATTATGACGTAACTTCATACTCTGACCCTAAAGGATTATATATAGTGAAATGGGCTGGAGCTAGAGTAAAAAAACTGGAGCTTGATAAAACCGACAAAAACACAATGTGGGCTCATTATACTAATGCAGATTTTGTGGTATACCGATATGCGGATGCGCTACTACTCGCAGCAGAAGCACAATATCGTCTAGGGAATATTTCAGAAGCACTTACACTGGTAAATGAAGTTCGTAATCGGGTGAATGCCCAACCAAGAGAAACCCTTACATTACAAGACTTACTTGATGAACGTGCTCTTGAATTAATGTGGGAGCCTGTTCGGAGAGAAGATCAAATCCGTTTTGGTACCTACACTGAGGCTACAGATGATAAGTATCCAGGCGTACCGCATGCCAATTCTGCAGGAGACTGGGTATACGATGCCAACGGATACACAACAGTATTTCCAATTCCTATCGATGTACTCAACTTAAATAAAAATCTTACGCAGAACCCCGGATATTAATAATACTCCTCTCATGCAACAGTAAATATAAGAGTCGTGCTAGAATCAATCCTACACGACTCTTTAATACAGATATTTTAAGGATTTATATATAATGCCAATTTACTCAAAAAAGTCATTAATGCCTCACCATTTATCTATTAGTAAACAATAATAACCTCAGGAAAATAAATCTATACTTCTCAAAAAACAAACTGTTCCGCACACCGATATCCTTCTTCATAAAGCTCCGTCAGCTTCTTGATGTCACGCTCGATGCGGTCTACCACTACCGGCTTCTGTGGACGGATCACAACGATTTCCCCGGCGGCTTCCATCCGTTCCACCTGCTCCAACTGTTGATTATAGACAATACTGCGGCGGTTGATGGCTTCACGCAATAGCGGATATTTCTTATATATAAAAGGTGGAACCTTCGTTCCCTGAATTTCCTTACGGTACCCATGATTGCGCGTCAACACCACTACATTATTGGTAAATCCATCCTGACGGGCACGCATCAAAGGGATACTGTCCACAATACCTCCATCCAGCATCGGGATGTTGTCCACGTAGGTAATGGGACAGACAAACGGCAGACTGCTCGAAGCACGCACAATATCAATGACGCGCTCTTTACTCCGCTTCTCCTCAAAATAGTTCGCTTCGCCCGTCTCGCAGTTGGTAGTTACCATCACATAACGTTCGGGACAATGAAAGTATGCCTCGTAGTCGTAGGGAAGTATGTGTTCCGGAAACTCCTGGAACAACAAGTCGAAATCCATGATATTCCGCTTCTTCAACAGATACTTCAATCCGATGTAATTGTATTTTTCCAGCAAGTCGATATTGCTGTACTTGGCACGCCCGCGCTGACCGGACATATAGGAAAGTCCGTTGCAGGCTCCGGCACTGACGCCGATGGTATAGGGAAAGCGAATGCCACGATCCATAAAGCTGTCGAGCACACCGCAAGTGAAGACGCCGCGCATACCGCCGCCCTCCAAAACAAGACCGCTATGGTCGTCGATACGTATTATTTTCTCCATAAGTGTCGGAATTAACGCTTCAAAGATAGCTTTTGTTTACGATATTCTACCTATATTTGCAGTTGCAACAATAAATCTATAACATTTTAATTATGATGAAGAAATCAATACTGATGGCTGCATTGGGTTTATTAAGTTTAAACACAATAGCACAAGACACTCCGAAAGAGGAAGGTTTCATCTTTACGACCGTAAAAGAAAATCCTATCACTTCTGTTAAGAACCAGAACCGTGCCGGTACATGCTGGTGCTATTCCGGACTGGCATTCATCGAATCCGAACTGCTCCGCATGGGCAAAGGCGAATACGACTTTTCTGAAATGTTTATCGTACACAACACCTATCTGGACCGTGCCGACAAGGCAGTGCGTACACATGGTGACGTTTCGTTCTCACAAGGCGGTTCGTTCTACGATGTAATTTATGGTATGAAAACTTTTGGTCTGGTGCCCGAAGAGGAAATGCGTCCGGGCGTTATGTATGGCGACACGCTGAGCAACCACACCGAATTGACAGCCGTATCTGATGCCGTAGTGGCAGCCATTGCCAAGGGAAAACACCGCAGCCTGCAAACAGACCAAGACAAGAACCCGCTCTGGAAGAAAGCCATTACCGCTATCCACGATATTTATCTGGGCGAACGTCCCGAGAAGTTCACCTACAAAGGCAAGGAATATACTCCGAAGTCTTTCTATGAATCTACCGGACTGAATGCAGATGACTATATCTCACTGACTTCCTATACCCACCATCCCTTCTACCAGCCGTTCGTCCTGGAAATACAAGACAACTGGCGTTGGGCTTCTTCCTACAACTTGCCTATTGACGAGTTGATGGAAGTGTTTGACAACGCTATCAATAAGGGTTACACCATTGCATGGGGTAGTGACGTAAGCGAACAAGGCTTCACACGCGACGGTATAGCCGTAATGCCCGATGCAGAAAAGGTGCAAGAACTGAGCGGTTCGGACATGGCACACTGGCTGAAAATGAAACCCGAAGAAAAGAAACTGAACAGCAAGCCTCAACCGCAGAAGTGGTGCACACAAGAAGAGCGCCAGCTGGCATACGACAACTGGGAAACTACTGACGACCACGGTATGCTGATTTACGGTATAGCCAAAGACCAGGAAGGCAACGAATACTATATGGTAAAGAACTCTTGGGGTGAAGCCGGAAAGTACAAAGGACTGTGGTATGCTTCCAAAGCTTTCGTGCGCTATAAAACAATGAACATCATTGTGCACAAGGATGCACTGCCTAAGGATATTGCCAAGAAACTGGGTATTAAATAAATAAAAGAAGGAGATGCAGTTTGATGCATCTCCTTTTTCAATTCTTACCAAATCCTACAGATATCTTCCACAATCTGCGGAACCGTCAACCGGTTCTTCTTCAACTGCTCCTCCACATCGTAACGGTCGATAAACTCTTTCTTCACACCATAGTTCAGTACCTTCATATCCGACGGACCGTAGTAACGGGCAATCTTCTCGCCAAAACCACCGTCCAGCACTCCGTCCTCAAGAGTAATGACCAGTGTATGGTCGCGCTTCAGGTCATCGAGCAAAGCCTCGTCCACACCCGTGATGTAGCGAGGATTGACAAGCGTGGCATCCACTCCTTTCTCTTCCTTCAACCGGGCAGCCACGGCTTCGCCCAACTGATAGAAAGAGCCCAGTCCCAATATGGCGACCTTCTCTCCACGATGGGACACCTCATAACGGTTCAGCGTCTTGCCGTAATCCTTCTCCGGTTCTACATTCCTGCGGACAACCCCATTGGCCGGCACGCGAATGGCAACCGGATGTTCCGTTTGACGGATGCCCCACTCCAGCATTGCCATATACTCCTCACGACAAGTAGGTGCCAGATAAACCATATTCGGAATATTACCGATGACCGGAATATCAAAAAGACAAAGATGGGTAACATCATTCATACTCGATAAGCTTCCCCAGAAGACAAGAATCAGTGCAGGATTATTGTTGATGCAAAGATCCTGGGACAACTGGTCGTAGGCGCGCTGGATAAAGGTGCTGTAGACCCCGAATACCGGTTTTCCACCTCCGGCAGCAATGGCAGAAGCCATGGCAACAGCCTGCTCTTCGGCAATGCCCATATCGATGAACTGCCGCCCTGCCTCCTTGCGGCGCTCCGGTGTAAAGCCAAATACCGTAGGTGTACCTGCGGTGATGCCCACCACAGTCGGGTCTTTCTTCATCTCCTGCAACAAATAACCGGCGGTAAGGTCGTCATAGTCTTCACCCTCTCCAGACTCACCGGTCAGATTGCCGGTTTCAAGGTCGAACGGAACACTGTAATGGAAACGTTCTTTTTGCTCTTCTGCCAATTTGTATCCCTTACCTTTCAAGGTATTGATATGTACCACAACCGGATGCTTCTTGTCCTTCACTTCACGGAAAGCCTCTATCAATTGCTCCACGTCATTGCCATCCTTCACATAGAGATAATCATATCCCATTGCCTTAAAATAGTTGCAGGGAGCCTGCCCCTCCGTTTCGCGTAACTGTTGCAGATTGCGGTATAGCCCGCCATGATTCTCGGCAATGGACATCTGGTTATCGTTGACAATGACGATGAAGTTCGTGCCCAGTTCGGCACCTACATTCAATCCTTCGAAGGCTTCACCTCCACTCAACGAGCCATCGCCGATGACGGCAATCACATTACCCGCCTCCCCCTTCAGGTCACGCGCCTTGGCAAGTCCGCTTGCCAGACTGACGGAGGTAGAGGTATGCCCAATGACGAAGAAGTCGTGCTCGCTTTCCGACGGTTCGGAATATCCGGAGACTTCGTCATACTCGTCCGCATTCATAAACGCTGCCCGGCGGCCTGTCAATATCTTATGGGTATAACTTTGGTGAGACACGTCATAGACTATCTTGTCCGTTGGTGAATCGAACACGTAATGCAGGGCTATGGTGGCTTCTACCATTCCCAGGTTGGGACCTACGTGTCCTCCGTGGGAGCTTAACTTGTTTAACAACACCTGGCGGATTTCTCCACCCAATCCGTTCATTTCGCTGACTGATAACTTTTTCACGTCAGCAGGGGAATTTACTTTTTCAATATACATATTCTATAATAACATTTAAGTAGCAATGCTTGTTTATCCGATGCTGCCCGTTATGCAGACCTCATCCAGACGCTGCAAAAGTACAGAGGAAACGGGAACGGAAAGGTAGATAAATTACCGGTTTTATTACCTTTTTTACAGATATAGAGCCAACTGATATTTGCGCAAAATCCCTCAACTTGTGCATTTTTCACCCCATTTTCTTGTCAAACCCAACTCTTTCCGTAAATTTGCAGGCTGATAATGAGTTAACCGGCCAATTTCAGTAGCAGGATTCTACTACTCCTATTCCCGGTACTGACATACAAAGAAATACTAATACTAATAATTAATAGCATGAGTTTGAAAATTGTTGTATTGGCAAAACAAGTTCCCGACACACGCAACGTTGGGAAAGATGCCATGAAAGCCGACGGAACTATCAACCGCGCGGCACTCCCTGCCATCTTCAACCCCGAGGACCTGAACGCTCTTGAACAGGCTCTCCGACTGAAAGATGAACATCCGGGCTCCACCGTTACCATCCTGACCATGGGACCGGGACGTGCAGCCGAAGTTATTCGTGAAGGACTTTACCGTGGTGCCGACAACGGCTATCTGCTGACCGCGCCTTTGCAGGTTGCGATACGCTTGCCACTTCGTATGCCCTTGCCACAGCCATCAAGAAGATAGGCGACTATGACGTCATCATTGGCGGACGCCAGGCCATCGACGGTGATACCGCCCAAGTAGGCCCGCAGGTTGCCGAAAAGCTGGGGCTGACGCAAGTGACCTACGCAGAAGAGATTCTGAACGTGGATAAAGCCGCCAAGAAGATTACCGTGAAACGTTATATTGACGGTGGTGTGGAAACCGTTGA
>ERZ779953.322-NODE-322-length-14749-cov-1.88478_pt1 | contig 14749 bp, 11 predicted proteins | sample MGYA00511184_ERZ779953 | MGnify/ENA primary metagenome ERZ779953 (study PRJEB29588, sample SAMEA2163248) | human gut metagenome | biome: human gut; feature: human-associated habitat; material: faeces | place: Denmark | collected 2008/2010 ... | reverse complement strand
TTTCAGACTGAACACGGCTTATCAGCCCTTGATTTTCCATTCTTTCCAGCATCGTCGTAAGAGATGTTATCGCTAATCCGCATTTGACCGAGAGCGACCTGATCGAGATTCCATCCTCCTGCCACAGCACATAAAGAATGCGCCCCTGGGCTCCATTGAACGCATCAATATTCTTTTCGCTGAGAATCTTTTCAAAGATTCGGTCTCCAAGCTGTTTTATTTTGGTAACAAGAAATCCGCCGTTCATTTTCATGCAAATGCTCCTATATAGTAGTTTACTTCAAATAATACCATATAGGAGCTTTGTTGTCAAGAGGCTGTATGTCTAAAACATCCGGCGAGTTTTTCATAGCCTGCGCTTTTTGTGTTCTTTCCGCCCGAAAGCATTGACGCACCACGCCGAATCCTGTATCATGAAGCTGTTCATTCGGCTGTTTCTGCCCGTTTGGGCATTGTGCAACTGCTTTTTCTTATTATGAAAGGAGTCCTTTCCTCATGGCGATGAATCTGACCCAGAAAATCCTGTCCGCGCACCTGCTCAGCGGTGAACTGATTCCCGGCTCGGAAATCTCCATCCGCATTGACCAGACGCTGACGCAGGATTCCACCGGCACGATGGCGTACCTGCAATTCGAGGCGATGGGTGTCAAGCGCGTCAAGACAAAGAAGTCCGTGGCGTACATTGACCATAACACGCTGCAGACTGGCTTTGAAAATGCGGATGACCACTATTACATCCAAACGGTGACGAAAAAGCATGGCATTTACTGCTCCAAGCCCGGCAACGGCATTTGCCAGCAGGTGCAGCTGGGGCGCTTCGGCGTGCCGGGCTACACGCTGCTCGGCTCGGACAGCCATACGCCCACGGGTGGCGGCATTGGGATGCTTGCCATCGGCGCGGGCGGACTGGACGTTGCGGTCGCGATGGGCGGCGGCGCGTATTATCTGGCGTGCCCGCGTGTCGTCGGCGTGCGCCTGCATGGCAAGCTGTCCTACGGCGTTGCGGCGAAGGACATTATTCTGGAAGTCCTGCGCCGGCTGACCGTCAAGGGCGGCGTCGGCAAGGTGATGGAGTACATCGGCGACGGCGTGAAAACGTTGAGTGTCCCGGAGCGCGCGACGATTACGAACATGGGCGCGGAACTCGGCGCGACGACATCCATCTTCCCGTCGGATGAAGTCACCCATGCGTTCCTCAAAGCGCAGCAGCGCGAGCAGGACTTCGTGCCGCTGTCCGCAGACCCAGATGCGGCGTATGACGAAATCCTCGACATTGATTTGACCGCGCTTGAACCGCTCGTCGCGAAGCCCCATATGCCTGACATCGTGGAAACCGTCAAGCAGTGCGGCCCGATTAAGGTCGATCAGGTGTTTATCGGTTCCTGCACCAACTCCTCCTATACGGATATGATGCGCGTCGCCCGGATTTTGAAGGGCAAGACTGTGCACCCGGACGTAAGCCTGGTCATCGGCCCCGGATCGAAGCAGGTGCTGACGATGCTGGCGCGCAACGGCGCTTTGGCGGACATGATTGCGGCGCGCGCGCATTCTGGAATCCGCCTGCGGGCCGTGCATCGGCATGGGGCAGTCGCCGCGCACGAACGCCGTCTCCGTTCGCACGAACAACCGCAATTTCTACGGCCGCAGCGGCACAAAGTCCGCCGGTATTTACCTGGTCTCCTGCGAGACGGCGGCTGTCACGGCGCTGACTGGCGTGCTGACGGATCCGCGCTGCCTTGACATTGACCTCGACATCCCGATGCCGGAGACGTACACCGTCAACGACAATCTGGTCATCCCCCCGGTCGCGCCGGGCGAAGAGGACACGGTGGAGGTCGTCCGCGGCCCGAACATTCAGCCCTTCCCGCTGGGCAAGCCGCTGGCAGATGCCATTTCCGGCAAGGTGCTGCTGAAGATGGAGGACAACATCACCACCGACCACATTGCGCCGTCGGACGCGAAGCTCCTGCCGTTCCGCTCGAATGTGCCGTACTTGTCGGACTTCTGCCTGACGCCCGTGGACGCGACGTTCCCGGCGCGCGCGAAGAAGGAAGGCGGCGGCATCCTCGTTGCGGGCATGAACTACGGGCAAGGGTCGAGCCGCGAACACGCCGCGCTTGTCCCGCTGTATCTGGGTATCCGCGCCGTCGTCGCGAAGTCCTTTGCCCGCATCCATCAGGCGAACCTTATCAACAACGGTATTCTTCCGCTGACGTTCCAGAATGAGGCGGATTACGACCGCATCGCGCAGGGCGACACGCTGAGCCTGCCGAACGTCCGCGAGACGGTGGAAAGCGGCAGCGACACGTTCGTGCTGCATAACGACACGAAGGACGAGGATTACATTGTGCTGATGCCGCTGACCGCGCGCCAGCAGGGCTGCATCCTCTATGGCGGACTGCTGAATTATACAAGAGAGAGCGCAAAGGCGGAATAAGATAAGTGTCCCCCGGAAGTATGGGCTTCCGGGGGATTTTGGCGTTATTATTTCCAGGGGAATAGAAAATCTGCTGCTTTGCTACAATCAAGGGGGAAGGAGACTGTCCTGATGAAAAATATCAAGTACACCGTCACGCATCCTATCTTTGTGTTCATGAAGAAGCATTTCTGCCCGCACTGCAAGGCAGCACTCACAGTGGAAACGGCGCATCATTTGGTGAACTCCCGTTCCGAAGAAGCGAAGAACTACGATTTTTCCACGGAAGACGGCAGGATGATTGGCACAGTTGACTTCCGCAATCCGTATTTTGCCTGCCCGAACTGCCATGCGGAGTTTTCGGTGGAAGAATTGTGGAAAATGGAGAAGGGAAAAAGGGCAAGCAGATAACGCAGGTGAATTGAAAGAATCGTATGAAGCACAAAACAGCCGGGGACTGCCTTTCCAGCAATCCCCGGCTTTCGTAATCCCAATGAACCCTTACTTGACTTCCAGCAGGTTCTTGCATTCCGCGAACGCGCGGCGGCCAATGATTTCAATCGTCGCGGGCAGGGTTACGCTCTTGAGCTTCGTGTTGCCCTCAAACGCCTGCGCGCCGATTTCCACCACCGGCAGACCCGCCACCGTGTTCGGAACGGTCAGCGTCGATGCCGTGCCGTTGTACTTGACGACCACAATGCCCGTCGAGTCGTCACGAACCGCGAACACGAAGTCGCCTGTCACCGTGAATGCCTTGTTGACAGATTCCAACTCCGTATTGCCGGACAGCGCCTTAATCGTGATGGTGTAGTCGCCCGGCTGCAGCAGCTTTAGACCCGGCACCGTGTAGTTCAGCGCCGCCGTTTCGCCCAGCAGCGCAGCCGTGCCATCGGACGTGGTCAGCAGCAGCTGATACTTCGTTGCGCCGCCAGCAGCCGTCCACGTCACCGTCAGGTCCTCGCCCTGCTTCGCGGCAGGAACGGTCACAGTCAGCGGATCGTCGGTCACATACAGCGTCAGGGACTGCGCCGGGGAAAGTTCGCCAGCGGTCGTTCCGTAGTAGGGCCTGAACTGAATCGCACGGACACCGTTGCCGCTGCCCAGCGAAGCGAAGGCGCGCTCGATAACCGTCACATCGCCAGTCGTCGGATAGCTGGTATTTGCCTTGCCGTCCACATACAGGACGACCTTCGTCGCGTTCTTGGTGTTGACCGTGAACGTCACCGGCACATTCAGCTTCACGCGGCTGGGATTCATGGTGAAGTTGACGACTTCCGGCTTGTTGACCACGGTCGTCGTCAGTGTAATCGTGTACGCCTTAAACTTTTCGCCCGCCGTCGTGCCGTTGTAAGGCTGGAACTGAATCGTACGGACGCCGCCATTATTCCCCAGCGACGAGAACGACATCGTGAACTCGTACTTCGACATGCTGGTCGTTACGTCCTCAAAGCGGCGGTTCACCTGCCCGTCGACATACATCAGCAGCTTCGTCGCGTTGTCCAGATAAACAGTGAATTTAATCTGCTCGCCCAGCACCGCGGTCGTCTTGTCAATCTTGACATTCGCAATCACGGGGGCAGCAGACGAACCGCTCGCCAGGGAAATGGTGGTTGCGGTGGTCTTGTCGCCGCCGACTGCGCCGTTGTAGGCTTGGAACGCAATGGTGCGCTTGCCCCCGTTGTTCCCCAGCGAAGAGAACGCCATGGTGAAGGTGTATTCCGTCATATCAGGGGTGATGTTCTCGAAGCGGCGGTTGACACTGCCGTCGATGTACATCAGCACCTTCGTGGCGTTCTTGATGCGCAGGGTGAAGGTGATATTTTCGCCCAGCGTCGCGTTCGGATTGCTGATTTTCAGCAGCTCAACCCGCGGCTTGTTCGCCACGCTGATGGTAATCGTCTTGGTGTCGGACATAGCGCCGGGCGTGTTGCCATTGTAGGGCTGGAACGCCACCGTGCGCACGCCGCCGTTTGAACCGAGCGTCGAGAAGGACATCTGGAACGTCGTTGCGCCGTCCTTCACGTCGTAGATGTAGCGGTTCAGCTTGCCATCAATGTAGACACGCATCTTCGTCGTGTTCTTGGTGTTGATGGTGAAGGTGATGGTTTCGTTTAAATCAACTGTGGATTTGTTCAAACTCCAGCTGGTCACGGTCGGCTTGTTCGAGCTTTCGTTTGCGACAGTCACAACACGTTCGGAGGTCTTTTCACCCGCCGTCGTGCCGTTATAGGCTTGGAACGCAATGGCGCGCTTGCCCCCATTGTTCCCCAGCGAGGAGAAGGACATGGTGAAGGTGTATTCCGTCATATCGGGGGTGATGTCCTCGAAGCGACGGTTGACACTGCCGTCGATGTACATCAGCACCTTCGTGGCGTTCTTGATGCTCAGGGTGAAGGTGATGTTTTCGCCCAGACCCACGGTCGTCTTGTCGATATTCTTTACCGTTACCTGCGGCTTGACAGACGGCTTCGTCAGCGTAATCGTTTGTTCAGCGGACTTTTCGCCGGGTGTATTGCCGTTGTAGGCTTGGAACGCGATGGTGCGCTTGCCCCCCTTGCTCCCCATCGAGGAGAAGGACATGGTAAGCGTCGATGTGTCGGTGGGCACGTCGTAGATGTAGCGGTTGACGCTGCCGTCAATGTACATCAAAATCTTGGTGGCGTTCTTCGTGTGGATGGTGAAGGTGATATTCTCGCCCAGCTCTGCCGTCGCCTTGTCCATTTCGAACGTCGGTTTGCCCGGAATAATCACATCCGCGCGGTCGATGTTTTCGAGGTCATCCGGCACGTCCGTAGGTACGGGGGTCGACGCGGGTTCCTCGGTCGGCACGACAACAGGCTCTTCAGTCGGCACGACAGCGGGCTCTTCGGTCGGCTCAACAGCGGGCTCTTCGGTCGGCGCAACAGCGGGTTCTTCGGTCGGCTCAACAACGGGTTCTTCGGTCGGCACGACAGCGGGCTCTTTGGTCGGCTCAACAACGGGTTCTTCGGTTGGGACGACAACAGGCTCTTCGGTCGGCACGACAGCAGGCTCTTCCGTCGGCTCAACTACAGGCTCTTCCGTCGGCACGGGCGTGGGTGCAGGGGTCGGCACGGGTTCTTCCGTCGCAGCCGCAAGCACCAGCAGGGCACAGGGCATTTCCACGCCGCTCGCGAAAACACCGGTGTGACGCTGATTCTCAATGCCCTCTTCCGGCACAGGATGCACTGCATCCGCCGCCAGATAGCCATATGCAACGCCAGCCGTCTTGTCATACACGCAGACGGAAATCCGTTCATTCAGCTGACCCTTCTGCGGACGATGCGTCACATACACTACGCCAGTTACCCGGCCAACCAGCTCATCGTCCGTCGGATTCAGGTACAGCTGTGCGCTGCTGAACGTCGCGGCAAAGCCGGAGTCAAAGAACTCGTTATCCAGCACGGAGCGGCTGTAATCTACGGCTGCTTCGTCCACGATTTCGGGCGCTTCCGTTGTTTCGGGGATTTCCGTTGCTTCGGGAACATCCGTCGCTTCGGGCGCTTCCGTTGCTTCGGGAACATCCGTCACTTCGGGGATTTCCGTTGTTTCAGGAACATCCGTCGCTTCGGGGATTTCCGTTGCTTCAGGAACATCCGTCGCTTCCGGTGCTTCCGTCGGCGCGACATCAACCGTTTCCGCCGGCGGAGTTTCCGGCTCTTCTGCAGCCGCCGTCAGCACTGTTCCCATACTGCCCGTTACCATGAATACAGCCAGCAGGAAAGACAATGCCTTTCGCATCCACTTTTTGTCCTTCATCGTCCTCACTCCTTGTTCTGTGCAATCTTCCGGCACGACGTATGGTTGTGCCAATGGCAAGCGATTGCTGCTTTCCATCTTTCTTTTCGCGGCGAGCCGCAGTGCTCCCGGTGGATATAGCAATCTCTTTCCCAATTCCAGCTATATTGTAACAAATTACAAGTCGGCTGTCAATACTTACCGCGCAGAAAGCCGCATTTTATACGAAAATCAAGGCACTTTCTCTGCATCTGTCTCGCGGAACTGATTTTTCCATTGCCGAATTGCCGTGGTCGGCAAATCAATTTGCGTCTCCCATGCGGAACAGATGCGCTCCTCCAGCACATCCAAATTTCCGCCGCGGGGCAGGACGGGCAGATTCGTGTCCTTCGCGATTTCACTTGCGCGGTTGTCTACCGCCAGAATCAGGCTTCGGCAGCCCATGTTCATTGCGTGGATGCCGCCGTGCAGCCGCGTGCCAACGTAGTCAATCCCGCCTGATGCCAAAAGCGCCGTGTAATCTCGCAGATTCGGCTGAATCAGGTGCAAATTCTGCGTCACGCGCGCATCCATTTGGCGCAGACAGGCGTAGTCCTCAACTGCCTGCAGCCACACATACACCTCGCGATAGTGCTTTTGCAGCATGGTCAGCATCTGCGCATCCTGCTCCGGGCTGCTGCGGTAGTCCGTCAGCGTTGTCACGACGCGCTCCGCCTTGTGCGTCGGGATCTGCGCGCATTTGTCGTCTGTCAACCCCCACATTGTCGGGCACGCCGTATTCAGCACGTTCGTGATGCCCAGCTTCAGCAGGCGCTGGCGCGTGTATTCGTCGCGCACCGCGTGCAGGTACTGCCCATCCAGCAGCGTTTTTAGAATCCGCTTCGTGTATCCTGTCGGCTCGTCCTGATATTGATACCACCCCGCACCCAGCAAAATGATATGCGTGCGCTGAAATTTCTCACGAATCAGGCGGAAATTCAGCAGCTCCCGCTTGTGCAAATCGCCGCAGCGCATCATCACCGCGTCCCGCAGGCGGATATTCCACATCCTTTGGCGGCGCATGTCCGAGGAAAGCAGATTCGTCCCGCAGACAAATGCGTAATCCGCACTGCCGACGTGCTTCATCGACACTTTCGACAGCCTGTCCCGAACCGGCACGGCGACGGACAGCTGCACAGGAAAGCAGTCGTGCAGCACATGCTCGCAGGCGTTGCGGATGATGAAATCTCCCTGATTCGCTGTTGAAATGGTAGGGTCAAAACGCACAATTTTACGGCAGTGCTGCATTTCCTGATCGATCATGCCTTCTTCCTCCATTTGCGCAAGAAACTCCGCCCTTTTTCAAGCATCCAGCGATATTCTGCCGTCCGCCCCAGCGCCAGCGTGTACAGGAGCGCCGTCACCGCCGCGCAGGTGATGCCCTTGATGATAATCCACATCAGCGTATGCCCCATCCGCGCGCACAGCAGCAGCGACAGCGCCATCACCGCGCCGTTGAGCAGCAGCAAGCCTCCCTGCGCCTTGAAATACGCGGCAGCGCTGCGCCCGAAGGTGCGATGGAACAGCACTTTCGGCTCATACCAGAAGATGGTGCAGAGCCGCGCCAGCCCTGTTGCGCCGATGATGCCCGCCACGCCGAAGAAGTGCCCCAGCAGGATGGACAGCAGGATGTTGACCAGCGCCGTCATAAACATAACATACTTCATTTGCCGAAAAAGCCCCAGCGTTTCGCGGTACATCCACACAGGCGCGACGATGGTGCTCAGGTAGAATGTGAACAGCACCGCCGCCACTGTCCCTGTGTCCATCAGGTATTCTTCGCCCACCCAGATGGGGATGAAGTCCTGTACAATCGCGCCGTACGCGGCGACGCAGAAGCCTGTAATCGCCCCGAAGAGGACAATCAGGTTGCGGAATATGGCGTACGACTTTTCCGAATTCTTCTCGGCATTCAGATTTCCCAAGCTGGCGGAAATGCCGGTAATCACGATGGAAACGAACGTTGTCACATACGTCGTCAGCGACGCGTAGTTGGAGTAGTAGCCGACGAACACCGTGCCCAGCATGACGGAAATCAGAATGTTGTCCGTGTTGTTGATGAGTATTGTCGCCAGCTTGTAGAGAAACATGGAGCGGATGTTGTCGTTCAGCTCCTGCTTGCGGTGCATCGGCGCACATTTCTGCTTTTTCCGCAGGAAGGGGTACATCTTGTCCGCTAAATGGCTCAACACCGCGTTCTGCAGGAGGGTGCAGGCAATCTGAATCAGCAAATAGCCCAGATAGCTGCCCCAAATCAGCAGGCACGCGATCTGCGCCGCATACTGCAACACCAGCGCCGCGGCGGAAACCATGTTCTGCAAATATGCCTTCTGGTCAGCCTGAATCAGCGTCGTTTTGTAGATGACCAGATAGGATGCCACGGAGTTCGCCAGGTACAGCACATAGTAGACGATCAGCTGCGCCATCGGTAGCTCGCTGCTGATGATGAGCGGCAGGAAGGGATTACCGCCGCGCCCAGCAGCGCTACCGCCAGCGCAATCAGGCGGTAAATGCGACGATAATAGCCCAGCAGGTGCTGGATTTCGCCCGTGTCGCCCCGGTGCAGCGGTGCGTACAAGCTGTACACCAGCACGTTGCCCACGCCCAGCTCCGCCAGTGACAGCATGGCCAGAATGTTGCTGTACAGCCCGTTGACACCCGTGTAATCCGCGCCCAGCCGGCGCACAAACACCGTTCGCACGGCAAAAGCCAACAGCAGCGTAACCACCTGCCGCACTGCACCCACGCCGATGTTGCGCGCTGTGTTTTCGCTCCTTGATGCTGTGTTCATGATTCCTCTCTGCCTGTTTCGCCTGTCTGCTCCTGCTCCGCGTCCTCCGGCTGCGTGTTAAACGTCAGGCGCAGTTTTTCCGGCGGCACAGTGCAGCGCCTCCTGCGTTTCCTCTGCCTGCGCGCATTTGCCGGCAGATCAGGCGCTTCCTCCGCGTCCGGCTGCCACTTGCCCAGCAGCCCCAAAAACAGTATGTTCAGGAAAACGCCCTCCGTGTTGATGCACAGGAAATACAGCAGGAAAACGCCCAGCACATACAGCAGACGCGCCTTGGCAAATTTGGTGCGGATACCGCGGTACGTCAGCCACAGCCAAACTGCCGGGAGAATCAACCCTGTATCCATGACGAAGGCGGCAAAGCCATTGGAAATGTTCTGCACCCTGTGTTCCAGCAGGATTTCCGCCTTTCGCTCCGAGAAAACGCCCTGTCCCGCAATGGGGGATGCCAGCCCGATTTCAAAGCCGCTGAAGGTGTCGTTCCACCGCGTGTAGAATGAACCGCCGGAATTTCGTCCGATAATCTTGTTTTCCACCACGCCCGTGGCAGACTCGATGACAAACAGCAAAATCAGCCCAACGAACGCCGCCATCTTGATGCTGCGCGCCATTTTCCTGCCCTTTTTGCGGAATGCCACCGTCAGCAGCACAACGCCCAGACAAATAAAGCCTGTTGTGGACAGCGTGCTGAGGATGGTAACAATCAGCAGCGCAATTGCCCAGCAGTATTTCTTCTTGCTCATGCCCATGCGCGTTTCGTCGCTCATCAGGAACAGCAGCGCGAAGTTCAGGAAAATCTGGTGGCTGCCCGGTTCGTTGAACATGCCCGCGTTGCGGTGGAAAACCGGGATGTTCAGCCAGCCTAAGGTGAAATAAGGCGTCAAGTAAAATCCGTTGACGCTGGAAACTTCGTAGTGCAGCAGCGGCAGCGGCAGCGACAGCAAATCGCCGATGACGAAGGAAATCAGGCTGATGGCCGCCTCTGCCAGCATGACTTTGGTATACAGCCGCATATACGTCTGATACCCGATGCAGCTTTGCAGCACCAGCACATAGCCGATGTTGCACAGCCAAATGACAATATCGTTGATGTGGATGCCGTTCTGCGGGTTGACAAAGCTCGTCAGCAGCAGCGCCGCCGTCAGCAGCAGCGTCAGGCGTATGTTCTGGGCGCTGATTTTCGGATGATGCGCCCGCGTCAGCAGCAGAATCGACGCAATCAGCATGGCTGCCATCAGCGGCATCCGCAACACCTGAAAATACAGCGAGCCCATGCCCAGCACGCCAATCAGCACGCAGAGTGCATCCACATGGTTCTTTGTGATTCGGATTTTCATCGTGCAATCTCCGTATAAATCTGATGCAGTATCTCCAGATTCTTCTGCGCATCATGCGTTTTTCCAGCGTGTTCTCGCCCGGCGCGCGCCATCTGCGCCGCTTTTTCCGGATGCGCGAACATCTCGCAGATATCATGCGCCAGCAAATGCGGGTCGTCTGCCGGATAAATCAGCCCTTCCACGCCGTGCGCCATCAGGCAGCGCACGCCGCCGACATCCGACGCAATGCACGGTACGCCAAGCAGCATCGCCTCGCCCAGCGAATTGGGGGAGTTTTCAATGCTCGACGGCAGCACAAACACCTGACTTTTTAGATACCGCTCCTTCATCTGCTGTGCATTCAGGCTTCCGGTAAAAACAACATGGTCGTAGAGGTCGTTTTCGCGCAGCAGACGGTGGATGTACCGTTCATAGGCATTGCGCGCAAGCGGCGGAATGCGCCCATAGTCCTTGCGCCCCACATAGAGCTTGACATCGGGATGGCGCTTGCGGACAATCGCCAGCGCCTGCAATAGCAGATGCAGCCCCTTGAGCGGCACATGCGCCTGACTGCAGAAGAGGCTGTGCGGCTCGCAGTTGTCCAGCGACCATTCGCCGGTGTAGAACTCGTCCCGCAGCGTTTCGTTGTTGAAATGATAGGCCGCCTGCGGGGCAAGCTCCGCCATGCAGGCAGCATCCCAGTCGGTGCGCCCGATAACGTGCTGCACCCTGCGCAGGGCTTCCTGTTCATACTGCCCGACGCGGCGGTAGATTGCTTCCTGCCGGACGATATTGCCCTTCACCAAATCCTTCAGCGTGTGCCCGTGGCAGACGTGTTCCGGCAGATAAGCGCGATAATGCTCCGCGTATATGGACAGAAGCCCCTGAATGGAAATTACAATCCGCTCGCGCATCCCCATGTGTTCCGCCGCATCAACCATGGCCAGCGTGTGCTGATTTTCCGTGCCCCAGAGGTGAATGACATCCGGCTGCTCTTTGCGCAGGATTTCCTCCAGCTGTCGGGTATAGGCTTCCCCGCAGCGCTGCGTAGGGCGTGTGGGGTTGACCAGCCCGTAATAGCGGTAGCCGTCCACTTCGCCCGTCAACGCTTTCGGCGCGTCAAACACATACGTCAGCGCCACATCCGGCAGCTGCGCCAGCCGCCGCGACAGCCCGACCAGCCAGCCCACGATATACACCGGGGGAAGCGATTCTTTTTCCGCAATGGCAGGGAGGATAATATTCCCCATCCACATGACCTTCACGCTTCAGCCCCTCCTTTCACTTTGCGCTGTGCGGCATGGTTATTCCACCGCGCCCCGCGTCAGAAAATCCCGCAGCTTTTCCCGCTCCTGCGCCTGCGATTGGCAGTAGCGCGCAATGTTGCGCACATAGCGGTCATGCACGGCTTCATCCAGCAGCCTTTCCGGCGCAAAATCCGCCATGCGGGATACCGTTTTGCCCAATTCGTTTGCTTCCACCATTTGCAGCGTCCCACAGCGGCTGCCCACAATCGGCACGCCCCGGAAGAGAATATCGAACACAACGCCGCTGCTGTGCAGGGAGTAATTCTCCGAATAGTTTAGGATGCAGTAACGGCATTGGCGAATCGCCTCGTCATACGCCGCTTCGGACAGGTATTCCAGCCGCAGCTCGATGTTCTTTGCGCCCGCGCAGACTGCCCGCAGTTCCGCCTCCAGCGGCGCTTCCTGCACCCGACCCGCAATCAGCACCCGATACGGCGTGTTCCGCAGCTGTTTTGCCGATTCAACAACGCCCTTGTCCGACGTAATCAGCCCGACCATGCCGAAATCATAGCACTTCTGCGCATGCGGCACAGGCGGCTGCATCGTTCCTGTGCTGATGTAATCGGACACGACGCACATCGGCCGCCCATACGCCGCGCCAATGGCTGCATTGGGGCAGATAACGCCGCTGATTTTCCGCCTGCACAGCGCATACAGCCCCCGTTTCAGCAGCGAATTGACGCCGTCGGTGCTGTACTGGATGGCGTAGACCCGCGTTTCTTTCTTCTTGAACAGTGCAAGCCCCAGATACGCTGTTGCGACGGCACTGCACTGGAGGACAATCACGTCATCCTGCGCTTCCCGCAGCAGCGCGCGCACGTTCTGGAACACGGCGCGTTTGTTGCGCACCGCCGAACTGCCCACGATGTAATCATGCGGCAGACGAATCAGCTTGTCCCCGAAGCGGTCGCCGTACACCGGCCCGCCCGCAATGCGCACATCCATTTCCGCGCCGAACAGGTCAAGATAATTCTGCGCGACGGTGAAATAATGCCCAGCGGCAATGCCGTCTGTGCTGGTGCTCCGTACATCTGCCACAATCAGCCGCATGATGGTTTGTTCCTTTCGCCGCTTTTCTGCATCGCCTTGCTGTAAATCGCCATCAGCTGACGATAATTTGCTTCCGCCGTGAAATTCTCCTGATACGTTTTCAGCGCGCCTTCGCTGACGGATTCCGCGTGCTGCAGCCGGTTGAGCGTCTGTGCCAGCTGCTCCGTCGAGTCCGCCGGAAACTTGAAGCCCGTCACGCCGTCCGAAATCAGGGAACCCGCGTTGCCTAAATCCGAGCAAATCACCGGCGTGGCGACGCTGAAGGCTTCCACAATTGTCATCGGGAAGCCTTCATACCACTGTGTCGGCAGAATCAGCGCCTTGGACTGCCCCATCAGCGCCCGTGCCGCCGAATTTGGCACAAAGCCGCGCAGCTCCGCCTGCTTCAGCTTTTCCCGCGTCAGATATTCGCGGCACCATGCTTCCTCCGGCCCTGTACCGCAGATGATCAGCTTCATGCCCCCGCCTGAACGCTCGTAGCGCGCCCACGCTTCCAGCAGCAGCCGAATGCCCTTGAGCGCATCCAGCCGCCCGATGTACACCACCTGATTTTCGCGCACCGCGTATGGCACAATCGTCTCCGGCGGTTCCACAAAGTTCGGCTTTACGGACACGTTTTCCGGCGGAATCTGCTTAAGCGCCAGCAGCTTCTGCCGGTTGAAGTCCGTCAGGGTGATGTAATGCAGGCGGCTGTACGTTTTGAGGGCACGGTACAACCGTGTGCTGAGCACGCAGAGCATCGTCTGCAGGCGGCTGCCGCGGTAGCAGCGGTGCTTCACCGCGCAGTGTAGCCCCTTTTTCGTGCAGTCCTCGCAGATATGGCCGTCGCGGTAGAAAAGCGCGTTCGGGCAGAGCAGACGGAAGTTGTGCACCGTCTGCACCACGGGAACGCCCTCGCGCAATGCCGCGTAATACACTGCCGGGCCAATCAGCGGCAGCGTGTTGTGCACATGCACCAGCGAAATCCGGTTTTCGCGGATGCTCCGTCGAACCTCGCGGTATGTACGGATGCTGAAAAACATCCCCAGCGCACTGCGGATTTTCTCCAGCGCTCCCATGCGCGAAATCTCCTCGTTCCGCCGCACATACAGCGCCGCAGCGTGACCGTGCGTTTCCAGCAGGTGCTTCTCGTTCGCCACAACGACATCCTCGCCGCCGGGAACCTGATAATAGTCGTGTACCAGCAGTACAGCGGGCTGCTTTGTCGTTTGCTGCATTTACTTTCTCCTGATGGTCGCGTTCCAGATGAATTTCAGATTCGTGCTCCAGTAGCGCCGGAATAGCCGCTTCGGGTCTTGCATCAGGCGATAGAGCCATTCCAGGCTGTGCTTCTGCATCCATAACGGGGCGCGCCTCACGTTGCCCGAAAAGAAATCAAAGCCCGCGCCGACGCCAATCATCAGCCCATGCACACGCCCTTGGTGCGCCGCCATCCAGCGCTCCTGCTTCGGCGCTCCCAGCCCGACCCACACAAAATCCGGCTGCGCCTGATTGATGCGCGCCACGGCAAGCGCATCTTCCTCCGGTGTCAGTTCGCGGAAGGGCGGCGCGTCTGTGCCCGCAATTACCAGTCCCGGATACTCCTGCTGCAGGCGCGCAATCATTTTCTCCTGCACTTCCTGCGTGCTGCCGTAGAAATAATGCCGCCAGCCGTGTGCCGTGGACTGCCGAAAGACCTCCATCATCAGGTCAGGCCCGGTTGTCCGCTGAATCTGCGGATACCCGCGCCGCCGCGCCTCCTGCGCCAGCGGATTGCCATCCGGAATCGCCATCAAACCGCCGTTCTGCACGGCACGGTAGTCCGCATCCTCGTAACTGACGACGGTTGTATGTACATTCGATACGCAGATGTAATCTCCCTGCAATTGATGAATATTCTGCGCCAAATATTTCAGCAGCCAATTCATGTTGATGACTGCAATATTGACCCCTAAAATCGGACAGACCGGAATTTCACGCTTGTCCACTTTGCGGCAGTATTGCGCTGCTCCTTCGTGCGCCGTGGCAAACACCCCTTTCCCCACTTCCCCAGCAAGAAACCTTGATACTATTTCCAGATTCATCTGCGCCATCTGCT
>ERZ779953.320-NODE-320-length-14793-cov-1.97035_pt1 | contig 14793 bp, 10 predicted proteins | sample MGYA00511184_ERZ779953 | MGnify/ENA primary metagenome ERZ779953 (study PRJEB29588, sample SAMEA2163248) | human gut metagenome | biome: human gut; feature: human-associated habitat; material: faeces | place: Denmark | collected 2008/2010 ... | reverse complement strand
GGAACCCTCTTTGGTATTTCAAGTCTTGCAAAGATAGACTTTTATCTAATACGAGTCAAGTTTATAAGGATGCTATGTAACATGTTTAAACAAATTCAACTCATAATTAGCTTTTTACAAGAGTTTTTTAATGGCTTCATCCAAATCTTTAATATTCTCACCACGGGCACTTAATTCATTATTACGATTTACCAAAAATACCGAAGGCAGATTAGTTACATTATATAATGAAATGTATGAAGAATAAGCGCCATTAGCGTCACGTACACAGACCCAAGGCAGATTATCTGCAGATGTTTTCCAAAAGTGTTCATCACCATCCAGTGAAATCTGGTAAATCTCGAACCCTTGAGAAGCATACTTATTATAAAGTTCACGTAACGCCAAATTATGCGCAGCAGACATTGCATTGTTATATACAGTAAAATCGATCAGCACCACTTTACCCTTCAAATCGGTCAGACTGCGTGTATTGCCTTTCAAATCCTTCAGCTGAATATCAATAATGCTAGCTTCTTTGATTTTATCTTCAGGGATTTCCATGGTTTGCTGACGGGGAGTACGGGTATTCTTCATTCCTTTTATAACCATATTATACAGGTTACGTGAACGGTCTGCATGTGGATAAGCATTATTCAGACTCGTAGCCACCGCAGCGAAACACTTCACATCCTCCTTATTTGTCAAAGGATCAAAAATCATATACCCATTCAACGACTGGAATAAAGCGAAATAAGCATATGGCATATTTGGAGCCGCAAAAATATATTCTCGTTTCACTTTATTCTTGTAATTGTTTACCATAGCCAAAAGACTGTCTTGTGCGATACCCGCAGGGATATTACGATTCTGGCCGAGTTTATCCACATTCTTCTGCAAATCAGCTTGCAACAACACCAATTCCTTAATTTTCAAATTGTTTTCCGAACCTTCAATACGATAGGCAGTCGCAAAATCATTTATCTCAGCCTTAACTGATACTGTTTCCGTAGAGTCTACAGCAAAGTTTATCACTTTATTATCTAAACGCAAACGATAGAATTCAGGAGATTCCGGACGCTTCTGCGCAAAACTAAAACTTCCGCTACTGCCCAATTTTGTCGAATCAAGCGCTACTATGCCATCCAATCCCGACGCTTCCAAATAAAGCATCTTATCTTCAGCACCATTAATTTCACCTTGAACTTTGAACTTCGGTTCATTGTCGCAGGCGCTCAACCCTATCAACAGAAGTGCGAGCAAAAAATATACATTCTTTTTCATCGCTAAAATTAATATAAATGTGTGTTCTCTTAATAATTTTGAATGCAAAGATACGTCTTTTCGTGGTTTGTCAAAGCATTTATCCACCTTCTTACACATTAAAATGAAAAAAAACAGTAATCATAGTAACTTTTTATCTCATTCTCACCAAATTAGAAGAATAAATGCCTATCTTTGCACGAATTTTAGACGAAAAATATATTAAAACATTTTTTATGATCAATCCTATTGTTAAGACGATCGAGCTTCCTGATGGTAGAACCATCACACTCGAAACGGGAAAGCTGGCAAAACAGGCAGACGGTTCTGTAATGCTCCGCATGGGTAACACCATGTTGCTAGCTACTGTTTGTGCAGCAAAAGATGCAGTTCCCGGTACAGATTTTATGCCTCTCCAGGTAGAGTACAGAGAAAAATACTCCGCATTCGGACGTTTCCCCGGTGGCTTTACCAAACGTGAAGGAAAGGCTTCAGATTACGAAATCCTCACTTGCCGTCTGGTAGACCGCGCATTGCGCCCTCTGTTCCCAGACAATTATCATGCTGAAGTTTACGTAAATATCATACTTTATTCTGCAGATGGCGTAGATATGCCGGATGCACTGGCTGGTCTGGCTGCTTCTGCCGCACTGGCTGTTTCTGACATTCCGTTCGGAGGTCCGATTTCTGAAGTACGTGTAGCACGTATCGACGGTCAGTTCGTCATCAACCCGACATTCGAAGCACTGGAACGTGCTGACATGGACATCATGGTTGCCGCTACTTATGAAAACATCATGATGGTGGAAGGCGAAATGAAGGAAGTTTCTGAACAAGACTTGCTGGAAGCCATGAAGTTTGCTCACGAAGCAATCAAGGTTCACTGCAAAGCTCAGATGGAACTGATGGAAGAAGTCGGCAAGACTGTAAAACGTGAATACTGTCACGAAGAAAATGACGAAGACCTGCGCAAGGCTGTACACGATGCTTGCTACGAAAAAGCATACGCCATTGCAAAATCAGGCAACAAGAACAAACACGAAAGAGGAGATGCTTTCGATGCTGTTTGCGAAGAATTCAAGGCTCAGTTCTCTGAAGAAGAACTGGAAGAAAAGGGCCCGATGATAGACCGCTACTACCACGATGTAGAAAAAGAAGCAATGCGTCGTTGTATCCTTGATGAAGGCAAACGTCTGGACGGTCGTGCTACTACAGAAATCCGTCCTATCTGGTGCGAAACCAGTCCGCTGCCAGGTCCTCACGGTTCTTCTATCTTTACTCGTGGTGAAACTCAGTCTTTGAGTACTGTTACACTGGGTACAAAGATGGACGAAAAGATTGTAGACGATGTACTCGACCAGCACAAAGAACGCTTCCTGCTTCATTACAACTTCCCTCCTTTCTCTACAGGAGAAGCAAAAGCACAGCGTGGCGTAGGCCGTCGTGAAATTGGTCACGGTCACCTGGCATGGCGTGCATTGAAAGGACAGATTCCTGCAGATTATCCTTACTGCGTACGCGTAGTTTCTGATATTCTGGAATCTAACGGTTCTTCTTCTATGGCTACAGTTTGTGCCGGAACATTGGCTTTGATGGATGCAGGTGTACCTATCAAGAAGCCGGTTTCAGGTATTGCGATGGGATTGATCAAGAATGCCGGCGAAGATAAATACGCTGTATTGTCAGATATTTTGGGAGACGAAGACCACCTGGGTGACATGGACTTCAAGGTTACAGGTACACGCGACGGTATCACAGCTACTCAGATGGATATCAAGTGTGACGGTCTGACTTACGATATTCTGGAAAAAGCATTGATGCAGGCTAAACAAGGACGTGAATACATCCTCGGCAAACTGACTGAATGCATTGCAGAACCTCGCGCAGAACTCAAGCCTCATGCTCCACGCATTGAAACTCTGACTATTCCGAAAGAATTCATCGGAGCGGTAATCGGCCCGGGCGGAAAGATTATCCAGGGTATGCAGGAAGAAACCGGTGCTACTATCACTATTGAAGAAGTAGACGGTGCAGGCCGCATCGAAATTGCAGGAACAAACAAGAAATGCATTGACGACGCAATGCGTATGATCAAGGCTATCGTAGCTGTTCCTGAAGTAGGTGAAGTATACACTGGTAAGGTTCGTTCTATCATGCCTTACGGTGCATTCGTAGAATTCCTGCCGGGAAAAGACGGATTGTTGCACATCTCTGAAATCGACTGGAAACGCTTTGAAACAATCGAAGAAACCGGATTGAAAGAAGGTGATGAAATTGAAGTAAAACTGCTGGACATCGACCCGAAAACTGGTAAGTTCAAGCTGTCACACAAGGTATTGCTTCCGAAACCGGAAGGAATGACCGAAAATCATCCGAAGCGCGAACGTCGTCCGCAGAACAACCACAAGGATAAAGAATAATCTACTTATATATCCTTTAACCCCAAAGGCTGCCCTCACCGGCAGCCTTTTTTATTTGATACCACCACACACAAAAAGACATTTTTAACATCCCTCCTGAACCATTCTGTTTTTATTTTCGTACTTTTGGGTAAATGAACTTTAAATAGCTATATTATGAACGCAAATCCTGTATTCAGTTTGCACATCCCGACCAAAATTTTGTTCGGATGCGGAGAGTTAAGAAAGTTGGCGACAGAAAAGTTACCCGGCAAGAAAGCCCTGATTGTCATCTCGTCAGGAACCTCCATGAAGAAATACGGCTACCTCGACAAAGTCGTTGAACTGTTGCAAGAAAACAATACGGAATCTGTTGTCTATGACAAGATTCTGCCCAACCCGATTAAATCTCACGTAATGGAAGCAGCTTCTGTCTGTCGTGAACAGAAATGTGATTTCATCGTCGGACTTGGCGGAGGAAGCAGCATTGACTCTGCGAAAGCCATTGCCGTCATGGCCTGCAACGATGGAGATTACTGGGATTACATCCCGGCAGGCAGCGGAAAAGGACGCCCTGTTACCAAGGCACTGCCCGTGATTGCCATTCCTACCACTGCAGGAACAGGCACGGAAGCCGACCCATGGAGTGTGATTACCAATGAAGAAGCAAAAGAAAAAATCGGCTTCGGAAGCACACTGACCTTCCCTGTACTTTCTATTATTGATCCGGAACTGATGGTTTCCATCCCTCCGCATCTTACAGCTTATCAGGGATTTGATGCCTTCTTCCATGCAGCCGAAGGTTTCTTAGCAAACTGTGCCACTCCTATCAGCGACTTGTATGCCCTTGAAGCCATTCGTTTATTATACAAATACCTTCCGGTAGCCGTAAAAGACGGACGTAACCTCAAGGCACGCGCGAAAGTAGCATGGGCCAGCACATTGGCCGGACTGGTAGAAGCTACTTCCTGCTGCATTTCCGAACACTCAATGGAGCACGCCATGAGTGCCTTCCATCCGGAACTGCCACACGGAGCCGGACTGATTGCCATCAGCGAAGCATATTTCGAAACATTCCGTAACGACTGCATGAAACGTTACATGAAAATGGCCGAAATCATGACTCAGCAAAAGAGTAACCGTCCCAGCGATTTTATTGATGCACTGGTACGCATGCAGAAAGAATGCAACGTATACCAATTGAAGTTGAGCGACTGGGGAGTGAAAGAAGAAGAACTCCCTCTCATGGTACAAAACGCACGCGACACCATGGGTTCATTGTTTACCCTCGACCCGCGTCCGTTGACCGACGAAGAAGTGTTACAGATTTACCAGAAATCTTTCCGATAAATACCGGAGTCAGATACAAAAAAAGGAGGAACAAACATTCCTCCTTTTTTTGTATCTCAGTTTTAAAACTTTTAAACCTGTGCCATAGCCTGTTCCAGGTCGGCAATAATGTCGTTGACATTTTCAATGCCGACAGACAAGCGAATCAAATCAGGAGCCACACCCGCTTCAATCAGCTGTTCATCTGTCAACTGACGATGTGTATGACTGGCCGGATGCAACACACAAGTACGTGCATCTGCCACGTGAGTCACAATACAAGCCAGCTTCAGACTATCCATAAATTTGATAGCCTCTTCACGAGTTCCTTCCAAGCCGAAAGCAATCACGCCACAAGAACCGTTAGGCATATATTTCTGAGCCAGTTCATAATACTTGTTGCTCTTCAATCCGCAATAGTTTACCCATTTCACTTTCGGATTTGCTTCCAGCCATTCCGCTATTTTCTGTGCATTTTCACAATGACGCGGCACACGCAAATGCAATGTTTCCAGTCCCAGGTTCAACAGGAACGCATTCTCCGGTGACTGTATAGAACCCAGGTCGCGCATCAGCTGAGCAGTAGCCTTGGTCATATAAGCCATCTTTCCGAAAGCCTTTGTGTAAGTAAGTCCATGATAAGACTCATCTGGCTGTGTCAATCCCGGGAATTTGTCAGCATGCGCATCCCAGTCAAAATTACCGCTATCTACAATGGCACCTCCCACACAAGTAGCATGTCCATCCATGTATTTCGTAGTAGAATGTGTCACGATGTCTGCTCCCCATTCGAAAGGACGGCAGTTAATCGGAGTCGCAAAAGTATTATCCACAATCAAAGGCACTCCGTGTTTATGGGCAATACGGGCAAATTTCTCAATATCGAGCACATTGATACCCGGATTAGAGATTGTTTCTCCGAACAAACATTTGGTATTCGGACGGAAAGCCTTTTCTATTTCTTCTTCCGGAGCATCTGCATCAATAAAGGTACACTCAATACCCAGTTTCTTCATCGTTACAGCGAACAGATTGAATGTACCTCCATAAATGGTAGATGAGCAGACAAAATGGTCGCCTGCCTCGCAAATATTAAATACGGCATAGAAGTTAGCAGCCTGACCCGATGAAGTCAGCATAGCTCCTACCCCTCCTTCCAATGCCGCAATCTTGGCAGCTACGGCATCATTCGTCGGGTTCTGCAAGCGAGTATAAAAATAGCCGCTGTCTTCCAAATCAAAAAGACGAGCCATCTGTTCACTGGTATCATACTTAAACGTTGTACTTTGATAAATAGGCAATACACGAGGTTCTCCTTTTTTCGGAGTCCATCCAGCCTGTACACAAAGTGTCTCTTTGTTGAATTTCTGTTCCATCTTATATAATATTATTTATCTACAAATCATTCTGACGGACAAAAGTAAGAAATATTCCACCATTGATAGCAGATTTATGAAAAAAAGATGTACATTTGGCGAAAACTTAAAAACATTACTATGAACGCAGAATTCCAATTCAAGCACGAAATCCCTGTACAAATCCGTTTCAGCGATGTGGACCAGTACGGTCACATGAACAATTCCGTCTACTTTTCCTTGTACGACCTGGCGAAAACCTCTTATTTTCGCGATGTATTTGGAGCTGAAGAATGCAATAAATTCAGTGTGGTAGTGGTCAACATCAATGCTGACTTTCTGGCCCCTGTTTTCTTCTCGGATGAACTGGTCATTGAAACAACCGTCATCCACCTGGGACACAAAAGTTTCACGATGTTGCAACGTGCATTCAACAAAGCCAGCGGTGTGCTGAAATGTCAATGCCGTACCGTACTGGTAGGATACGACAACCTGACAAAAGAGCCTATCGAAATTCCAAAAGACTACAAGCAAGCCATCTGCGATTACGAAGGCAAGACTTTAAGCGAACTATCGCAACCTTTACAATAAAAAAATCCTGCCGTTAGGGCAGGATTTCTTATGTTTATATAAACAAAGTTTATTCTTCCGGATTCTCTTCCATCTTCCGTTTCACAAACTTGATTTTCAAGTTGGCCTCTTTCTGTTCTTTCTTGATTTCTTCGATGGCAGACAACACACGTGCCAGCTCACTCAGTTCTGCAACTGCCTTCACATCATTCGGATGCATCACTGTCTTATAATTCCGGTCGCCGATAAATTCCAGACGGATGTTTTTCTTATCACGATTGGCAACCAGAAATGCAATCACCCCTCCGTCATTACCCAGTTTATAGTCGGCCTTTTCTACCGGACGTCCTAAGTCTGTAGTTTCATAACTATCTATTGACGTAGGAGTCTCCGCAAAAGTATCATCCACAGAAACCTTTACAGCCGTATGATGAATACTTCCTCCCGCACAATAAATAGAGGTCAGCGACATCTCGCCTAATTCGCTCACCTGCGCACGCAAGAACGAACGGCCGATGTTTTTTTCGACCACCTGAGTGGGATAGAAATAATTTCCTACTTCCTGATAGGCCGTATCCTTCTCCAGCACAAACTTTCCCTTGATGGAGTCAAGCGCAGCCTGCTTCACCGTCATCATGCTGTCCAGATAAGCCAAAGTCTTGGTCTGTTCTGCCAGGTCAATCTGCTGCATCAGTTTGATACCCGCCTTGCGCACTTCAAATGCCTTGGGATACAGGGTACGAATACTATCTGCAATTTAGCCAGGCTGTACTCACCTGCCGCATACGCAGCTTCCGCGCGCTGAAACAACTGGCCAGCCTGCTTCTCACCGTTCTGGCAAGCAGAAAGTGCCAGTGCCATCGGAACGAGCAATAATCCTATCTTTTTCATACGTTTATCTATCATTCTATGCAGGCAAAAATACAACTATTTTCGGAACTCCTCCGCACATTCCTGCTTTTTTCCACGCATTTTCTATGTTTCCCTCACCGGAAACCTACGTTTTGCGGAAGGGAAACCTACGTTTCGGCCTTGAGAAACATAGGGTTCGCACAAGCGAAACGTAAAACATGCAGAAAGGTTTGTTTCTTAACAGCCTGATGTTTCCTCAATGTCTTTCCACAACCAGAAAAACGAATGCAAGATTTCAAGCAAGCGGCAAAAAATGGACAAAGGGATTTTTTTTGTAACTTTGCGACAAATTGAAAAAATGCATACAATGGAACTGAAAGAACACTTCGCTGGCAGAATTTTTAGTCTGATATCAGAAACGGCCGATGAGCTGGGACTGGAATGCTATGTCGTAGGTGGATATGTAAGAGATATTTTCCTGAACAGACCTTCCAAGGACATAGATGTAGTGGTGGTAGGAAGCGGAATTGAAATGGCTCAGGCTTTCGGAAAGAAGCTGGGACGAGGTGCGCATGTATCTGTTTTCAAGAACTTCGGTACGGCACAAGTCAAGTTCAAGGATACGGAAGTGGAGTTTGTGGGTGCACGCAAGGAATCGTATAGCCACGACAGCCGCAAGCCGATAGTGGAAGACGGCACGCTGGAAGATGACCAGAACCGCAGAGACTTCACCATCAATGCCATGGCAGTCTGCCTGAACAAGGCACGTTTCGGAGAACTGGTGGATCCCTTCGGCGGGTTGGATGACCTGAAGGAACGTACCATCCGAACTCCGCTTGATCCGGACATCACGTTCAGCGACGACCCGCTGCGCATGATGCGCTGCATACGGTTTGCCACGCAATTGAATTTCTATATAGACGATGAAACGTTCGAAGCACTGGAGCGCAACAAGGAACGCATCAAGATTATTTCGCGCGAACGTATCGCCGATGAACTGAACAAGATTTTGCTGTCACCTGTGCCTTCAAAGGGCTTTATCGATCTGGACCGCTGCGGACTGCTGGAACTGATTTTTCCGGAACTGGTGGCACTGCAGGGAGTGGAAGTGCGCAACGGACGTGGTCACAAAGACAATTTCTACCACACGCTTGAAGTGGTGGATAATATTTCACGCGTAAGTAATGACTTGTGGCTGCGCTGGGCTACCCTGCTGCACGATATTGGCAAACCGAGAACCAAACGCTGGGAACCTAAGGCGGGATGGACCTTCCATAACCACAATTTCATCGGTGAGAAAATGATTCCGGAAATCTTCCGCAAGATGAAGCTTCCGATGAACGAGAAAATGAAGTACGTACAGAAACTCGCCGGTCTGCACATGCGTCCGATTGTGATTGCCGATGCAGAAGTGACCGACTCGGCCGTACGCCGCCTGCTCTTCGAAGCCGGTGATGACATCGACGACCTGATGATGCTTTGCGAAGCAGATATTACTTCCAAAAACGAAGCCCGCAAGCAACGCTTCCTGGATAATTTCAAGCTGGTGCGCCAGAAGTTGAAAGATTTGGAAGAAAAAGACCGTATCCGGAACTTCCAACCGCCCGTAGACGGAGCCGAAATCATGCAGGTATTCAATTTGCAGCCTTGCCGTGAAATCGGAAGCCTGAAAAGTTCTATCAAGGATGCCATTCTGGATGGTGCCATCCCGAACGAGCACGATGCCGCCTTTGAATACATGCTGAAAAAGGCGGAACAGATGGGCTTGAAGCCTGTAAATCTACCTGAAAAGAAATAAGCCAACCTCATCTTCCGGAACTTCTGTCAGCCTATTCTGATGGAAATTCCGGAGAATTTTTCCTTCATGCTTTTAGTGAGCAGATAAGCTATAAAAATATTTCAAGATTTTCAATATCAAGCAGGCATTATAAATTAGAGTTTTCCACTTTACCGCTCTACAGCATACTACAACGCATACTTCCTCATTAAAAGTTTCCCGAATTTAGAAACATCCGAGAAATCTTATTTTTTATTTTTCTCCCAAATCTCTATCTTTGTCCTGCTTTTCAAAAGGTAACCTAACCGTTTCAAAAGGGAATGCCGTGGAAATCGGCAACAGTACCTGCTGCTGTGATTCTTGCGTAAACCTGGACATGCATTGCAAGCCACTGTGAATCGAACTCATGGGAAGGCGTCTGTGGGGAAAGATCAGTCAGAAGACCTGCCCGGAAAAGCACAAGTATAATTTATGTTTTACCTCATTTAACTGAAAGAAATGAATTTGACAGAAATCCGCATCATCAAACGCGACGGAAAGCAGGAAAACTTTTCAGCCGCTAAAATCACCAACGCCATCGGAAAGGCTTTCGAAGCAACCGGTATTCCTCAGCAGAGAGAGGAACTGGACCTGATTACCCGGCAGGTGGTGTCACACTTCTCACAGCCTACCATCGGTGTGGAAGAAATTCAGGACCTCGTGGAGAACGAATTAATGAAGGTGCAGCCGGAAGTAGCCAAGAAATACATTATCTACCGTCAGTGGAGAAATACGGAAAGAGACCGGAAGACGCACATCAAGCATATCATGGACGGTATTGTGGCCATCGACAAGAATGATGTAAACCTGAGCAATGCCAACATGTCAAGTCATACACCGGCCGGACAGATGATGACTTTTGCTTCAGAAATCACCAAGGACTATACTTACAAATATCTTCTTCCGAAAAAATATGCAGAAGCGCATCAGATGGGTGACATACACATCCACGACCTGGATTATTATCCCACAAAGACGACTACCTGCATACAGTATGACTTAGATGACTTGTTCGAACGCGGATTTCACACCAAGAACGGAAGCATCCGTACGCCGCAGTCCATCCAGAGTTACGCTACACTGGCTACCATCATTTTCCAGACGAACCAGAATGAACAGCACGGAGGACAGGCAATTCCGGCCTTCGACTTTTTCATGGCCAAGGGAGTGCTGAAAAGTTTCCAGAAAATCATGGCTACTCATTTAGGATTGCTACTCGACATCAAAGGACACACAACGGACGAAAAAGAAATCCTGAAAGGGATACGTGCCCACTTCCACAGCATCGCTCCTAATGAAGAGACTGAAAAGGCTTACTTGGATTCTTTACAAGCGGAAGGCATCGACCTGACAGCAGACGAATTGAAGTACGTGCTCCGCAAAACATTGGCACAAACCCGCAAGGATACGCATCAGGCCATGGAGGGCTTTATCCACAACTTGAACACCATGCATTCCAGAGGGGGGAATCAGGTGGTATTCAGCTCCATCAATTACGGTACGGACACCTCAGCAGAAGGAAGGATGGTGATTCAGGAATTATTGAAGGCTACCATCGAAGGCTTGGGAAATCATGGAGAAGTTCCGGTCTTCCCTATCCAGATTTTTAAGGTAAAAGACGGAGTGAGCTATTCCGAAGCCGATTATCAACTGGCTATGAAAGATTTTGAAGCAGCTCTCTCAGGAGAAGTGAAGTTTGAATGCCCGAATTTCGACCTCTTCCTACAAGCATGTCGTACGACGGCCAAAGCGTTGTTCCCGAACTTTATGTTCCTGGATACTCCGTTCAACCAACACGAAAAATGGAGTGCCGACGACCCGAAACGCTACCGTTACGAACTGGCAACCATGGGATGCCGTACGCGCGTATTCGAGAACCTCAACGGAGAAAAGACTTCATTAGGAAGAGGTAACCTTTCATTCACGACCATGAACCTGCCCCGCCTGGCCATAGAAGCGCACCGGAAAGCAGAAAGTCTGACTAACGAGACTCCGGAAGGCCAACTCCAGAAAGCAAAGGAATTTTTCCTTCAGTCTGTACACTCCATGGCTGAATTCATCGCAGAGCAACTATATACCCGCTACCAGTATCAGCGTACCGCTCTTGCACGTCAGTTCCCGTTCATGATGGGCAATAATGTATGGAAAGGCGGAGGTGCCCTTCATCCCAACGAAGAAGTGGGAGATGTGTTGAAACAGGGTACTTTAGGTATCGGTTTTATCGGAGGACACAATGCCATGATGGCATTATACGGCCAAGGACATGGACACAACCAGCAGGCGTGGAACACACTTTACGAGGCTATTGAAGAGATGAACAAGGTGGCCGAAGACTATAAAAAGAAATACGGCTTGAATTATTCGGTACTGGCAACTCCTGCCGAAGGATTGTCAGGTAGATTTACCCGTATGGACAAACGGAAATATGGAATCATTGAAGGGGTAAACGACCGTGATTATTATGTCAACTCCTTCCATGTGGACGTAAAAGAACCGATTACGATTGTCGAGAAAATCAAACGTGAGGCTCCTTTCCATGCACTGACACGTGGCGGACACATCACCTACGTAGAGCTGGATGGAGAAGCGCAGAAAAACGTAAAGGCCATTGCGAAGATTGTAAAGGTGATGCACGACGAACAGATTGGCTACGGTTCTATCAATCACCCGGTAGATACTTGCCACGATTGTGGCTACAAGGGAGTCATCTACAGCCGTTGTCCGGTGTGCAACAGCGAAAATATCCTGCGCATGCGCCGTATCACCGGTTACTTGACGGGCGACCTTAACAGCTGGAACTCTGCCAAGAGAGCGGAAGAGCACGACCGTGTAAAGCATGCATAAGCCGAAAGGAAACGCACATGTTACATTATTTATATACATATCCTGAAACGATTGTCGACGGTGAGGGCATCCGGTATTCCATCTATCTGGCTGGATGTTCCCATCGTTGCAAGGGATGTCACAATCCGGAATCATGGAACCCGAAAGCTGGCAAACCTCTCACGCAGGAGGTGCTGGAGCAAATCATTCAGGAAATCAATGCCAATCCTCTGCTGGACGGAGTGACCTTTTCAGGCGGTGACCCTTTTTACAATCCGGAAGAGTTTCTGCTTGTCCTGAAAGAAGTCAGCCAGCGAACAGGCATGAATATCTGGTGTTACACTGGATATACGTACGAACAACTAAAAGAGGACCCTATCCGCCAGAAGCTACTCCCCTACATAGACGTACTCGTGGACGGTCCTTTCATCGAATCGCTCTACTCTCCTTTTCTGGACTTTTGCGGGAGCAGTAACCAGCGAATCCTTAAACTGAAATAGCAAAACATTGTCTCGTTAGCATATCCCCCGATTTTAGTTAACAAATTCGCAACTAAAATCGGGGGATATGTTTTATATCTATTTGCTGTTTTTTCGCTCTGTTACCGCGTACAAGTAGGAATATTATTTCGTACAACATACGTTTTCGCACACGGAAGTCCCAAACAGCCCTTTTCTTGATTTATATCATGAAAACAACTATTTATTAAAAAAACGTCTTGCAAGTTCTTGCTATCAATTAAAAAAGAATTACCTTTGCAATGTGGTTGTGAAACCAATAGGTAAAAAGAGAAAAACATTTAGGTATTAGAATACATAAGGTAAAAAAGTAATATTTATTTAAGGTATTAGCTAGACTATTTAAGGTATTAGAATTAAGGTATTAAGATTAGATTTAAGTTTAAGGTATTAGATTTTAAAGGTAAAAGTTTTCAGGAATTAGGTTTGAGAAGGTATTGGGAATATCTTCAGGTAAAAAGAAAAACGAAGTAAGGATAACAGAAAACACAAAAATTATGTAGATGAAAAGAACCCTTAAATGGGGGTTCTTTAGGAAGGCAGCGGAGGTTCAGCGAACTCTCGCTTTTTTTGTATCCATATGTAACCTCTGAATCATTTGTAGCCAACCAGATACAATTACGGCGGAACAGCCTACACCATCCCGCCGTTATCAATATGTAAGGTTATCTTATCGCTGAGGAATATCTACTGACGATTCTTTCTTTCCCTTCAAATGTTCTGAAAAGAAATCAACCATTCTCCAATAGAAATATTCATCCATATCGCCGAAACCATGACGTTGCCCCGGCAGTATCAGCATATCAAAACGCTTGTTGGCACGAATCAGCGCATTGACCACACGAATGGTATTTCCCGGATGTACATTGTTGTCTATATCTCCATGCACCAACATCAGATGTCCTTTCAGCTGTTTCACAATCTCCGGATTGGTGGCAATCTTGTAGGCAAAGGTAGTGTCTCCCTTTTCTGAGACTTCTTCTTTTACCCCGTGATGCGTTTCGCTCCACCAGCGGTTGTAGATACGGTTATCGTGATTACCGGCACAAGAAACTGCAGCCTTGTAGAAATCAGGATACTGGCAGATTGCTGCTGTCGACATAAAGCCACCTCCCGAGTGTCCGTGGATTCCCACACGCGTAATATCAATAAAAGAATAACGGTCGGCAAGCTGCTCTACTGCTGCCTTATGGTCGGCCAACGGATAATCCCGCATATTTCCATATCCGTAATTATGGTACCATTTAGAACGGCTGGGGTGGCCACCTCGCTGCCCCACCGTGATTACGATAAATCCTGCCTGTGCCAGACGGTCTGTCCGAACACTCATACGTCTGAACGGATAATCCACTGCTTCTACCTGAGGTCCCGGATACACATAATCAATAATGGGATATACCTTGGTAGAATCAAAATCAAAAGGCTTGTACATCACCCCATACAAATCAGTCACACCGTCGGCGGCTTTCACCTTGAAAGGTTCCGGGAATTTGTAACCGGCTGCTTTCAGAGAAGAAAAATCACTTTCCTGTATGGTCATCACCTTTTTCCCGTTATTATCCAACAAGTCGGCACAAGGAACGGTATTGGCACGTGAATAATTGTCAACGAAGAAACGGGCATCATCATCCAACTCCACATCATGGAAGAATTCACCATGTGTAAGCTGTTTCAGGCCGCTTCCATCCACATTTACTTTATAAAAATGCTCGTAATATGGATTTTCACCTGCTTCCCGGCCATTGGCCACAAAATAGACTGTCCGTGTGGCCTCATCTACTTTTACCACACGCTCCACATGCCAGGGACCTTCTGTGATACGGTTTTTCAAGTTTCCTTTATCATCATATAAGTAAAGGTGCGCCCATCCGTCACGTTCACTCCACTGG
>ERZ779953.315-NODE-315-length-14890-cov-2.11143_pt1 | contig 14890 bp, 9 predicted proteins | sample MGYA00511184_ERZ779953 | MGnify/ENA primary metagenome ERZ779953 (study PRJEB29588, sample SAMEA2163248) | human gut metagenome | biome: human gut; feature: human-associated habitat; material: faeces | place: Denmark | collected 2008/2010 ... | reverse complement strand
AAAGTACAAGATGATTCAAGAACACTAAATACCCACTAATGGGTATATTATTCTGTGTCTTTTCCGGCAGCATAGGCCGCCTTCTTCGTCATGATGTCCAGCATGCGGTGCTTCAGTCCGAAACGGATATGGTCAATGAATATTTCTTGAATTTCCGGAATTTGTCCCAGTCCTTCCAGTTGTGCACTGACGGTGAAGCCTTCTTTCTCGAGCATCTCCTTCCACTCTCCGGCAATGTCGTTTTTGGCATGGTCTCCGGCAACAAACATGAAGGGTATGAGGGTCACACGTTTGGCTTTCCCGGCTTTCAGTTGTACCAGCATGGTGTCAAAGGTTGGATAACCTTCGATGGTGCCCACATGGAAATTGGTCAGTCCGCCTGCTTTCAGCATATAGTCCATCTGACTGTAGATGGCGGTACTGGGGGTATAGGTGCCGTGGCCCACAAGGACGAAGTGTTCTTTGGTAGCTTTCTTGCTTTGTGCCGGGGCGTTGTAGCGGTTCCCCAGAATACTTGCCACTTTCTCTGCATCTTCGATAGAGTAGAGCAGGGGAGTACCTACACGTATTTCCTTGAAGAAGGGTAGTGCGCTTTCCACATCCCGGCGGAGGGATTCCATTTCTACTCCGTCAATGATGTTGGTACTCTGTACGATGAGGTGTGTGTAACCTTCGCTGCGCAGTTTCAGCATGGCATCCAGTGGAGTCAGCTTCGTGATGCCGCGCTCTTTCAAGCGGCGGATGATGATGCGCGACGTATAGGCTTCTTGGAACTTCAACTCCGGGAAGGCGGCTTGTGTCTTGGCGTTGATGGCATCAATGGTAAGGGCACGGGTATCGTCATGCGTAGTGCCGAAGTGCACCATGAGCAGGACGGCTTTGTCGCCGGGTTTCATACTTGCAAGCATATCGCTGTGCTCGTAGTTGCCTCCCCCGTGCGCATGGCAGAGGAGGAGGAAATTACAAAGGAATAAAAAGACAAACAAATTCTTCATAAATACTGATGCTTGTTTTAATCGTTCTCTATGACACGTATCATATCGAAGTAGAAGCGTCCGTCCACTTCGGCTCCTTTCTCTACATTACCGGTCTTGATGTCATAGATGTAGATAACGGCGTTGGCATCTTCTTCAGTGTTTACACCAATGTATGCTTTGTTGTTGAAGATGACAGAACGCTGTGAGAAGCGACCGCCGCTGTAACCGATTTCCTTGCCATCATAGCTTAAGCGTGTCTTGGTTCCGGTGGTAAGATCGAGGATGGCGTAGTAGTGAGAGTAAGCGTCGATGCCGGGTTGCTTATCTGCAGCGGGTCTATCGGCATTGTCATTACGTGCATACACTAAGGCTTTGTTCCCTTCCAGATATTGAATGGTCAGCAATTTGCCGTCGGCATTGGGATAGCCGTTGTAGGAAGCGTCGAATTCTGTTTCGCCTTTGTTGATACGTAGCAGGATGCCTTTGAAAAAAGCGTTATCTTCTTCGTGGAAACAAGCTAGGTAGAGATTGTCTGCTTCGTCGTACATTACGCAGTTTTGCATCAGTTCTCCGTAAGCGCTTCCTGCCATTTCGCATTCGATGGGAGAGAGTACATCTTTTTCTACTTCCATGGTAGAGGGGTTGATAATGGCTGTATGGAAGTTAGGCTCTTGCTGGTCTATATTCGTCAAACCGTCTGTCTCTTTCCAATAGTAGAAGTAGTACAATCTGTTGTCTGATTTGCGGTAGGTGAGGATACCGGAGCTTGTCAGTTTGAGCCAGTTGGTGGGGGCTGGTATGTTGAGTTCACCTTCAGCAAGGATAGTCAAGTCCTCTGCGTTCAGTTTCGTATAAAGAATCTTGTCCTTCTTACCATTGGTAGACATGATGACGAGTGTGTTGTCATCAATCCAGGCATGTGTGTAGGAACGTACCTTATAGCTGTTGGCCTTGAAAGGACGTTCTGCAATAACCTGAACTGCATTGTTCTTGATTTGATATTTTACGAAACGGTCGTTGGTTGCGGGTATTTGGTAGTAATATTTTCCTTTTGAGATAGTCTCCATGGAATAATCTCCCAGTTCCGAACCTTCTCTTTTCACAGTGATGACACCCTGCTCTGTGGCCAATGAGTTGACGCTATGGACAATAGTGGTATTCTTGCTACTCATCCCACCGTGTTTGTCTACGGTGACAAATAGGTCGAAGTGATAGTTATCCTCATTGACTTCCGGGTCGGGATTAGGATTAGGTTCCGGGTCATCATCGGAACACGCTGTGAATGACAGTGCCATCATGGCAGCCATAAAGGCAATCAGTGTAAATTTGAATTTTCTCATTTTGAATGAATTATTAAATGATTAGTTAATGAATAGTCTGAATTTAGCAAAAAAAGCACGTCCGGGCTTCTGCAGCTTGTAGTTGTCATAGGCTGTCTTGTCGAGGAAGTTGGTACACTCCAAAGCCAGATTATAGCGTCCGCGTCTCCATGAGTAAGTGATGTCGGCATTACAGATGTGCTGGGCGGGAATGCGTGCCTTGTTATCATATGCGCCGTAAGCTTCCCAGGTCAGGAAGTACCAGTGTACCCATTGATAGGTACAACCCAGGCGCAATCTGCTTTCGGGCAGGGCAATGTTGCGGAAGGTATAATAAGCCTCTACGCTACCGAATAGCCACGGGCGGTTGGGCACACGGTTGTGATAGGTGGCAGAGGGCTTTCCGTCACCCTTGTACTTCTGCTGGTCGCGAGTGTCCTGGTAGCTGACGTTTGTGGCGAGTTGCAGTCTGCCTTGCCAGTCGTAGCGCATTTCCCCTTCCGCACCTTTTACATGGACAGCCGGGACGTTGGTATATTGCATTGTACCCTCTTTCTCGGCAATGCTGGTCTGAATGTAGTTGTCTACCTTACGGAAAAATCCGCTCATCTCATAATAGAATGTATGTCCATTGCCCGGGTGCCATGTGCCGAACAGAGAGGCATTGAAGTTGTTGCTGTTTTCCGGTTTCAGTGCCACGTTGGCATAGATGGTGGTACCGTTTCCCAACAGCTCGCGGGCGATGGGCAGTCTTACGCTATGCTCGTAGGATACTTTGATGGATAAAGGTTCCACGATGATATACCGGAGTCCGGCACCGTAACCCAGGTAGTTCTTGGTGGTGGAGCCTTGCACATCCTTCGAGCCGGTCACGCTGGATTGGTCGGTCTGCCGGATATTGGGATGGTTGATGTAGTCTTTTATGAAGAATACGTTTTCCATCTTGCCATCCAACAGAGACTGGTTGTAGGAGAGTCCCAGGATATGTTTGGTAACCACATCTTTTGACGGCTCGAAGCTGGTATCAAGGTCATCGAAGCGGTCGTTTCCGGTACGGCTCAAATGGTAGTTCAGATTAAAGCTGTGATGGGTATTCAGCTGATAGTCCAGGTTGGTGCGCATGATGGTGAGCGGACGCTTGTAGTGGCGCATGGATGGTTCTTTGCCCATAATCTCGTTGCGCTGGCTCACGATGTATCCTCCGTCCCAATAGTACTTCCGATAGGCAGTGTCCACGGTCAAGGAATGGTCCCAGGTGTGGGAGAGGGAGGCATTCAGTTGCATGTTCTTCAGGATGAAGTTGTACTTCTGATAGCGGGCAGAGATGTTCCAGGAATCGGAATTCCTTTCTGCCATTCCGTATACTTTGTTTTGAACAGACCCCGTCTGCAGTTCCTTGTCTGTTTTTGAATAGGAGGCGGAAACAAAGAAAGCATCAGCCCAGGATTTGTTGACAAATCCGGCTTCCACCTGTGCCAGTAGAGAGAAGTAGCCGTCATGAAAACGCTTGGGATTGCCATATATGAAGTTGTCCCCGCTTTCGTCGCGCATCTGTACATTCTTCATTCTATAATCGTTTTTGGAGTAGTTGATGCCAACGGTGGGCCGGACTATTAGTCCGGTTTTCTTTTCTACGAACTGTGCATTCAAGTCTGCCTTGTGGGTATGGAAGGAGCCGATGCCGTAAGATACATCCAGATAATCCTTTTTTTCCTGCTTTGTAATGATATTGATGGTGCCGCCCAGTGCATCTGTTCCCAAGCTGGCAGGGACTACTCCTTTGTATATCTCAATCCGGTCTATGATGTTAATGGGTAAGTTGGCGAGTGAAACACCGCTTCCTTTGGTGTCCAGTGGCATTCCGTCCAAAAAGTAGCGGACTGAATTTCCGGACAAGCCGTTGATGGAAAGGTCGAAGTCCGAGCCAACCCCGCCTTCCTCTCTCACCTTGATGCCCGTTGTACGGTTCACCAGGTCGTTGAGGTTATTCAGTGAGTTTACTATCGGCTTGATGTCGAGTGCATTGACTGCAAAGGCCCCTTCCTTCACTTTCTGCGTTTGGGTCTTTCCGTATACTTCGACAGAGTTCAATGCTACGGAGCTTTCCTGCAATGTAAAGTTCTGTTTTTTATCCTGCCGGATGTCGAAGGATTGTTTCACGGTTTGGTAGCCCAGAAAGGAGACAACGAAGGTATGTTTGCCCGGAGTGACTTGCAGTGAATATTTCCCCTGGTCGTCCGTATAGGTGCCGGAGGTGGTGTTTTCCACAGCAATGGTGGCTTGGGCAACCGGTGTTCCATGTTGGTCGGATAAGGTGACCTTATTCTGTGCCATACTACCTGCAGGCAGCAGGCAGATAAATGTAAATAGCAGCCATGTGATTATTTTCATCTCTATTCCTTAATAATCGATTCTTGTATTTCTCTTTTATTACTATCTAATAATTTTATGCAATAATTTATATAATTGGAATACATTGAAGGTAAAGGCCCATTTCCTATCTTACTTAAAGTATTTTGTTTTGCTTCATCCATTAATTTTATATTATCCGTAAATGTTAAATCTTTTATGAGATTAATTGAAAATATATCGCCATCTGCTAATTTCTCAATGAATAATGGCCAACTGGCTTTGTCCATTTCAGTGCATACTTTCAATAATGCAGCATATTCTTTTGATTCTGCATATTTGCGTGGATTGCTATAAACTGCTACTGCAATATTATTCCATGTTTTTTTCCATGCTGAATATGCTTCTTCAAACTCTGTAATTTTTCTTGAAGGGAGGGATGCTTTCAGAGATATTCTGTTTTTCAATGAAAGTGTATTGACAGTGTCTTTTGTAATGGCCTGACTGATAGAATATACATTGGAAGTAGGCTTATAATAGTGAGCAATTTTGCCATAGCTTTTCCCATCAAGGGCATCACGGGTATGCATTACTCTTTCTAAACTGCCACATTTGCTTTCCCATTCAAAACCATGTGGTTTCTTTGTATTTGCATTTTTTCTTATTGAAGCATGAGTATATTCTCCATTTAATGCCCATAATGCTATACCTGCGTTATCTGCTGTTGCTCCAGAACGTGTATATCCGTATGCTGCATACAACTTGTCAAAAGCGGTAAGGAGATTAGGATGATAATAGCTTGAACCTCTGTCTCCTGGCCATTCCCAATAATCGGTTCTCTCTACCGACCAACTTATGCAATTATATATAGGACTCATTAAACCGGATTTAAATGAATTATTACTAGGTAAATTGGGAAAAAGACTACGAATTTGGGAACTACTGAAATCTAATCCTAAATAAATATCTGCACATCTTTCTGGAACAACTGGATTTGTTGTATATACAAAAATATACGAAGAAGGACCTTCATACTCAAGAAAACTTGTATGGTCGTAAATATTGAACTCATAAGGAGGATTAGGATATGTTCGTAAAAAATGTGTTCTTTTAATCACTTTGAAATTTTCATCAATCAGTGATAAGGGAACACCTCCTGCATCGTTAAGTGTGTGAGTTACCATATAAATTTTTCCAGAAAGATTTCTATTTATAGGAAGTGTACTTCCTCCAACAAGTACATCTCTATCTTCAATCATACCTGTAAAATTGTCCTCACTATCTCTGTATATTATATTTGCAGTGCCTATAGTTCCAGGATTCAAAGCTCTTATGCGTATATTGTAAAAGCCCCATCTGGGAGTTACCATTTCCAAAAATGCACTTGATGTACCGGATGCAGCCCATGACCAGACATTTCCTTTTTTGTCTTGTTCGTAAACTTCAATCACATGTGGGATATTGCATGTCGTTGTTAAAGTCAAATGTATTCCTTCGGGCCATGGGTCATAGCATTCGTCATAAGTATGTGGAGCTATAAGATTCAGTGTGTAGTCATATATTTCTTCTGATTGCAAACTTGTTGTATAAGCAGCTGATTTTTCTTTGTTAAAGTTAGAGTTATTCTTCACTTTATTAAGAAAATCCCTATATACTGAATCGTCTATTTTAGCATCAAGTACATTAGACGATATTTTTAGTTGTTCTATTTTAATTGTTCTTTTACTAGTAGAGACTATTGATATAGTATTAATACCTTTTTTTAATTGTATCAGAGATGGGGTCTTATTTTTATCTGTGATATATAAAGATTGTAATCCACCTATGCTTGGCTTTAGTGTGTTTTCATTGATTATTCCATTTATTTCTACCTCGTATTCGTGTAAACTTCCATTGATAATAGGAATTCGAACTAATACACATAAATAATAAAGACCTTCCTCCAAGCATTCAACTTCAAATTGAGTATGACCAATATTATTTATACGATCAGAAGAAAGTGCATTCACATTAGAAAAAGAATGTGTAGTACTAATTCCAGAATTTTGTTCTGACAACATTGATTTGTCATCACAAGATGACATAATAAATGTCATGAAGAATGTAAAAATCAAAAAATGCTTCATAATATATTGCAATTTAAATTAATAAAAGGTTTTTGCCATTTTACTATTTACTTGCTTTTAGAGAATGATTACAATGAGAAATGATTTCTTTAACTGAAGATAAAGAATGCCCAGACTCAATGTTTTGTTGCTTTATTCCCCGAAAGCACTAAAACTATGTTGTCTTGGCAGGTCTTCTGACTCATCCCTCTTTGAATGCCTTCCCATCCCGGATACTGGACAGTGACTTATAGAATATTCAAAGATTTTGAAAGGATTTACAGCAGCGGGTCTGTTCAGGACTTGCACCTGATTCCCTTTTTCATCACTCTTCTCCAACGGAATCGGGAGAGGTGAAACCAAAACTGCGGGCAAAGGTAGCAAAAACACTTAATAAATACTCAATCTCTGCAAAAAAATAAAGGAATGCCTCGTTCATGATAGAATCAAGAGTTGTTATTTGTTGCATATCGAACCCAGGTTATATTCGGGTAAAAAAGTAATGGTAGAATGAAGGGATTATTATTAATCCGGAAATATTTTAATAATTTTGTGTCTTTTTATAAAAATAATAATACCTTTGCCTCCGTTTTGGTGAAACAATAGTATTTCTAGCTATTTGTTTAAAAGGGAATCCGGTGAGAAGCCGGAACAGTACCCGCTACTGTGAACACCTTAATAAAGAGGAATATTCTATCTACATGCCACTGTCGTAAGACGGGAAGGTTTTATTCCTTGGGTGAAGTCAGGAAACCTGCCAAAAAAAACTATTGGATGTCTATTTCCCGGGGTTAGGAAATGGCTGAAGGTTCTGGTCGAATCTACAAGAAGGTTTGTACTTTTTAAGTGGGCAGGTGAAAATCTGTTCTCTGTTGTTTGCTGTGAGCACACATGTACATCTCTGCTATTTTTTCGTATCAGGTCTCTAACGATAATAATTAAAATATGTAAAAGACAAAGCCATTGGTTTTAAACTGAAATTTTTATAAGTTTATGATTAGAAAAATCGTCTTTAATATCCATTTGATATTGGGATTATTGCTTTGTGTGCTTTTTCTGATGTGGTTTCTTTCAGGATTTGTGATGATATATCATAGTTTCCCAAGAGCCTCTCAAGAGTACAAACTGCAGAGACAGCAGCCGCTTCAAGGTGCATTGCCGGCAATAGATAGTATAATAGCTTATGTGCCGGACTCTGCCAAGTTACAATCTCTCTCCATAGAGATGCGTTTTGATCGTCCTGTGGTTAGTTTCCGCGGGAAAGACGTACCGGGAGATAAGTATTTGGATACATTGGAACCTGTGGAAGACTTTAATGAGGAAGTGCGGCAGAAAATAATAAGCCTATGGTGCGACGCTTCTGTCCATCGCATTGATACTTTGCAGGAAGTGGACCAGTGGATACCTTTCGGCAGGTTAAGTGAGGAAATGCCGATTTATAAATATTATTTTGATGACCCGGAGCAGCATCAACTTTATATGACTTCCCGCGATGGAAGAGTATTACAGTTTACGGATAAAAACAGCCGGTTCTGGGCATGGTTGGGAGCAATCCCGCATTGGGTATATTTCACCTCATTACGTCAGCATCAGACGGCTTGGATAGAATTTGTCAAGTGGGCTGCTGGAATAGGTTGCATTATGTGTTTTGCCGGACTTTGGTTGGGTATTCAAGACTGGTGGAAACAACGCAAGCTGGGCTATTTTCGCTCTCCCTATCGTAAAAGTTGGTATAAGTGGCATTTTATCAGTGGTGTGTGTTTTGGCTTGTTTGCCATTACTTTTGCTTTCAGCGGACTTATGTCGCTGACAGATATGCCGGACTGGATGAAGAAAGCTCCGAAAGAGAAGCAGAAGCAAATGTTTTCCGGACGTTTCCGTCAAGACAGTATGTTACCCGTCGAGGCTTATGCACTGGACTACCGGACTGTGCTGTCCACCTCTGATTCAATAAAGAGAATTACTTGGAGCAGCTGGCGAAGAAATCCTTATTATAAAATCAGAATGAACAATACTGTACAGAACATAGATTCGTCAGACACTATTTCCGTACGTCCTTTTCGGTTGACTGAAGAGATGATCCGTATGGATGTCAGACAGCAGTTTGGTGACAGTGTTCGTTGGAAAATGGACTTACTTTCTGAGTATGATGCCGATTATTATGGTAAAAAGAAGGAGCGCAATCCGCTTCCTGTTTATCGGGTAATTGTAGACGACGACATGCATACTCATCTGTATTACGATCCGGAGAATATCTCGCAAAGGCGTATAGATGATGATGGACGTACCCGTAGGTTTTTATACAGTGGCTTACATAGTTTGAATATCAAATATCTCACAGACCGCCCCATTCTTTGGAATATTGTCATGTTTACCTTAATGATAGGTGGAACTTTCCTTTCTTTGACGGGGGTAGTCTTATCCGTTAAATGGATTCTTAGGAAGATAAAGAAGTTTAGGAAATAGGTAATAGATTTTTTAATTTAAGATGTAAAGATGAACAAGAAAGTATTTTTAGTATTAGCTGCCGCTTGCCCATTATGGGTGTTTGGGCAGAGTAAAAGTCTCACAGACAGCATTTTTAAGATTAATGAGGTGGAGATTACGGCCAAGCAGAAGAGACCTTTGCAAGACCAGCCGGTAGATATGCTGAATATGGCTGTTCCGTTGAAGTATCTCCCCATGACTGTAACCAAAATAGACCGTGTCACCCTGCAGCGTAAGCATATCACTAACATGGAAGATGCTGTACGTTTCTTGCCTGGGGTCGTTTTAAGTTCAAATCAGTTAGGAGCCTTCCAGCGTTACAGTATTCGTGGAACTTCTGATGCCGTGATTGCTTATGACGGTATACGTGATGAACGTTCTTTGACGAATACAATACCTTTCGGCGACCTTTCTTCGGTTGAGTCCATAGAAGTTATCAAAGGGCCGGCTTCCATATTGGCAGGCCATTCTGTGATGGGTGGGATTATCAACATCATTCGTAAGAAACCATCAGAACGCTTTACGGGTAATGCCAGTATAAGCTATGGCAGTTGGGAACAAAAAGAAGCTAACGTGGGATTTGGTGGCAAGTTGGCAGGGTCGGTAAATTATCGTGCCAATATTTACTATGCCAACGGTGATGGTTATCGTATGGTAAATGCAGACCGCTTTTCCGGAATGTTTGCTATCGGCTCTCAAGTCGGTAAGAAAGGATATCTGGATGCAAGTGTTAATTTCAATGATGACCATTATACCACAGATATAGGCGGTGCTCCTACCATGCCCGGAGATGTCTATAGCGTGGACGGAGACAGACTGTTTGCTAAAAATGGTGAACGTAACCCGCTTTGTGACTATGAAGATGTATTTAATGACATCGCCAACAATAGCATGCGCCGCCGCAATGTAGATGTACTGGCTACCTATACTCATGAATTGGCGGGCTGGCTGACCTTGCGTGACCGTTTTTCTTATAATCACAGTAACTTGGACTACTCTTGTGTCGAAAAAGTCAGTTACCGTACCAGTGATGAACCTATATATGACTGGTATTACAAAGATAGTAGAACCGGAAATATAAAATATATAGAAGTGGATTCAGTACGTAGCGGATCTCCTCTTTGTTTTAATCCCGACCATCGTATCACCAGCAATATGCTCGATTTTACCGGTAAGTTCGAGACTGGCAACGTCAAGCATAACTATACACTTGGATGGACTTATTCCTATTTCAATTTCACCCAATATAACGGTTATGGCGATGGAGATGTGTGGGGACCGGGATTGAATGAAATGGTATCTGTTGCCAATCCTCATTATGTACGTGATTGGTGGGATAGTAAAGTTTCTGCCGCTTCCATCAGCCATTATACTACGAATGCAATTTACCTGACGGATGTTTTTGATATTAACGAACACTGGAAAGGTATGCTTAGCGGTCGTTTCGATACCTATAGATACAAAAAGGCAACAGCAACAATCAGTGACGGACGTCAGCATTATGATGATGCCAATCGTACAGACTGGCAGAAAGTTTCAACTTCTGCTTTTACCTACCGTGCCGGATTGGTGTATTTGCCGATTCCAGAAGTCTCGCTTTATGCTTCTGCCGCTTCTTTCTTCAAACCATATAATACCATGTATAATAAAGATGTGATTTATTATGATCGCAACGGGCACGAATTTATTCCGGATGATGCCGGTGGTGAAGTATTCAAGCCGCAGCGTGGTAATCAGTTTGAATTCGGGGCACGGTATGAAAGCAAGTGGATAGATGTAAATGCCAGTGTCTATTATATCCGTAAATTTAATGTAGTAACCAAGATTGGTGAACAGACCGTACAGGAAGGCGACGAGGTGATAAAGAAGACGGTACAAGCTCAAGTCGGTCGTGCCACTTCCAAGGGATTTGATTTTGACATTACACTGCATCCTGTGACCAATCTTCAGATTGTAGGAGGTTTGGGATGGTCCGATTATCGCCAAATTGCCAGCAACATGGATTGGATTCCTCAAGATGCAGACTGGGTTACTTTGGACGAGGATGGAAAGATTAATATTCGTGCAACTGGTGTTCCGCGTACTACTTTCTATACCTATGCTGACTATACCATTCCACGTGGTATACTGAAAGACTTTTCTTTCCATTTAAGTGGTACCTTCACCGACCGTATATATAGTAGTATTGAAAATAATGTTTATGATCCGTCACGCTATATTGTGGATGCAGGTATTTATTACACTATAAAAAATAGTATAACATTGTCTTGCAACATCAATAATATTTTCAATAACCATTACTTCAGTAGTGCTACAAAACTTGCAAAACCCCGTAACTTTATAGCAACCATCGCTTATAATTTTTAACTCCAATAAGTAGTGGCAGGATAATCTTTTATTCGATGGTTACCTCTTGAAATAGTGTTTGTATGAGGAACGGCACATTTTCTGAAAGAAAATGTGCCGTTCTGTTTTTTTTAATCTGTCTGAACTATATAATTTTTGCAGGATAAATGTCTTATAAGGAATGCTTCGTTCATGAGTTATTATTTATAGTAAATGGAAGTTGAAAAGTAATTGATAAGATTTCCTTGGATAATGCTTGGATTTCGTGAGTTCTTTTTATCTTTGTCTCCCGAAAAATGGTTTTCGAGTCACCTTGGCGTGATAAGGAATTAAAAGGGAATCCTGTGAAAGTCAGGAACTATCCCCGTAGCTGTAAGCTTTGGCTCCTTTGCAGGAGAGGTGTTGCGACACTCTATAAGCCACTGGTTCGATGACGGACCGGGAAGGCGTCGTAACAGAAGCAAGTCAGAAGACCTGCCGTTTTTACATCATTCATTCAATGCTTTCGGGTGAAAAAGCTATAGAACGAGTCCATTGAAGATTCATTTTATTACTTGGTTTCTGTGCATTGTTGTATGAATTGTCGTTGATAATTTTTTAAATCTTAAATTATAGACATGATTAATTCAGAAACTTTTATCGTCAAGAGGGATGGTAAGAAAGAGGCTTTCTCGCTTGATAAAATCAAAAATGCAATCAGTAAGGCATTTTTATCGGTGGGCAGCTTTGCTACCCAGGATGTCATTACCAATATTCTCAGCCGCGTGAGCATCAGCGACGGAACCAGTGTGGAAGATATACAGAATCAGGTAGAGGTGGCTCTGATGGCCGAGCACTACTATGCTGTGGCAAAGTCATTCATGCTTTACCGGCAGAAACATCTGGAGGACCGGGAAGTGCGTGACAAACTCCGTTTCCTACTGGACTATTGTGATGCCTCCAACCCTGCCACTGGCAGTAAATATGATGCCAATGCCAATGTGGAAAATAAGAATGTGGCTACTTTGATAGGCGAGCTTCCCAAACCGAACTTCATCCGCTTGAATCGTCGTCTGTTGACGGACCGCCTCAAAGATATGTATGGCAAGGAGATATCCGACCGTTATCTGGAGCTGCTGAATAACCACTTTATCTATAAAAACGATGAAACCAGTCTTGCCAACTATTGCGCCAGTATCACCATGTATCCCTGGCTGATAGGAGGTACCATGTCGGTGGGAGGTAACTCTACGGCACCCACTAATCTGAAATCTTTCTGCGGTGGTTTTATCAATATGGTGTTTATTGTATCGAGCATGTTGAGTGGCGCTTGTGCCACACCGGAATTTTTGATGTACATGAACTACTTTGTTGGTAAAGAATATGGCGAGGACTACTATTTGCATCCCGAAAAGGTAGTGGACCTTTCCTCTAGACAGCGGACCATAGACAAGGTAATCACGGACTGCTTCGAGCAAGTGGTCTACTCCATCAACCAGCCTACCGGCGCAAGAAATTTCCAAGCCGTTTTCTGGAATGTGGCATACTATGACAAGTATTACTTCAACAGTCTTTTCGAGCATTTCATGTTTCCCGATGGCAGTAAGCCCGATTGGAATTCCTTGAGCTGGCTGCAGAAACGTTTCATGAAATGGTTCAATAAGGAGCGCACTAAAACTGTGCTTACTTTCCCGGTAGAGACTATGGCATTGCTGACGAAAGACGGTGATGTACTGGATAAGGAATACGGTGACTTCACGGCGGAGATGTATGCCGAAGGCCATTCTTTCTTTACCTATATGAGCGACAATGCCGATTCTTTGAGCAGCTGCTGCCGCTTGCGCAATGAAATTCAAGACAATGGATTCAGTTATACGTTGGGTGCCGGAGGTGTGTCTACCGGTTCGAAGAGTGTCCTTACCATCAACCTCAACCGCTGCATCCAGCACGCTGTAAAGTCGGGGCTGCTTTATCATTTCTTCCTTGAAGAAGTGGTAGACCTGGTGCACAAAGTGCAGATGGCTTATAATGAGAATCTGAAACAGTTGCAGAGTAAAGGCATGCTGCCACTGTTCGATGCGGGATACATCAACCTCGGACGCCAGTATCTGACTATCGGTGTGAACGGGCTGGTGGAAGCTGCACAGTTCATGGGCATAGACATCAATGATAATCCTAAATACGAAGCTTTCGTGCAGGAGATATTGAGTATTGTGGAGAAGTACAACAAGAAATACCGTAGCAAGGACCTGCTGTTCAACTGCGAGATGATTCCCGCCGAGAACGTCGGTGTGAAACATGCCAAGTGGGATAGGGAGGCCGGGTTCCAGACATTCCGCGACTGCTACAACAGCTACTTCTACATTGTGGACAAATTCCGCCTGCACGGTCGCCGCTACATCGAGCATCTGACCGGAGGCTCTGCACTGCACATGAATCTGGAAGAACATTTGAGCAAAGAGCAGTACCGACAGCTGCTCCGGGTAGCCGCTACCGAGGGCTGCAACTACTTCACCTTCAACATTCCGAACACCATCTGCAATGACTGTTATCATATAGACAAACGTTACTTGAAGGAATGCCCGAAATGTCATAGCAATAATGTGGACTATTTGACTCGAATCATCGGCTACATGAAGCGTGTCAGCAACTTTTCTCAGCCACGGCAGAAGGAGGCCGCACAAAGATACTATGCTCCGGTACACTGATTATGACATCGTATTTCAAGAGATACCGGACGAGGTGACGCTTGCCATCAATATATCCAATTGTCCCAATCGTTGCAAAGGCTGCCATAGTGCCTATCTGATGGAGGATGTGGGCGACTTGCTGACGGAAGAGAGCCTTTCCGCACTTCTCCAAAAGTATGGAAGTGCGGCAACTTGCGTCTGCTTCATGGGGGGAGATGCCGAACCGATGGAAGTGGAACGGCTGGCAAGGTTCATTTCCTCCGGGCAGGCGTTCCCTGCTGTAAAGGTAGGCTGGTACTCCGGTAAGGAGGAGCTTCCCGAAAGATTGGATACACGGTACTTCCAGTATATCAAGTTGGGACCGTACGTCGAAAGTCTTGGCGGCTTGAAATCGGAGCATACCAACCAGCGTCTCTATCGCATAGAGCAGGGAAGGATGGAAGATATTACTTACCGTTTCAGACGGTAACAGTCAATAGATATCTGTTGATATATGAAGGGAAATTTGAAAATACCAATAAATATGTAGTCTGATTTTTTGCATTGCATCCGGTTTCCATTATCTTTGCCCACGAATTGGTTCCGGATGCATGTTTCTATTATCTGGATTAAAAGGGAATCGGGTGTAAATCCCGGAC
>ERZ779953.313-NODE-313-length-14905-cov-2.45926_pt1 | contig 14905 bp, 8 predicted proteins | sample MGYA00511184_ERZ779953 | MGnify/ENA primary metagenome ERZ779953 (study PRJEB29588, sample SAMEA2163248) | human gut metagenome | biome: human gut; feature: human-associated habitat; material: faeces | place: Denmark | collected 2008/2010 ... | reverse complement strand
ATGGTGCCATAGCTCAGTTGGTAGAGCAAAGGACTGAAAATCCTTGTGTCCCCGGTTCGATTCCTGGTGGCACCACAATAAACTCCTGATTCTTAATAAGACTCAGGAGTTTTTCATTTTATAAGCATCCTACATTATAAAAAAGATATCCTGCTACTGATACATTGATCAGCAACAGGATACTCCTATTTTAGTTTTCAAATAATCAGACTATTTCAAGCTTCTGCTCCCATTCAAAATATCTTCAGGAATTTCCGCACAACGTGTATATACAGATACATCTTCCGCATTATCCTTCACAGTCCACTTCATTGTTTCATCAGTCATTTCTGAAACAATGTATTCTTTCAACGGATTATGTGAATAATCATATTCACCTGTCAAAAGATATCCCAACTCCTCGTCTTCTTCAATTTCAAAAGAGCCTGTAGACTTATGTGAATACATACTTCCCATATTTTCATACATCTCAAAAGTATGTTCCTTTCTATTAAATGTGATATATACATATTGACCTTCTTGTAAGGCTGCCCCATTAAATTCAGTCAACATCCACGTTCCATTCATAGTGGCATAATTTACCTCCTGATATACCACTGGAGCCTCTTCGTCCTTGCTACAGGCTGTTGTCATTGCCAGTAACGAGACACACATCATAATTCTGAATATGAATTTTACCATATATTCTTATTTATAAAAATTACTACTTTATATCCATACTGATTTTTATTGTCCTATCGGATGGCCGCCCTGAAATACCGTCAAGTAAAATACTGAATGATTTTTTTCCTCTTTGCTCAGAAAGTTTTTTCCCATCCAGTTCTACAATCAAGAAGCCTTCTTGCGCAGGCTCTAAAATCTCAGGTTCCGTTCGTACACTCAAGAATTCTGGAAGAAATCCCTTTACAACACCAACCTTTAAAGGAGTAGTCCCAGCATTAGCACAAGCTATTCGCTCGACCTTACGCATAGTTGACGTCACCGTCCCCATATTTAGTGTTTTAGCACGCATTTTTAAATGTCCCATGGTATACCTGTAATCCTTCCATAAAGTAGCCGAAGGAGTTACCTCTCCAGAAATTGTCAACGCCGCAATCGGCTTTTCTTCTGAGATACTGGCATAGACAAAAGCCCTGGTATAAATAGTGCCCGGCTGCCCAAAGGGATTATAAGTCAATTGGACCATCGCTTTCTCTCCTGGATTTATTATCGGAGAATCTATTTGAGCATTTGTGCATCCACATGTAGTTGTAATCTTTGTTACTACTACTTTTTCCGTACCGACATTTGTGCAAATAAAAGCGAAAACTTGCGGTTTATCATCCTCAGACAGAGTTCCTGCATTTATCTCCATACGTTCAAAGCGAAGTATTTCTTCCCCATGCTCAACCAATACAGGATTCAGCACAGCATCCAACTCCTTTTGAGAAAAGGCTTTCTGTGCCATCAAAGAAGGCACAGAAAGCAATATGGACATCCAGATAATTACAGTTCTCATAAAAACTCTATATAATTAGATTACATCCACCCGTTGCCAGTTGTTTTACGTACTGTAATCACAAATTCTTGTGTCTGTCCATCACTGCTAGTAACAGAAGCTTTGGTAGTTCCTACCTTAGTACCTTTTACCGTCAACTGATTGTTGCTCAAAGAAACCGCAGCAATACTGCTATCCACGACATTGAACTCTGTAGCAGTAACATTATCTGCATAGACTCTGTTCAAATCTACTACCTCTGTGGCATCAAGGGCTACATATACATTAGGCACACGCATAGGCTGAGCACCATAGTTACTACCATCAATATTGGCCAGTACAGCTTGTGCATCTATCAAGCCTCCGATGTTATCTCTATAAGCCGGCAAGTTCATTCTCAAATGAGGAGCAGCATCACCTACACTTCCCCAATTTTCCCAATAACTCTTCTCACCTGAAAGATTGTTACTCAAATCTCTCACCGATGCCAGCAGCAAATCTTTAAAATCCGATGCACGATAATGTTTACGTAATTTTGCAGCATACGATAAACCTAAAGCTGCTACTCCCGATACGTGCGGACAGGCCATTGAAGTTCCATCCATATAACCATACCCACTTTGGCTTGCGGTCAGATCGGAACCCTCAATAGCTGAATTCGGCATTGTAGAAAGAATAGATGCTTTTTCGCTCTTAAAAGCATTAGCGTCACCGCCTGGAGCTGCAATCAAATTTTTACTGCCACTCGGACTAACATAATTCGTATAACAAGAAGGTTTTCCAGCCGGGTCAAGGGCAGTTACACAAATAAAATCACCATAAGCTCCTGGATAGCTGACCATAGGAGCATATTCATTGCCTGCAGCAAAAACAGCAATACCTCCGTCAATTACCCCGTTAGGATCACCCGCATTATGAATAAAATATTCCAAAGCCTCTTTCTGAAGTACGACAGAACTTGACCACTCTTCATCCGAAGTAAAACCAGGAACCCCCATCAAAGGATTAATACGTCCAGATGAAGCAGACCAGCTACACTGCAAAATTACAGCTCCGTTATCCGCTGCATATTTAATGGCTTTAGCCTGATTCAAAACAGATGAACTACCATTTCCACTAAAAATCTGGCAAGACATAATCTTCACACCTGTTCCAGGAGTTCCATCACCTCCAGCAATACCTCGAATACCCACATTATTATTATCTGCTGCAATTACGCCTGCTACGTGGGTCGCATGTCCAGTATCTCCTGTTTGTGTATATGAGATATGTCCATTACCTGCAACAAAATTATAACCATATTTATCACCTGCATATCCATTACCATCCGCATCTTCATCCGACCCGAATGTTTCAGCAGGATTTATCCACATATTATTAGCAAGGTCTTCATGGTTGTACATAACTCCTTCATCCACTACGGCCACAATAATAGAAGGATCTCCCTGACATTTTTCCCAGGCTGTAGCACAATTTACATCATATCCAGCACGAGCACCCTCAACCACACTTCCGTCATTTCCGATGCCCCACTGAAGTTTCATATTTTCAGCCTGGCTACCTAACGTTTGAATAGCTTCTCTTGTAGCACTGTTCAAGCCTTTCGCTTTCTTTGCTGTATCATATCCTCTCTTTATAACCTGATTATACTCCACAGTTGCCACTTCAGAAAGCTTAGACATATCCAAGGCTACCTTATTCAAGTCCATATCCTTATCAAACTTCACTACATACCACAAATGCAAACCATTTTTACGGGTACGTTCTTCATGGCGTTGATCTACAGGAAAAACACGTTCAAAGGTATATGCTCCGGCAATATCCAGGATTTCATCTACCGAAGGAATGCTCGAACGAGTCTGTACCCCACTACGACTTAACATCTGAGCTTTTTCAAGCACTTCTTCCACTTCCGGTTTAAATTTGATGAGAAGCTCACCTTCCACTGCTTCATCAGCCAAACCAGATATAGGGGCTACCGTGCTTTCTTGCACACCCGATTCTAAGAACATGTCAGAATCAGAACAAGAAAACAATCCCATAGCACTCACAAGAGCCGCAAAAATATATTTTTTCTTCATTTTTAATCGTTTAATTCTTGAACCATGCAAGCTCCGGTCCGTAAATCAGCAGACCGGAAGCTTTACAAAGTTCTATTTTATATCATTCCACAAAAATTATTTTAACGAAATTAATTCCCCTCTTCCGATTCATCTGTTATCTGAGGTTTTCTTTTAGGATACATCTCATAATAACTCATCTTTCTCGTTATGCCATCATCTTCCAATCCATAGTTACTCAAGTTTGTAGGCTCATTACTAAACGTCGTAATAACCTCACCTTTTGTATTCTTAGCTTTTGAAGCCGTAGTGCTAAGTTCCTGCTGGAAAATCATAGTAAACGGATCCCAGAATGTAAGATACGGATGATATAATATCCAATCAGGCAGCTTTCCAGTCATGAAGTTCAGGTTCAAAGAAAGACTCTTCATCTTCGGCCAAACCCTGGGAGCTCCTCCATTTGCCAACAAATATTTTTTAGCATCCTGAATTGAAATGGTGTCCTTATACGCAGCATTCTGGATATAGCTTTCCGTATAAACCTTATCTGCACCAAGAAGCTGTTTAACTTCTGCATCCGAAGGCAACTGTCCATCAAGCATATTCAGTGACAATGACAGACATTCAAGCTCTTCCCATTTCAACAATTCTTTGAAATAAGAGTTATTATACCCTTCTGCCGGAGTAAGAAATCCTGCTCCAAAACCTGTAGTCCAACGGAAACCTAACTTTTCATCTTTCTTATCCGTATAGGCTGAAAGGTCTTTCGTCGTGTCATAACGATTTATCTTATTCAGATACAAATTGCGCAAATGTGGGAAGTTCTCCCGAGTAATACTCTCAATACCTAAAACTTTTACTCCATTTATAGTACTGCCAGACTTACCCATCACCTCAAAGTTATTACTACTCAAATCCAAAGAGATAAGTGTCTTTCCAAATTCCGTAAAGTTTGCCGGAAGGCCTACTAAACCATAAGCACGTACAGTAAGTTTACGCAAGTTACCATATTTCACCAGGTCACAAATCTCATTTCCCAATACAATATTCTTTAAGAATGTATTAGAGTTTCCTGAGAAGGTAATTGATTCTGCAGTTTTAAGATATTTCACTTGATAAGGAAGCGACTCCTCTGTCTCGAATAAAGTAAACTCTACAGATTTCAAACGGCCAACCAATTCTTTAGGCACTGGAGCAGAGTAATTAATCGTTCCATCTGCCTCTATCTTGATGTATTTATCAGTAGTTTCCCAAAGCTCTACACCTTTCCAGTATCTCATATTCTCACTGGCATCCCAAGCGAACAAACCGTTCATACTACTGTAAATAGAGAGAATAGCCAAAGAGTCACCAGCTCTGTCATCAGTGATTACCGGAGCAGCTTTCTGAGTAACGATCAATTTTACCGCTCCATCTCCTTCCGTATCAGATGTTTCCTGTGGAGTAATAATCACTTCAGCAGTACGTGCTGTTTCACTCATGTTGACATCCCAGTCAAAATGCAATTTCAACAAACGCGGACGATCACCATATTCATAATTAGGGGTCTCTTTCTTGTATGTCAACCATTCCTTGTCTGAAACGGTTCCGTCTTCAGCCGGCAAGTTGTTGACTTGTACATCAAAATTCACATTGGCCATCATTGTAACCTCAAAGAAACGCTCCTCCAGTTTTGCTGAATTCTCTACAGAAATCGTTCTGTCTTCTTCACTTACAAAGATACCTTTTGCATATCCCATCTGCATTACTTTTACAGTAGTTGCAGAAGTCTGACCTGCCGCCATAAAAGTAATAACACCTTCGCGCGGCTCTGCCACTACAGATGAGTCTACTAAAACTTCGCAAATAGCCGATCCTTCGCCATTAGAAGGGCTAAACTTCAGCCAAGAACTTTCTGAAGTTCCCTGCCATTTGACATTGCCTTTTATCTCCAGCAATTCGCTACCACCATCGGCCCCGATAGCAATCTCCGTCTTATCAATAGAGAATTCTGACACGACATTGTCTTCTTCCTTACAGGATATCGCCAATACCATGCAGGCCGAAATAATCATTATAGTATTAAAAAATCTTTTCATACATTATTTCTTAAATTATTCCAAAGTCAGATAATCACATCCACGAATATCTTGTGTCGTATCATAAATCAGCAAATACATGCCAGCCTTGATATAAGGACAAACAGATGATACATTAAGAATGAGGTTAGGGTTATCACTTACATCGAGTGTATTAATAAGATACGAAAGTTTTTCTGTCTCAGGAACCTTTCCAATATCATTTCCACCCAAAAGCAATGCACGCAAGCCTTTGTGGTTACCAATATTTGTAGGCCATTCCTTATATACACGGTTACCGTCATCATCACGCTGGTTACGCATAATCAAGGTATTCAGATAAGAAATATTTGCCAATCCCCATGGGAATGCCGAGAACTGATTTCCGCTTATATCAATACCATATAAGTGTGGCATTTTACTTCCGTCCAAAGCATCTGGAAGCTTTTCCAAGCGATTATTCGACAGGTCAAGACTTGTCATCATATACACTTTATCACCCTTCAAATGCTCATTGGTAAACTTATTGATTTTGTTTCCACTAAGATTCAGCACTGTCAATGGAGAATTATGCTCAAACAACGCACCCGGGAACTCTGTTAATTCATTGCCAGCCAAAGACAAACTATTCGTATTGATACCCTTATCTGTCTTTACTTCTTTAATCTTATTATAAGAGAAGTCAATGGAAGCCATTATATAAATTGACTTGGCATCAAATATATCTGGAAATTCTGTCAGTTCATTGTGTGAGAAAGACAGTGATTCCACATCATCCATACCACAGAATATACCATTTTCATCTGTAGCAATACTTTCAATCTTATTATAATCAAAGGTACCCTGAACCAAGTTCACATCTTTTCCAAAAGCAGGAAGTTCTTCCAACTTATTGTATATCAAATCAATCTTACCCAACTTTTTCATTTCAGAAACTTCCTCTGGTAATCTTGGTCCGATATTATTATAACCTAAGTAAAGAATCTGTAACGATTTACCAGCATCACCTTTTGCTATTTGTTTAATTCCTTCTGGGAACGCTGCCGCTAACTGAGGATTCATTGCCATATTCAGCTGAGTCAGATTCTTCATTCGAGCCAACTGAAGAGGGAAAGCTTTCAAGTTTGGGCAGTTGTAAATTTCAAGGTCTGTACAACTTTCCAAATCACCCAAAGCTTGAGGTAACTTTTCAATAGGTGAATTGGCAATATACAATATTTCAAGTTTCTGTAACTTACCAATCTCTTCACTGATGCCCATAATACCATTAGTCAAGTCACCATGGATTATATCCTTGGGCTGTACTATGGATTTCTTGATAGCTGGTTGCCCAGATTCTACCATACAGCGTTGCATTTGCACATCCCAGTCCTGTCTGGAGTCACGCAATGCAAAATTATCCATATAGTCAGAACGAAGTTCTTCAAGAACTGCAGGAGTCAAGCCACCCTTTAAATCAGCCAACGGATTTTCCCCGGGGCGCAATTTATCATTGTGTGTACCCAAAGCCAGACTTTGAAGTTCTGTAAACTCGCCAATCACATCAGGTACCTCTCCTGTCGGATTAAAATCACCAATAGACAAACCTATCACACGACCATTCTTGTCAAGGCTTACTCCCGGCTGGTCGCCCCACATGTCCACATCTTTATTTTCAAAATCCCAGTTAGTTCCTTGCGGATAGCTTTCACCTACATAAGACCAGTTTGGGCCTCCCAGCTGCTCCCACAAAGTACGAAGATTATAATAATCTTTTATGTTTGCAGCTGTGTCCAATATAGTAACTGGCACTTTAACTTCCGTTTGCTTGTTATCAGTGACCGTAAATGTAGCCTCACCTAATACTTCATCATTAAAATATTGCAGAAGTTCCGTACGGTTATATGCCGCGTACGAAAGAATCTTGTAATTTCCAGCCTCAGCTATAACAAGCGTATCAATTCTCCCCACAGAAGTACGATAACCTATGCCCTGACCATCAAAGTCTTCTACATACGTTACCTTCAAAGACTTAAACTCCTGGGTTTCCTTCGTATCCATATTCTGCACCTTTATGTCCACTTTATTAATATCACTAAACGGATAAGGTTCAGAATCACTTGCACCACGAGATAGCTGAATATTTTTTATCAATTCAAACTTTACTATACCTTTACCAATCGCATCCACCAGTAAGTCTTGCATAACAAGCCCACCACTTACAATCGTAAAGGTTGTTTTTTCAGACGGGATACCGGCAAAAATAGGTTCATTCTCCGCTCTATCATAAAGATAAAAACCTACCACGGTATATTCACCCGGCTGTAATTCCAGTTTGTCACTACGCAAACCATATTCTGCACTTTGTTCATCATACGCATGCAACATAAGTGTCTGAGAGAAGTCATAATCATTGCTTCTCAACACCACTTTCACTTTATTTGCCTCATAAAGTGAATCAAGTACATTTCCACCTGCACGAGAGGCCTCATCTTTTACATAAGATGCGCTCTTGTACACTTTAAACTGTACATAACCGTTACCAGCCTGAAACACTTCCTTATCATCAGTACAAGCAGCACCTATTATTGTAATTAACAATATTACAAAATAGTTTAATAAGGATCTTTTTATTATGTTTCTCATTTTCATTATTTTATTTCACGCTTAATTAATAAAACGACCATATCTTCCATTCCTGTAGAGTTATAGTACATTATCATTACTGATAAAGGATCTACAATTTGACCTGTTTCAAAATCAACTTCAGTTCCACTCTTTTCTGTTATACCTGTTAATGAAAATGCACTTCCCATCATGCTATAATCTACTTGCACGTTAGGCCAAACAGGTGTACATTGCCAGTTATAATAACCACCGTATTGTTGATACATCTCAGAAGAAGTTATAATAAACGTATCGTAAGCAACACCACTCGGCAATTCACATTCATATATTTTATCCGTGCCATATTTCTCAACAAGACTTAAGTCCGGATTCTCTATTTTAGAGAATGCAACAGGAGTAGATTCTCCGCAATCCACCATAAATTCATCTGTCAAATTCAGATTAGATTGCTGCTCTAACCCTATTAATACATATTTCCCAGCTGCCTCGGTAAAGTCGTTATCTGCAGTCAACAAATTATCACGGCCAATAATATTTAAAGTATCTGTCGGTATAACCAAAATAGCACCTTTCCGTTTCTTTGATGTAGAATTCTCTATTACAGAAACCCTCGCAGTTCTAATCTCTACTCCTTCATTTGATTCTATTGTGGCATTTATCCATTTTGATTCACCATCCATCAGACGATATTGATTATCTGAAAAACCTTCAAAATACAAGACTTCATAATCATTTCCATTTATCAATACATCTTGCATAACCAAAGGAGCATCAAACTCATCAGATTCACCCGTCATACTATTGGATGTAGAATATTTACTTCCATCAGAATTGAAAATCCATCCACCCCAAGGGTTCTTATCTGAGCTAACTCTATCAATACCATAAAAATTCACTGGTATATTGACAAAATCATCAGCTCCTGTTCTTTTTACTTTTATATTCCCTTTTTTAGCAAAGGCACTAAAAGCATTCTTTACAGTGACAGTAATATTTCTCGAACGAAATCCAATACCTTTCAGGGGAGCTTCATCTACCACTAACCATTCAGGATATTCTTCAATAGTCCAATCATAATTGGTAGTAAAATCAATATTTACTCCTTTTCCTATTTCCTTATAAGAGAATGGTATTAGATTTTCCTCTGAAAAATAATTTCCATTAGCATCTACCACCCATAATCCTTCTCCCTGACGAGTCAGTTTTGCAATGACTTTTTCCACATCACCCTGCTTCAAGGTGATTTCAGCCTGCATTTCTCCATAATTCAACATGTCTTCATTTACAGACACCTGTACGGCTTGCTTTCCTGCCTGCCCGCTAATAGAAGTCATTCCATTAGAGAATCTACACCACAAAGTTGAAGAATACAGTTTCCAATCCATTGAGGCATCAAAAACGATTTCAACAGACTCTCCCGCTTTCACTGAGAGGATTTGTTCTTCCTCCGGGAAAGAAGGAGTTACAGGTGCCCCCTCATCCTCAGAACAAGCTACAACCATCGCAGCTACAGCTATAAGCCACATTTTTGATAATATGTTTATATATTTCATACGTCTATTCTTTTGACATTACGTGTTAATATCCTTGTTTCTTCAGATAATTATATTCCTCTTCAGAAATCCATTCAACTACAGTCGGGTATGTACCTATCGGACCAGCTGACTCATATCCCTCCACATAGAAAGTGTGATACAGCAGAGCAAAACCCTGACATACATTAAAGTATGAAACCGCTCCTGTATAAGGCACAGCCAGAACCATGTCTGTTCCCAATACCGCTCCACCACTAATCTCTGACAACTTGGTAACCGCTTGAGTTTCCATTTCCACCTTGGGTTCAAGGGGTTTCTGCGTATTAAAACTGATTTTCAGATCCATTCCATCCAGGAAGAAGTCATTAATAATAACTCCGTTTTCTTTTTCCGGATCTTGCTCTACAGTTACCAAACGGAATTCTGTTGCCTGCATATAATCCGTAAAGAAATTGGAAGTGACTTTGGCATATCCTACAAAACGCTGAATGTCAAACGGGCAAATCTTGACAAACTGCACCTTTGTTTCATCCCCATATATATCCCAGATTTTTTCTTGTGGCGCAACCAGTCTCAGATTGATACCCAAAGAGTCTGTATCCTCAAAGTTCTCATAGAAGCCTTTGATTTTTACAGAAGAAGCCAGCTCTCCTGCCTTAATGGTAACAGAGTTTGACTGCAGTTCATAGTGTAATCCTTCAATGGCATTACTTCCCTTATCGACCACCTCTACAGCATACGTGCGATCATAATCACAGGCCGTAGTAGCAGATATAGGAATATCATAATAGGTCTCTGAGTTTTGTATAGCAATGGTCTGCAACGAATCAGAGAACATCACATAGTCAGGACCTGCATAGGAAACACGGTCTTCACTGCATCCAACAAACAATGTGGCAGCAAAGGCAAATATTCCCAGTTTTCCGAAAAATCTTTTCATCGTTATTCCTTTATATTATTCGTTATTTATTACTTTCATTCGGTTCAATGGCAGAGCCCGGCAAGTCAAGCTCATGCTGCGGAATCGGCCATACAAACAACGGATTGCCTGCCTCAATCTTCAGACTACTTCCATCGCTCACACTTTGTTCCTGAGGTTTACGTTCAAAGCCTTTTCCCCAACGTTTCAAATCCTGCAAGCGGAATCCTTCCATGAACAACTCACGAAGACGCTCTTTGTCAATTTCATCCAGCCAGTTTTCTGAAGTCAAAGTAGCAGAGCCATATGTTTGGTAGCGTGCCTGGCGCAAAGTAGAAATGTCTGCAGATGCCTTTGCAAAGTCTTCTTTCTGGCAATATGCCTCTGCACGAATCAGATACTGTTCTGACAAACGGAATACTTTCGGCATATTCACATGATAAATACGGTAATTAGAAACAAATTCCATATTTCCATAATACTTCATCAGCAATGGCCAAACCAAGCCATGAGAATATCCGGTCGGCATATCCTGGAAGAAAGAAGCATAACGCAAGTCATTTCCCTCATACGTGTTCAGTGCAGCTTGTCCAGGTACATAATCCGGACGATAACTGATTTCATCAAAGTTCAAGAACACCTGTCCCAATTTTCCCCCATAAGATGTAGGAAGAAAGCCTACTTTCCAGATAGTCTCAGTAGAAGCATCATATTTCCACATATAGTCATAATATGACATATCGTTTGTATAGACCGTAGTGGCACTTGAGAGCAGATACAAATCACTGTCTATCAGCTCAGAAGAATACTTAATCGCATTATCCCAGTCCTGCATATAGAGGTATACACGAGCCATCAGTGCCTGCACCGTAAATTCATTGAAATAAGGTGAATCATAATAATCAGATGCCACAAGCGTAGTACCCTCCTCCGGCTCCATATAATCGTATGCTTTTGCCAAGTCGTTCAGAACAAACTGATAAGAATCATACAAAGAAGCACGCTTCATTTCACCCGGATTAGAATAGCTTGATACCAGCACTACCCCCAGCTCATCTTTAGCCGTAGCAGGATCGTAGGCTTTACAGAAACATTTGATTAATTCTGAATAAGCCAGAGCACGGGCAAAATGCACCTCTCCCTTATAGGCTTCCAGTTTCTCGTAAGCATCATCATCCACAATGTTATTCTCCCACTTAGCCACTTGCTCAAAGAAGAAGTTACAGTCACCTATCACTTTGTAAAGTGAACCGTAAACAGCTTCAATATCCGCATTGGTAGGATTGATGTTCCAGCGCCAAATATCACCATAAGCATTGGAATAGCCATTTACTGCGTATACCAAATCAGACTGGATATCAGGTAACAAAGTCAGATTACCACTATACAGATAACGACTCATGAAGTCTGAGTAAATTCCCATGACAGCCTGATTGGCTTCTTCCACTGTAGTAATGGATTGATCGGCCAGAATAGCATGTGTAGGGTCCTTGTCCAAACATGAAGTAGAGAACAACATCGCCGCTACTCCCAATAAATATATTTTAAAGTTTCTCATCGTTGTCTTCAGCTTTTAAAAGTTCAACTCTACGCCCAAAGTAAACTGACGTGACATAGGATACTGTGCACGGTATATATTAGCAGAGAATTCCGGGTCAAGTCCGGTAAACTTAGTAAATGTCAATAAGTTCTGTCCTTGTACATATACACGCGCTCCGTTAAAGAATTTCGTACTTTTCAATACACTCTGAGGCAGATTGTAAGAAAGCATCAGGTTCTTCAAACGCAAGAAAGAAGCATTTTCCAGGTAATGCGTATCAAACTGAGGTGTGATTCCGTGGCGAGGAATATCTGTCACATCTCCTGGTTCTTTCCAGCGGTCATAAAGCAAACGTTTTGACTGGTTGTAAGATGTATACAAACCATTACTTTCATCCATAATACGGTCATTGTTGTAAGCCCAACGGTCTGCCATCCAGCTGAACTGTGCAGAAAGCATCAAACCCTTCCATGAAAGTGTTGTTCCGAAACCGCCCTGCCAAGGAGCAATGAAACTCTTTCCTTCAATCAACACACGGTCTTCTTCGCTGAACACATTGGTTATTTCACCGTCTTTAGTATACCAGAGTGCATCTCCGTTCGCCGGATTCACACCTGCATAACGTACCATGTAGAAGTTTGCTACGTCATGTCCCACTGCATACATGTTTACGTTACTGTCTACATACTGATCAATTCCGTTATAAAGTTCCGTAAGCTTGTTCTTATTAAAAGATGCATTGGCAAATACATTCCATGTAAAATCTTTTGTACGGATAATGTCTGCATCTACCGACAATTCGATACCACGGTTAACCATTGCACCTACATTGTCCCAATAAGATCCGTAACCTCCATCGGCATAGCTCACAGGCACTTGCATCAACATGTCAGTAGTCAGCTTATTATAAAATTCGGCTGTAAAGTTTATGCGGTCAAAGAAGCCTAAACGCAATCCGACGTTAGTAGTCCAAAGTTTCTCCCAAGTAAGGTTTTCATTTCCACGCTGTGACGGTTTAATTCCTGTTTCACCCAGATAGTTTGAACTACCTGTCACCAAGGCCAGATGTTCATAGTTAGAAATAGAAGAGTTACCAGAAGTACCGGTACTGAATGTCAGCTGAGCATTGGTAAGCCAGTCATAACCCTCAAAGAACTCTTCCTTCTTGAAGTCCCACATCAGACCTACAGACCAGAAACCAGCCCAACGATTGTCTTTACCAAAACGTGAAGAAGCATCTGCACGTACAGAGAAATCTGCATAGTACTTGCCATCCAGGTTATACTCACCACGACCGAAGAAAGACAAGAAAGCATATTCTGTGGTAGAATCACCCCAAGAACCAGCAAATGAACCTGACGAAAGATTTACCAACGCATCATTATTCTGCTTGCTTGTAGTTACATTGAAGTTTTCAGAATGATAATTCACCCCTTCCTGACCCAGCATAAAGTTGAAATCATGTCTGTCTTTCAGGTTAAAGCGATAATTAACCGTATTGGTAATGGTCAGAGTCAGATTATCTAACGATGAGCGTCCGGCACTACCTAATCCTGCATTCAGAGAATAACTTGGAGTAGAAGTAGAGAAAGCTGTATCATGTGAATAATCCGCACCAAACTGAGAACGAATTGTAAGTCCTTCAATTGGAGTCACTTCAGCGAAAACCGATGATATCACCTTATAGGTTTTATATGTAATCGGATTGTTTGTCAACCATTCAATAGGGTTCACTCCACTTCCTTTCCAAGTTCCATCATTGGTAGAAGCCAAAGAACCATCCTCATTGTAAGGATTCCAGTAAGGCAACATAAAGTGCGAAGCTGAAATCGGCGCATAAATGGCATAATCTCCATCCACAGCCTGCTGTGTTTCCTGATAGGCAAGCATAGTGCTTGTTCCCAGTTTCAACCATTCTTTTGCACGGTTTTCTACATTGGCACGCACATTATAACGACGGAAAGAAGAACCGAAGGTAATACCATCCTGATCGAAGAATCCTCCTGAAACATAATAGTTCGTTTTCTCGGTAGCACCATTCACGGCGAGTTCGTAACTCTGAGTCGGAGCATTGTTGTTAAACACTTCATCCATCCAGTTTACGTCTATACCTTTTACCTTATCATAATACTCCTCACCAAGGTCAAGGCCAATTTCTTTTTCATACTGTATACGTTCTGCCGTATTCATCATGTCCCAGTTACTTCCAGCCAGCTGTGAGAATCCCCACTGACCACGGAAAGTCACATTAGCATCTCCTACATTACGTCCACGCTTGGTTGTAATCACCACTACACCATTTGCGGCACGAGCACCATAGATAGAAGTAGAAGAAGCGTCTTTCAACACTGAAATGCTTTCAATGTCGCTAGGGCTGATTGAATTAAAACTTGATGATTCTACAGGTACCCCATCTAAAATAAACAAGGGAGTGGTACCAGAGTTAATAGAGTTTGTACCACGGATCTGGAAAGTAGCTGCGCGGCTGGGTTCACCGGAAGCTGCCATCACGGTCAAACCCGGTGTCTGTCCCTGCAATGCCTGGTCAAAGCTGGCAGTAGGCACATTTTCCAGTTTCTCACTTTTCACAGTCGATACAGAACCGGCAATGGTACCTTTCTTACGCACACCATACGCCACGACTACCACATCGTCAATCATCTGTGAATCGTCCAACATCGTTACATTCAACACACCGGTACGTGAATTC
>ERZ779953.300-NODE-300-length-15120-cov-1.88682_pt1 | contig 15120 bp, 7 predicted proteins | sample MGYA00511184_ERZ779953 | MGnify/ENA primary metagenome ERZ779953 (study PRJEB29588, sample SAMEA2163248) | human gut metagenome | biome: human gut; feature: human-associated habitat; material: faeces | place: Denmark | collected 2008/2010 ... | reverse complement strand
CTTCCGTCAAGTTGAAGTTGTACTCTCCACCCAGCACGCCCTTGAATCCGGCGGTGTGGGAGAGGGTGAAGGTGGGCGCATCCAACGATACGGGCACGCGGCGCTGTTTGGTGTTGACGAAGGTTTCACCAGGAGCGTAACGCAGGGTCACACCCAGCTCGGTAGTGGTGATGTCGTGCACCAGCGTATTCTTTTCATCCCACTGTCCGGGTGTTTCTCCGTTGTTCTTCCAGTATTGCAGTTGCCCCGCAGGCTGGTCGTTGCGGTGGCGTGCCATGGCCTGTACGGAGAAGCCGGTATTGGTCTCCAGCTCGTAGGTCAGCGTGGCGTCGCGCATGTAGGACATTTGGTCTACCGTAGTCCATTTCCAACCGACAAACAGGTTGTCCTTGTCCGTGGCGAGGTACTTGTCCATGGGAGACATCACGTCGTAGGTGTACTTGAAGGCGATGTAGTGCTTCGGGAACTCCCACAATACGTATTCTCGTTTGTTGAAGGAATAGGCCACCTGCCCGGAGTAGAACCATTTCTTGTCCTTGGTTCCGTAGGCACCGTAACCGCTTAGGCTCCAATGCGGGTCGAGGTTACCGGTCGTCATGCCGCTCAGACGGAAGCGCGTGCCGTTGACGTAGTTGCTGGTTATCATTGTATTGATAGGGCCGAAGTCGAACTTGCTGGGATGGTTCTTGCTGCCCGTCTCCACGAAGTTCTCAATCAAGGCTTTCGCCCCGAAGATGACGTACTTGAAGCCGGGAATCTGTTCGATGCGGTTCATGAATACGTCCATCGTGCTCTCCTTCTTGGTGAGGGGCACTTGGCGCACTTTCGCCCAATACTCGTCGCTCTTGGCAAGCATGTTCGCCTCCTTGATGACATTTCCTTTCAGGCGGAAGAGGCGGGGTTCTATCTCCGTGAACTGATAGTCGCTGTATTTGGTGGTCCGTTGCACTTCCAGGCCTTGGATGCCTTTCACAAAGTGCAGTTCCACGGTCATGTCGTCATCGGTCAGCACCCAGTTTCCGTCGGGCAGTTGTTCGAACTGCTGCACGATGTCGAGGTTTTCCACGAAGTTGACACCCGTCTTCTTGGGCAGGTTCATGGTACATTTCTTCACGGCATAGGTGGAGTCCTTCACCACGTAGAGGTGCCCCGTGAAACCGAAGTCCTGTGGGTTCTGGGGAACGAAGGTGAGGTGCACGCACTCCTGCCTATCCACCATGAGCGTGTCCATCAAGTAGTATTTGTAGAAGCTGATGGCTCCGCGGCCGATGGGGCTGACGAAGCGGCGTTGCAGCAGGCGGATGTCGTCGTCATAGATGTTGATGTCGGAAAATACGTCCGTAAGGATGGTCCCCAGCATGTCTCCGGTGTTGAAGAACTCTTCGATACCGGTGGAGTTCATACCTTCGATGATGGTCTTTTCGCTTTTGGGGCTTTTACGGAAAATGGTCTTGCTGGCCGTCTCCTTGATGGAGATGGGTAGAATCATTTTGTTGGTCTTGGGTGATACCTCCACCTGGTCTTTGAAGAAGGAGAATTTCTTGTAGATGCCTTTTTCCATTTTGTCAGGGGTGACGTCGTTGAGCGACATCTTCATCTTTTCGTACTTCTGGTACTGGTAGTAGTCGTTCTCTTCCAGTTTCAGCGCCTTCTTGTTCTCGATGACCTTCTTCATGAACTCCACGGCGGGGTTGTTCTTGCGGGAATATTTCTCCTTTTTGGGCTTCACCACGACCTCGGAGAGCATGATGTCATCCGATTGCAGTTTGACGTTCAGCACCCGGGTGCCGGGTTTCAGTTTTACTTTCTTGGTGATATAGCCTACGGCGGAGAACGTCAGCTCATCCCAGCCTTTGCGGGTTTCCACCTGGTATTCACCGTTTGCGTTGGAGATGCCGCCTACACCTTTCCCTTCATACTGTACGGTGATGTACATCAGCGGTTCGTTCGTGAGGGAGTCTGTGATGACACCCTTTATCTGGGCGGATGCGCTGATGGAGACGAACAGTGACAGCAGGAAAAGGGCGTAAATTGTATATCTTTGCTTCATAAGTTACAGATAATTCGGGTGCAAAGTTAACAAATTAAGGTTAATCAAGAAGCAAATATAGACTAAAGAAACGGGAGATATGGTTAAATGAACGTGAAAGTCGTATGTCTTGTTTGCCGGATACAGATAAAAAACGTACAGAATCCTTATAGAAAAGTTGCCGGATATAAAGGATAAAGTTGCACAACGTATGGAGAAAGTTCTATCCCAAGCCTTGGGATAGAAAAACCCAAGCTTGGGATAAGCGTCCGTAGGTTTGGGATAGACGTTTGCAAGCTTGGGATAGAATTTATGGAGGATTATGAATTGTTGCCGTTCAGTAGTGTCTGTACGATGCGTTCCGCCGTTCGTCCGTCCCAGCGGTCGGGCAGGGTGGTGTGCTTCCATTCTCCGTGCAGCAGCTTGTCGAGCGAGGCGGAGAGAGCGAAGGAATTTTCGCCTACCAGCTCGTTGGTACCGATGCGCCAGGGTTCGGCATAGGTATTGAGGGTGATGCAGGGGACGTCGAGGAAGGTAGCTTCTTCGGCGATGTTTCCCGAGTCGGTGACGATGCCCCGTGCCTGGTTGATGAGGAATCCGAAGTGCAGGTAACTCTGCGGAGGCAGGATGTGCAGGTTGGGAGCATTCACTTCCAGCGACTTCACCGCCTTTTGCACGTAGGGGTGTAGCGGAGCGACGATAGGCATGCCGCCGGCCTTCTCGATGACGGTCTGGAGCAGGGAGTGCAGTACGGCTTTCTTCTCCAGCAGGGCGCGGCGGTTGAGGGTGAGCAGCAGGTAGTTCCCTTTCCGCAGGCCGAGGCTGGAGAACCACATGGGCTGCACCAGGCGGTGGCGGTTGAAACGGATGGTGTCAATCAGTATGTTGCCCACGTAGTGGATATATTCGGGTATCATGCCCTCCTGGTTGAGGTTGCGGTTGGCCACCATGCCGGCGGTGAAGAGATAGTCGGAAATGGCGTCCACGATGGTGCGGTTCACCTCGCGGGGCATGTTCATGTCGAAAGAGCGTGTGCCGGCTATGACGTGCGCCACCTTCAGTCCGCGCTTCTTGGCGACGATGGAGCAGCTCATAGTGGAGGTCATGTCATCTACCACCAGTACGACTTGTGCCGGATGCCCGTCCAACTCCCGCTCGAAGGCGAGCATGATGGAGGCTGCCACCTGCGAGTGGTTGTGTCCGGTGACACCGAGGTAGGCATCCGGTTTCCTCATGGAAAGGTCGGAGAAGAGCGAGGCATCCAGGCTGGTGTCATCCTGCGGACCGGTGTAGACGATGCGGTAGGAGATGTTCTTTCCTGCCTCTCTGGCGGCGTCGATGGCGCGGCAGATGGGGGCTATTTTCATGAAGTTGGGGCGTGCGCCCGATACGATTGTTATTCTCATTGTCGTAGTTGGTGAAAAATGATACGACAAAAATACGTTTTCTTAGGGAAATTATTTGTTACTTTGCCTATTATTTTCAGAGTGTCTGTTGAAAATACACACTTATTCAATGTTTAATTTATAATTTATAATTTTTAATTCTCAAAGTGATAATGCCAACATTTGTTCAGATACTCGATTTCATTGGCACATTTGCCTTTGCCATCAGTGGCATACGCCTGGCCTCGGCCAAGCGGTTCGACTGGTTTGGAGCGTATGTGGTGGGTTTTGTGACGGCCATTGGTGGCGGTACGATACGCGACCTGTTGCTGGACGTCACCCCGGGCTGGATGACGGATCCCATTTACTTGATTTGTACCGGACTGGCCTTGTTGTGGGTCATCCTCTTCGGTAAACATCTCATCCATCTGCACAATACGTTCTTCATATTCGACAGTATCGGCCTGGCACTGTTCACGGTGGTCGGCGTGGGCAAGAGCATCGCGCTGGGCTATCCCTTCTGGGTGGCCATCATTATGGGCAGCATCACCGGGGCTGCGGGAGGTGTGATACGTGACGTATTCATTAACGAAATTCCGCTGATATTCCGGAAGGAGATTTATGCGATGGCTTGTGTGGTGGGAGGAACCTTCTACTGGATGTGCCATCTTCTGGGGATGGAGTCTTTCGTGTGTCAGATTGTGGGCGGTGTGACGGTGTTCGTTACCCGCATACTGGCGGTGAAGTATAGGATTTGCCTGCCTATCCTTTCGGGCAATGAAGAGGAGCAGGAAGGGTAGTCCGTTATCTGCTGTCTGAGAATCTCAGGGATTTTCCGGTGAAATTCCGGGCAATGTGCAAAAGAACTTCAGGTGTTAAAAATAAGATTCCCCGGCATTTGGAACCGAAATGTCGGGGAATCTTTCATATTCCTCGTTCCCCTGATAAGGGGGAAGGAGGATGGGATTGCTAAAGGGATAAAACAAGGTTAGAACAATGCATCCTTCGTGTTGAAAAGTTTGCGTTCGTTCAGTTTCACTACCTTGCCGAATTTTTCCAGTCGCTTCAGGTCAATGTTCTTTGGGTTGCCCATGATGGAAATGCAGTAAGGTTTGTCTTTGATGTTCTCTTCGTAGAATTTCACGATGTCGTCAAAGGTCAGTGCATCTACTTTCGGCAGGTTTTCCTTTGCTGGGTCGTCTGTGTAGCCTCTGTAGCCCAAGTCTACCAGTTCCATGGCTTTGTTGCGGAAGCTGGGGTGACTGGTCAGCATGGCTTGGCGGAGGTAGCTCTTGATGTTGTCGATACGTTCCGGATTTTTCGGCATGTCGTTGACGAGACCCATCAGTACGTCCAATGCATCGTTTGCCTTGTCGTTCTGGGTACCGATGTAGCCGCGCAGATAACTTGCTTTTCCGGCTATGCCTTGCGTGCCGACGAATGCGTAGGCTGTATAGGCCATGGAGCGTTTTTCGCGGATTTCGTTCAGAACGATGCCGGTGAAGTCAAGACCGAAGTATTGGTTGAATGCGCTACGCAGCACGTCGTCCTTTTTGTCAGCCTTCTGCATCGGGATGTAGAGGTGGATTTGGGCTTGTTCTGCATCGTTGTTAGGCAGGAAGTAGACGGTGTTTTCGGTCACCGGCATCATGTCCTTTGCCTGTGGGGAGTTGGACGGGCGTTCGTTGGCCACCAATGGGAGGTTCTTGCTCAGGATATCGTATACTTGGTCGAAGGGGAGTGTTCCGGTGAAGAACACCTTTGCCTCGTAGTTGGAGGCGCGGTTGATGTCGCCCGTCAGTTCTGAAATCTGTAATTCGTAAATCTCCTTGTCGGTCAGTTCCTTGATGTAGTCTGATTTCTCTCCGTAGAGCATGTACTGCCGCAGTGCTTCGTTCAGGATGCTGACGTTGTCTTTGCGCTGCTGGCGCATACCCATTGCCGAACCTTTCAGACGTGCCAGTTGCTTTTCGTCCAGTTTTGGCATCAAAATTTGGCGTGAAAGTAGCTGGCAGGCTTGCGGCAGGGTGGCTTCGTAGCCCTCCATGATGATGTAGAGGTTGTCATCATCGGCTGTCACGTGGCAGGTTGCGTTCAGCTTGCTGAGTTCTTCTTTCAACTCTTGCGGTTCGTAGGCCCCCATGATGCCTGCGTTGTTCATCAACTGGGCGGCATAGCCAAGTTTTGGGAATTCGCGTTCACCGGCTCCGTATTGTACAACCAACTGGAATACGTTATTCTCCTTGTTGGGTGTGTAGTACATCTTTGAACGGTCGTTCAGTTGCTTGATTTGCACTTCGCCGTAGTCTGCGAATTTCTCCTCCATCTGTCCGATGGGCAGGTTTTTGAATTGTGTTGCATAGAGCGATTCTTTTCCTATCGGAGGTTCTACGGGTTTGTAACCCGGCTTCTCAATCTTGGCGTTCTTGTCAGGCTTTCCTTTTTCGATATATAGGGCCAGGTAATTGTCTGACAGATATTTCTTGGCTACTCGCTTGATGTCGTCAGTGGTGATGGCCATAATCTTGTCCTTGTAATTGAGTATGTCGCCCAAGTCCTGCTCGTTATAGAAGGCGTTCATCAGTATCATGGCCTTGTCCTCGTTCGACTCCATTTCCAGGTCGAACTGGCGGCATTTCTCGGCTTTGATGGCATCAATTTTCCAGTCCTCGAATTCTCCGTTGGCGATTTGCTGGATGGCTTTCAAGGCTTTCTTTTCGGCGCTCTTGGTAGACTCGAAACGGCGCTGGTTTTCGTCGTAGAGTGGAATGGCCGCTACGATGGCGCGTCCTTGTTCGCGGAAAGTACGGGTGTAGGCTCCGGCGCTGGTCAGTTCACCGTCCAGTACCAGCTTGTCCATAGTTCCGGTCTGACTGTTGTTGTTCAGCAGTGCCAGGGCGATGTCCAGAGCGTCTTCGTCGGGATGTCCGGCAGGTACTCCATTGAATACCATTGCCACTTGCGGGTAGAATCCTACTTTAGCCGAATACTGTTTGCGGCCCTTTATTTCGAGGTTCTGGTAGACCTTGCGCTCGGGTGAGGGTTTAGCAGCCAGACGTCCAAAGGCGGCATTGATGCGTCCGCTGATTTGTTGGGCTTTGATGTTTCCTACGAGTACCAGTACCATGTTTTCGGGGACATACCATTGTTCGTAAAATTCAATCAGCTTGCTCAGGCGGGGATTCTTCAAATGTTCGGGCAGGCCGATGATGGAACGGGAGTAAGGATGTCCCTCAAAAGCTTTCTCCATCACGAACTGGTTCTGTGCACGTCCCTGGTCATCTTGTGAACGGTTATATTCTTCGTACACGTTTTCCAGCTCCGACTGGAAGGAACGGAATACGGGATGCAGGAAACGTTGTGAGGAGATTTCCAGCCATTTGTTTATCTGATAGGCAGGGAAGGAGCTGTGATAGAAGGTCCAGTCATAGTAGGTGCCTGCATTCACCCCTTTGGCACCCATGCTTTCCATCAGGTTGGAGTATTCGTTGGGAAGTCCCAATTTTCCAGCTTTGACGGTCAGCTCATTGATTTCCTTGCTGATGGCTTCTTTTTTTGCCGGGTCGGCTTCTTCGGCCATCTGGTCGTACTTGGCGATGATTTCCTTGTAGATCGGTTCTTCTTCCGTCCAGTTCAGCGCGCCTATCTTGTCTGTTCCTTTAAACATGACGTGCTCCAGGTAGTGTGCAAGTCCCGTGTACTCTTCGGGGTCGTTGATGGAACCGGCACGTACGCCTACCAGTCCGAACACGTCCGATTTGGATTCATCTTCCCATATATATACGGAAAGACCGTTCTTCAGCTTGAACGCCTTCAGTCCTTGTCCGAAGGAGGGCAGGGAAATGATAAGGGTAGTCAGCAGAAGAAGTGACTTAAATTGAAATGATTTCATAAAATAAAGTGTTTTTATGTAATAAAAGTGTTTTCCTATATGTAGGCAAAGCTATAAAAAAATCACGTAACATTTACGAAATCTTCGGAAAAATGATAGTTTTCAGTATATAATATTACCCGTAAACTATCAGAGAGGGGGGTGTAAACTGTCAAATGATAGTTTTCCCCCCTAATAAAAACCGTATTCCGTCCCCCGGGGCTTCAAATCTTCCTTATACTTGCAATCGTAAAACCTAAACCATTATTAACTATTTAAAAATTGAGCAAAGTATGAATACTTACAGTTTTAGAAAAGATTTGCTTGCAGTGCAAGAAGAACTGCTTCGCTTTGCATACAAGTTGACAGCCGACCGGGAAGAAGCGAATGATTTGTTGCAAGAGACATCTCTCAAGGCTTTGGATAACGAAGACAAATTTGAACCCGACACCAATTTCAGAGGTTGGATGTATACCATTATGCGCAACATCTTTATCAATAATTACCGGAAAATAGTTCGCGAACAGACTTTTGTGGACCAGACGGACAATCAGTATCACCTCAGCATGCCCCAGGACTCTGGTTTTGCCAGTACCGAGGGTGCCTACGACCTGAAAGAAATGCATCGCATCGTCAATGCCCTTCCACGCGACTATAAAGTCCCTTTCTCCATGCATGTGTCCGGTTTCAAGTACCGCGAGATTGCCGAACGCCTCGGCCTTCCGCTCGGAACGGTGAAAAGCCGCATCTTCTTTACGCGCCAGAAGTTGCAGGATGAATTGAAAGATTTCATCTGATAATAATTTGATAGTAGCAATATGATATATAACATATTGCTTATGATGAATTTTTAAGGGTTATTCTTGACTATATGTCAGAATAATCCTTTATATTTGTATATGTTAAGTTAACCGAAGGAAAATCTCTTATTATTGACTATGATGAAAAAGGAAATTAAATTCAGTCTTGTTTACCGGGACATGTGGCAGTCGTCCGGTAAGTATCAACCCCGGGTAGACCAGTTGGTACGTATTGCTCCGTTGATAGTTGAAATGGGTTGTTTTGCACGCGTTGAAACAAACGGAGGAGCTTTTGAGCAGGTAAACCTTCTGTATGGTGAAAATCCCAACAAGGCTGTACGCGCCTTTACCGCACCTTTTAGGGAAGCAGGCATACAGACGCATATGCTCGACCGCGGGCTAAATGCACTGCGCATGTATCCCGTTCCGGCAGATGTGCGCCGGCTGATGTACAAGGTGAAGCATGCCCAGGGTGTGGACATTACCCGTATCTTCTGCGGATTGAACGAGACGCGGAATATAATTCCTTCTATCAAATATGCTCTGGAAGCGGGCATGATACCGCAGGCTACGCTCTGCATCACGTATTCTCCCGTCCATACGGTGGAATACTATGCCAGTATTGCCGACCGGTTGATTGAAGCCGGGGCACCTGAAATCTGCTTGAAGGATATGGCGGGCATCGGACGTCCGGGTATGCTGGGACAGCTTGTCAGAACCATTAAGGAGAAGCACCCCGATGTGCTGATACAATACCACGGGCATAGCGGTCCCGGACTTTCCATGGCTTCCATTCTCGAAGTGTGTGAGTACGGTGCCGACATCATCGATGTGGCGATGGAACCCATGTCGTGGGGCAAGGTTCATCCGGACATCATCTCCGTGCAGGCCATGCTGAAAGACCTGGGTTTCCAAGTGCCCGACATAAACATGAAAGCCTACATGAAAGCCCGTGCCATGACGCAGGAGTTCATTGACGAGTTCTTGGGTTATTTCATGGACCCCACCAATAAACATATGTCCTCACTCTTGCTGAAGTGCGGTTTGCCGGGTGGCATGATGGGCTCCATGATGGCCGACTTGAAGGGAGTGCATTCCGGCATCAACATGATACTGCGCGGTAAGAACGAGCCGGAACTCAGTCTGGACGACCTGCTCGTCATGCTGTTCGACGAAGTGGAATATGTATGGCCCAAGCTGGGTTATCCTCCTTTGGTGACTCCTTTCAGCCAGTATGTGAAGAATGTGGCTTTGATGAACCTCATGCAGCAGGTAAAGGGAGAGGAGCGTTGGACGATGATAGACAACCATACGTGGGACATGATTCTGGGCAAGAGTGGACGCCTCCCCGGTACTTTAGCGCCCGAGATAGTGGAACTGGCTAAGTCCAAAGGCTTTGAGTTCGTGGATACGGACCCGCAGCTGAACTACCCGGATGCTCTGGATACATACCGGAAAGAGATGGACGAAAACGGTTGGGAATATGGCGATGATGACGAGGAACTCTTCGAGCTTGCCATGCACGACCGGCAGTATCGCGACTATAAATCCGGCGTTGCCAAGAAACGTTTTGAGGATGACCTGCAGCGTGCCAAGGATGCGGCGATGGCCAAAAACGGATACTCGGAAGAAGAAATCAAGAAGCTGAAGCGTGCCAAGGCAGACCCGATAATCGCGCCTTCCAAGGGGCAAGTGCTTTGGGAGGTTTCCGTCGAAGGTCCTTCTTCTGCTCCTTTCATCGGACGCAAGTACCAGCATGATGAGGTGTTCTGCTACATCTCTACGCCGTGGGGCGAATACGAGAAGATATGGACCGGATTTACCGGACGTGTGGTGGAAGTCTGTGCCAAGCAAGGGGATGTGGTCAATAAAGGGGATGTGATTGCTTATATCCAGCGAAGTGATATTTTTGCATAAAGTGGAGGATGACTGTTTTTCAGTCATCCTTTATCATCCAGCCATTTCTTGATGGTTTCCTTCAGCACTTCTTGAGTGAAGGGTTTGGTAAGGAAGTCGTTGCAACCTGCTTCCAGGGCAGCTTGCTTGTCGTGCTCGTAGGCATAGGCCGTAAGGGCGATGATGGGGACGTCCGGTACCAGTTCACGGATGATGCGAGTGGCGTCGATTCCGCCAAGGTTGGGCATTTTCATGTCCATCAAGATGAGGTCGGGGTGGACTTCCTCGAACATCGTTACGGCTTCCATGCCGTCTTTGGCATGTTTCAGCCGATAGAGTCGGCCTAAAATGGCGTTAATTAGGATGAAGTTGCTTTCTGTATCTTCGGCAATCAGGATGGTCTTGGAAGGAGGGGTAGGGAGTGCTCCGACCTCTTCATTCTTCGGGGAATCTCCGGGGGCTGCATTTTTGCCCCTCTGCTCTGTGGAGTGTGTCTCTGCTGTCGTTTCCTGGTTGTCCTCTTCTTTCTTTTCCGCCTCTGTTTTGCTGGTGGATTCCAGCGGGAGAACAAAAGTAAATGTGGTGCCTTTACCCACCTCTGAAGTGACGGATATGTTGCCACCCAGACGTTCGATGATGGTTTTGCAGATAGAAAGTCCCAATCCGGTGCCCTGGGCAAAGTTGTTCACCTTGACGAAACGTTCGAATACCCGGTCCACCTTGTCCGGTGCAATGCCCATACCCGTATCGGTGACGTGGAATGCTACATACTTGCCTTCCCGGCGATACCCGTAACTGATGTGCCCGGTGGTGGTGAACTTGAAGGCATTGCCTATCAGATTGGAAATGACCTGGAAAATCCGGTTCTTGTCTCCGTCAATCACGATATTCTCGTCAGAGGGTTCGTATATCAGTTCCACTCCTTCGGGACAGCGGAAAATATGTGCGTCGTGTATCTCCTTGCAGAGTGGATGGAGGCGTACGGGCGTGATGGTGAACTCCACGATGCCCGATTCTATTTTTGATAAGTCGAGGATTTCGTTAATGAGCTGGAGCAGGCGTTCGTTGTTCGATTCCACTATTTCGTAATAGCCTAGCCGTTCTTCCTCGTCGGTACTTTCGGCAATAATTCGTGAGAAGCCTACAATGGCATTGAGCGGTGTGCGTATCTCGTGGCTCATGTTGGCGAGAAAGGCAGATTTGAGTCGGTCGGAGGTCTCGGCTTTCTCCTTGGCTACGAGCAGTTCCCGTTTCATCTGTTCCATTTCCGTGATGTCCCATTCGATGTTCAGCAGGATGGGGGAGAAGTCGTTGCTTTCAATCTTCATCTTCCGTTTGTCCAGATAGATGGGATTTCCGTTTCCGTCGCGTTCTTCCGCAATCCAGTGCATCTCTTTGCCGGTTCTGGCTATTTCGATGTCTTGCGCCCTCTTTTCCTGAGCAGTCTCCAGAGGATAAAAATCGAAGTCGTCCTTTCCCAATGCCTCTTGTATGGGGATTTCGCGGTTATACGATTCGCGGTTGCGGTAGAGGTACTTGAAGTTGTTGTTGATGTCCTTCACAACAATGCCTGCCGGGAGGTTTTCGATGATTTTGTCCAAAATCTGGTTGAACTGTTTGATTTGCTGCTCATGCCGGATGCGTGTCGATACGTCTCTTCCGAATGTCCAGATGGTTCCTTCCCCTTTGTCGCTTGTCACCCAATAAGCGTTTCCTTCAATGGCGAGTACTTCCGGACGCTTGGGCAGCGGATGGTAGACGATGTATCCGTGGTTCGTCTCTCCACGTTTGACACGGTTGGCAAACTCTTTCCAGGATGTTTCATCCCTGCCGTATGAGGGCAGGTCGTATATCTTCATCCGGGTGATGTCTTGGCCATTACCGATGCCATGCCGTTCCTTGAAGCAACGGTTGCAGAATATCAGCGTGCCGTCTTCGTGTGCCGAATAAATGTCCTCGGTGGAGTTGTTGATGGCATGTGTCAGCAGATTGATGTCGTTGCGCCGTTTCTGTATGTCGGTAATGTTCTGTATGTATCCTTCTATAGTGACATTCCCGTCTTTCTGCCGTTCGCGGGCAAACGCTTTGAGGCGGATATAGAAAATGTTTCCTTTGAGGAAGATGCGGTAGTCCACGCTGTTTTCCATCTTGCCTTTCAGATTCTCTTTCATCCAGCCGGTAAAGCTTTTCCGGTCTTCAGGAAGGATAAGTTCCAGATAATTGTCCATATTGATGTGCTGCACCTCTTCCGAACACATGATACCCGTATGGCCTGCATAACAGAATATGCGGGTCTGGGTATCGTATTGCCAGTTTCCGATGAGGGCGGCCTTTTGTATTTCGTTGAGCTCGTGGTTTTTCTTTTCGAGTTCCAGTTTGCGCTGGCTGCGTTCTGTGATGTCGCGGTACTGGCAGAGGACCATGCCGTCGTACGGGTACATGATGCATTTAAAGTAATAGGTAGTGTGACCCAGTGTCATTTCGTAATTATGGACTGAACGTACCTTTTGCGTCAGTACCTTCTTGAACTCCGGATATACTTGGTAGTAAGTGGACGGCGGTATCAGTTGGAACAGATTCTTGCCCAGCAGCTTTTCTTCCTTCATGAACCAAAGGTTTACATTGTGCACTGCGATGTCCATGCAAATGCCGTCCCGGTTCAGAAGGAGCATGGTATCTGACGTCAGCTTCAATAGTCTCTCGGCGTTTTCAGCTTGTTTCAAAATGTTTTTCATTCTTACAGTATTAGTTTCATGCCCTTCTGGCCTTCTCCCATGCGCCGCTTGCATTGCCTTTGCGCTTGTGCAGGTAGTTGAATCCTCGTATGACGTTGACGTTCATGAAGAGGAAATAGTAGGGGATGAAAAGTATCTTGTTTTTTATATGCTTCATTGAAAGGTAGTACCCCCAACTTCCCATGAGGTAGAAAAGAGCTTGTAACAGCCAGATGATGGCATACAGTAATGGCGTGCTTGTCGTAAAGATGAGAATTGTGTTGAGGGGAAGCAATAGGAACAATAGGATAGGAGTGAGCGACCAGCGCAGCACCCGGTGGGAAATATATTGGAAACAGAATGTGCCGTAACGGAATGGGTTGAGCAGCGGACGCAGCCGCCAGATGGATTGCAAGCCCCCGGCAGCGATGCGCACCTTGCGCTTTTCTTCTTCGCGCATGTCTGCCGAGCCGCTTTCTACGGCATAGGCATTGGCACAATAGGCAATGGTGTGTCCCTGCATGACGATGCGCAGGGAGAGTATGAAGTCGTCGAGCAGCGTGTCTGTCCGCATTTCCTCGAACAGCTCGCGGCGCATGGCAAACAACTCACCCGCTGCGCCTACTGCCGAATAGAGGCGTGCGTCGAGCGCTTTGAGGGTGGATTCGTATTTCCAGTATAGCCCTTCTCCCCCCGAGGCAGCATTGTCCTTGCTTTGCACGGCGATACGTTTTTCGCCTGCCACGCATCCCACTTTAGGGTCGGTGAAGGCGTGCACTATCTCCCGCAGGGCTTCGCGGTTGAGGTGAGTATTGGCATCGGTGAACACGACAAGGGGCGTTTCTACGAAATGTATACCGCGGTTCAGGGCGGCTGTCTTGCCTTGGCGTTGGGGTTGGTGGAGGACGATGGCTTGCGGCCAGTGGGAGAGGCGTTCGTTGGTATGGTCGTTGCTGCCGTCGGTCACCCAGAGGATGCGTAGCTTGTCGGCGGGATAATCCAGCTCCAGGCAGTTGTGCATTTTTTCATCCACTACATCTTCTTCGTTGTAGGCGGCGATAAATAGCGTCAATGGGGGTAAAGCATCGTCGGCAGGCATCGGACGGGGCGCAGGCTTACGGAAACATTCTTTTATCTTGACCAGGATATATAATAGTATACCATATCCTATATAAGTATAGAACACTATGAATAAACTTATCCAGAAGAGTACTTCAAGGGCTTTCATGTATCCGCTCGTTTGCTTTCTTTTTTGATAAAAAGAAATGTGATTGCCAAAAGTATGGATAATCTTTTACCGATGCAAGAAAAAGAAAAGAAAAATAAAATGTTTGTTTCTCAAGGTGTTCCGATGTTATAAGGAAGTGGGCTTCCTATAGAGGTGAGCTTGAATAACCTTGTGAGTGAGAGGCGATTAAAGGCTTTCAATCATCATTCTCCATAGGAAAGGGATGGGCAGGTAGGCAGGGCGTTACTCAAAACGCTTCTGTCATATTGAAGTAAAACAACATCTGGTTGTTTACCGTGTTTTTGCCTAAATCCAGGCGGACGTTCATGCGTGGCTGTACCTCAATGCGTAGACCTACACCATAGTTGGGCAGTACACCCTCTATCTTGCCGGGAGTGGGGCCCATGAAGCCGCAGCCGGTCCAGGCTACAAAACCTATGTGGTTGAGCATCCGCTTCACCCAAGTGCTGCAGTCGGTATTGAGCATCTGTCTGTACTCTGCCATGACCACATGCGAGGACTTGTCGCGATATTGCCCCATGTAGTAGCCGCGCAGGTCGAAAGGCGTTCCGGTGAGGGCATATTGCGTCAGAGGGACGTCACCGAACACGTTCTTGGTCTGTGCCGTCCACGCGAGCACCCTGCGCTTGCCCAGTGACTTGTATTGGCGGTAGTCTATCTCTAGGCGGTAGAAGGTCTGGTCGCTGCCGATGAACTTGGCGTACATCATGCCGCGGAAATCCAGATACATACCACGGTAGGCGTTGGCAGGGACGTCACGGCTGTCGTATGTCAGCAGGAAACCGAGGCCGGAGTTGAAGTTGTTATAGCCATTAGCCGTACCGCCTGCCTCTTTGTACGAGGGTTCGTCCACCAAGAACTTGCCGGGCTCCGTCAAGTGGTCGTAATTGATGTCGATTTGAGGTCCGGCAAAGATATTGCTGTTGCCCAGTCGGAAAAGGAACCAGGGGTTGATTTGCACGCCGCTGTACCGGTATTTGCTGGTACTGTCGCTTCGTACATAATCTTTATTGGTATTATAGCCGATGCCGTAAAAGTTTTCTTCCGTATTTTTATAGCTGAACTTTCCGAAGATACGGAAACGGTCGCCCTTAAAGAAGAGTTGCGGTTTGGAGAAGAGATTGATGCCACCGTTGAACATGAAGGCGATGGCCATGGGCACTACGGCGCGCAGCT